>JACCDI010269999.1_pt1 | contig 14042 bp, 14 predicted proteins | sample 7442791 | NCBI WGS metagenome assembly JACCDI01 (sample SAMN15323434, study PRJNA562643) | freshwater metagenome | isolation source: river surface water | place: USA:Blue River Watershed | collected 2017-08-15 | reverse complement strand
GCGTTACAAAAATACTACCAGTGGTCATGATCTAGTGGTGCTCGGTAACAAGGCTATGCTTTTTAATATTAAGTCTGGAACTCGTCTTGCAGATTTTTGTCAAACAGCAGAAATGAAAACAGGTAAGTTACCTCACCTGTTTGCTGATGCAGAACCATTTGTGCAAAACTAGTTCAACCGTTTTACTGTAGCAAGAAAAAAGCCGAGGAATACTCGGCTTTTTTCTTTGGCAAAAACTCAATGAAATAGGGGCTGCTGTGTAGGCGCGTCATCCGGCATTTCAGCATGCACTGCCTCTCCTGAGCGATCTGGAAATAAGGGCGCTCCACAGTCATCGCATAGCTCAGGAGCAAATAGCATAGCATGACGAAAGACATCCTCAACACCTGCATCATGAAGGGCATCGGCAATCTTTTTCATTGGACTCTCATCATCCGATAAGTCGTTTAATGCATCATTAGCAACACTCTCGCGATCATAAAGGGGCCAGATCACTCCATAAACCACCTCTGAGGAACCTTTTAAGCTAAATGAAATTCGATATTCATCTACTTGTTCTTCACCAAATGCGCCCACAACGCAAGAAAGACTCGCAGGCAAAACGCCAAGCGTACTCTCTAGGAAATTAACAGCTGCTCGAATACTTAAGGGTCGTACATGCTTATCTGCAAGACGGCAATTCGTGAAATAGGCCTCAGGCAATAGCAACTCAAATTCACAACCAGGCAATAGATTTGCTATCGGCTCATGCATGGCATTTTGCCAACCAATCAAACTCACGCCCCGCTCCTGCCGGATCGGTCCTTCTGCCTGCCAACGAAATAGCGGCATACCGCTTGGCGCTGCAATAGCGGCAATGATGAAACGCGGATCGGCCAGCACGGCAATCGTTTCAGACATATCACGCAGCTCTAGCTTCACCTCGCCAGAGGAAATGGCTGCCGCAGCCAAAGCTTCCGTCAATAACCGCGTTTGGCAATGGGAGTGTGGCATCTGATCAATGCTGTAGAGCCACGGAATGATTGCGAGACGGGTATCAGTGGCAGCAATTGAGCTCTGCAAGGCTGACGCCGAGGCCTCAATCACACTCACTGGCAATGCTCCCGACGGAATCTGATAGCGGGTATGAGCCACAATGGGTAAGGCAAGCAACAGCACATCCCAACCCTGACCTTCATGCTCAACCGTGATCGACTCAGCGAGTGTTTCTGCGCAATCAGCTAATACCTCAAAGGCAACGGTGTTGATTCTGAAAGTTTGGTCTAAGGCCGCATCAATGACATTTTGATTTTGGCTTTTTAGCAAACGCAATAAGCGCGCATCTAAACGCTCCTCCCAAAAACGATCCTCAATCTGACTGCCAGATGCTGCTAATGAAATTGCATCAGCAACAAGTCGCTCAACATCAGGGGAAGACCGTTGTGAGGATTTAGTACGATGAACCGCCATAGAGCTTTCTCTTATTTTCTTTGTGAACGTCTAAAGACTGGTTTTTCTGGTGTTGATTCGGACGGAGAATATTTATATCCATCTAAATTAAAACCTTTTAAATCGGCTGGTTCTGTAATACGATTCTCAACCACGTAACGCGCCATCAGACCTCTTGCGCGCTTTGCGTAAAAGGAAATAATTTTGTACTTGCCATCCTTTTCGTCCTGAAAAACCGGCGCAATGACTGGACAATCAAGTTTCTTGGGTTGCAGTACTTTGAAATACTCCTCAGATGCTAGATTGAGCAATACGGGCCTCTTTTGCCTCTCGAGGATTTTTTTGAGAGATTCGGTAACCCGTTCCCCCCAAAATGCGTAAAGGTCCTTGCCTCTAGCATTCTTAAACGCCGTACCCATCTCTAAGCGATATGGCTGCATTAAATCCAGCGGCCTCAGGGCCCCATACAAGCCCGATAGAATACGAATGTGATCTTGGGCAAACTCAACTGCCTTGGGGCTAAGTGATTTGACATCAAAACCATCATAGACATCCCCATCAAAAGCATATATAGCTGGTTTGCTATTTTCTTCGGTGAACTTCTTGGACCAATCGCGGTAGCGACCAACATTTAAAGTAGCCAGTTGGTCAGACAAGCCCATGAGCTCAGCCACCTCTTGGGGGGCTAATTTCTTGAGATCAGCAATTAACTTGGCTGATTCAGTGACAAACTCAGGCAAAGTGGGCGTTTTGACCTTAGCTGGGGTTTTGTAATCGAGTGATTTAGCAGGTGAAAGGACGATCAACATGGCACAATTTCAATATGAATTACTTCCATTCTAGCGACTACCAATCAAAATTGCCTTAAATGACTCCATGGATCAAAAACCACTGAATACTCCGCAGTTTCCTAGTCGCCTTCCGCAGGTTGGAACAACGGTATTTACCGTGATGTCAGCGCTCGCAACAGAGCATCAAGCAATTAACCTAGGTCAGGGGTTTCCCGATTTTCCATGCGATCGGCAATTGATTTCTGATGTTAATGCTGCCATGCTGGCCGATCACAATCAATATCCACCAATGGCTGGCATTGCTCCATTACGGCAAGAGATAGCCAAAAAGAATCTGGCGCTCTATGGCCATCATTACGATGCTGATACGGAAATCACCATCACTGCCGGTGGCACACAGGGAATCATCACCGCCATACTGGCGTGCGTTAGTCCAGGTGATGAAGTTGTCATCATTGAACCGGCATATGACAGTTATCGCCCCTCGATTGAACTGGCTGGTGGAAAAACAATTTCAGTCTCCTTGCTCACTCAGCGTGATGCACATGGACGAGTTAGCTCTTATGAAATTCCTTGGGAGGAATTAAGCAAGGCGATTGGAAATAAAACGCGCTTGGTAATCATTAATACACCCCACAATCCAACAGGGATGGTGTGGCAAAGATCTGATTTAGATCAGTTAGCTCAGTTAGTTAGAAATACGAATGCTCTGATATTGAGTGATGAGGTGTACGAGCACATGGTCTATGACGGAAAGCTACACCAAAGCGTAGCAAGTCACCCAGAGTTAGCCGCACGAAGCTTTCTGATTTCTAGCTTTGGTAAAACCTACCATGTCACTGGCTGGAAAGTAGGATACGTAGCAGCCCCAGCTAGCATGATGAAAGAATTTCGTAAAGTACATCAATTTAATGTATTTACAGTAAACACTCCGATGCAATATGGTTTAGCAAAGTATTTACAACAGCCCCGTCATTACTTAGATCTCGCCGCCTTCTATCAAGCTAAGCGTGACTACTTTAGAGCAGGCTTACAAAATACGCACTTTACACTACTACCTTCCCCCGGAACCTATTTTCAATGTGTTGACTATTCCAATTTACAAATTCCCGAAGCTAAATTGGGAGAGGCTGATTTCTGCGCATGGCTTACTACCGAAGTTGGTGTAGCAGCCATTCCCGTTTCTGCTTTTTATGATCAGCCCAAAGAATCTGGCGTGATCCGTTTTTGTTTTGCAAAGCAAGAGCAAACTCTGCACAATGCGCTAGAACGATTAAAGGCGCTCTAATTTATCTAAGGAACAATATGTCAAACACATTAATAAATAAAAAAGACATCATTCAAGTTTATAGTTGGGCTACGCCAAATGGCCATAAGGTGCACATCATGCTCGAAGAATGTGGCTATAAATTGGGAAAAGATTGGATTGCCCATCCAATTGATATTGGTGCTGGTGACCAATTTAAAAAAGAGTTTTTGGCGATAAGCCCGAATAACAAGATTCCAGCAATTGTTGACCCACAGGGTCCAGACGGAAAACCGATTCATCTCTTTGAATCTGGTGCGATTTTGCTCTATCTTGCTGCTAAGACTGGTAAATTTCTACCCAAATCAGTTCGAGGTAAGTATGAAGTACTGCAATGGCTAATGTTCCAGATGGGTGGCTTAGGTCCTTTACTTGGGCAAAACCATCACTTCCGCATCTATGCGCCAGAAAAGATCGAGTATGCGATCAATCGCTACACCAATGAGGCAAAGAGGCTTTACGGCGTACTTGATCAGCAACTGAAAGATAATGTTTACGTTGCAGGCAAGCAGTACTCCATTGCAGATATCGCTATCTTTCCTTGGACACGTAATTGGAAGAATCAAGGTATTGATATAAATGATTATCCGCATTTCAAACGTTGGTTTGAAGTGGTTGGCAATCGACCCGCTGTTAAACGAGGTATTGAAGTATTGACCGCATTACGTAAGCCCTTACATGACGACAAGGCCAAAGAGCAATTATTTGGTTCAACCCAGTATCAAAAAAGGAAATAGCATGAGGATCGAAACAGTCGGCATTATTGGCGCCGGTACAATGGGCAATGGTATTGCTCAAGTGTGTGCAGTCGCTGGCCTAGATGTAGTGATGGTTGACATTAATGATGCTCCCGTAGAGCGAGGGCTTGCGCAAATTTCTAAAAGCTTAGATCGTTTGGTCAAGAAAGAAACGCTTACCAATGAATCCAAAGCGACTGCATTAAAACACATTAAAGGAAGCACTTCATACGCAGACCTCAAGGGTTTGCAATTGGTGATTGAAGCAGCGACAGAAAACCAAGCTATTAAAGAAAAGATCTTGAAGCAAGTTGATGAGATCGTCAGTGCTGAAACAATTATTGCCACCAACACCTCTTCACTCTCGATTACCAAGCTTGCAGCCCTAGACTCTCACCCTGAGCGCTTTATTGGGATGCACTTCTTTAATCCCCCTCCGCTCATGGCCTTAGTAGAGGTGATTCGTGGCTTACAAACTAGTGATGCTACTCATGCCGCGATTATTGAAATGGCCAAAAGGATCGGCAAAGAACCTATTACCGTAAAAAACTCTCCCGGTTTTGTGGTGAACCGTATTTTGCTTCCCATGATTAATGAGGCCTTTTTTGTTTTGTATGAAGGTCTTGCCAGCCCAGAAGATATTGATGCTGGTATGAAGCTAGGCTGCAATCAGCCAATAGGCCCACTTGCCTTGGCAGATCTGATAGGCCTAGATACCTGCCTAGCTGTCATGGAAGTCTATTTTGAAAACTTTAGTGACTCTAAATATCGTCCATGCCCACTCCTGCGTGAAATGGTAGCTGCCGGCTACCTTGGTCGTAAGACTGGTCGTGGAGTTTATCAATACGACCAATAATCATTTTTTCATTAACCTCACTCATAAAGAAGTATCGTGAACCCCTTACCTCCCCTTGTTATTAAATTATCTTATGCAGGTTTAATTCCATTTGTTGTACTTGCCTTAGTTGTTCAATTGGCGCCGACCCCTCTCAATTATTTGGGTGCTGAATCACTGGCAGGTTATGGAGCAGTTATCACGGCATTTATGGGGGCCTTGCACTGGGGCGCTAACCTTCACACCCTAGGAAAAAATCCTCCAGGCGATCGCTGGGAAGATCGCAATGCCTGGATATGGGGGGTGATTCCTGCGCTGGTGGCTTGGGTTGCGCTGCATATTTATATACCAGTAGGACTGGTGATTTTGGCTTCAGCGTTAATCATTCAACGTAATATTGATAAGGAGACTTATCAATATTATTTCTCTACTGAAGAAACATGCGGTGCGTTTTTACGGATTCGCAATCGACTGACCTTCGTCTCAGCAAGTTGTTTAATCTGGGCTGCAGTGGTGATGCTATTTGCGGAAAACTGATTCATATTCACATGGGTAAACTTTTTGATCAAGAGCCACCGCCACCTCTGGCAGAGACTCTTCGTCCCCAGCGAATTGAAGAGGTCATTGGACAAACCCATCTATTAGCTTCCGGCAAACCTCTTCAGCTAGCTTTTGCTTCTGGCAAACCCCACTCAATGATTTTATGGGGGCCTCCTGGGGTCGGTAAAACCACCTTGGCAAGACTATCAGCCAAAGCCTTTGATCGTGAATTTATTGCTATTTCTGCGGTATTAGCAGGCGTGAAAGAAATTCGGGAGGCTATCGAGCAAGCCCAGCGCAGCATGTCTGAACAAGGTAAGCAAACGATCTTATTTGTTGATGAGATTCATCGCTTTAACAAAAGCCAACAAGATGCATTATTACCCCATGTTGAATCTGGGCTTTTTACTTTTATTGGAGCCACTACTGAAAACCCCTCTTTTGAGGTCAATTCGGCGCTTTTGTCTCGTGCCCAAGTCTATGTACTCAAATCCTTAAATACCGAAGAGCTCAAACAATTATTTGAGCGTGCGCATTCCTATGTAATGCCTGAAGTTACTTTTCACGATGCTGCTATTAGCACGCTGATCACTCATGCAGATGGGGACGCCAGACGTCTTCTCAATCTCATGGAGCAAGTACGTAATGCGCTATCTACACCGAACCAATCTATTAAAAGTATTGATCAATCTTTTATTGAGAATGCTCTCACCGTTCAAGCAAGGCGTTTTGATAAAGGTGGTGATTACTTTTACGACCAAATCTCAGCGTTACATAAATCGGTGCGTGGCTCCAATCCAGATGCCGCACTTTACTGGTTATGTCGCATGCTTGACGGCGGTGCAGATCCTCGCTATTTAGCTCGGCGGATTATTCGCATGGCCTGGGAGGACATTGGCCTAGCAGATCCCCGCGCTATTCAGCTAGCCAATGATGCTGCACTAACCTATGAACGGCTTGGATCACCAGAAGGTGAGCTTGCGCTTGGTCAAACAGTCATTTACTTAGCAATTGCAGCCAAAAGCAATGCGAGCTATAAAGCATTTAATGCCGCTCGTGCTTATGTTGCTAATGATCAGACTAAACCTGTCCCGAATCATTTACGCAATGCGCCTACCAAACTCATGAAGGGGTTGGGCCATGGCAAAGAATATCGTTATGCCCATGATGAGCCCCATGCGTATGCTGCAGGTGAGTCCTATCTACCAGATGGTATGCCAGAGCCACACTGGTATGAGCCAGTTGATCGAGGCTTGGAGTCTCAAATAGCAGAAAAAATGGCATTCTTGCGCAAACTTGATGCAGACTCCAAATAACATGAACACACCATTAGCCATTAAACCTAAAGCGAGGCTGTATTACGACATCATTTCGCCCTTTTCCTATTTCTATATCAAACAACGCCACCGACTTACCGATCTGATTGAAATAGAGCCAATCCCTATATTGCTAGGAGGCCTCTTTAGAGCAACTGATAATCGCGGGCCAGGTGAGATTTCTGCAAAACGCCCGCACACCTATCAATATTGTGTTTGGCTAGCTGAAAAATTAGGAATCCCATTTCAATTTCCAGAACATCACCCGTTCATGACTGTTGCACCACAGCGCTTATTGGCCCAAGAAAATGCAAGCTGGTATTTGGTGGAACGCGCCTTTGATTATGTTTGGTTAGAAGGCAAAGATCCTAATCTATCCTGGCCTCAGTTTTGTGAATACCTAGGTTTATCTGCCCAAACCCCAAAGCCAGATAGTCTTGCAGCTAAAGAAAAACTCATTGCAAATACCAACTTGGCCAAACATGCTGGTGCATTCGGAGTACCCGCATTAGCAATGAATGGTCAATGCTTTTGGGGGCTCGATACGATTGATTGGGTGCTGGACTATCTCGCCAATCCAGCCATGTTCGATGCACCCGCTTACTTGCATGCCAAAAACATGCCGTCAGGACTATAGACAGCAATAACAGCCTTATCCCAATACAATCAACCGATATAAATCAACATTCTTCAATAGGACTAAGATCATGCGCAAAATCGTCGCTTCCATCATATTTGCTGCTACTTGCTTAAGCAGCCTCAGTGCATTTGCTGGGCCAAAAGTTGAATTTAAAACCACCATGGGGAACTTTGTCGTCGAGCTCAACTCAGAGAAGGCACCAAAGACGACTGCCAATTTTTTAAACTACGTCAATAGTGGCTTTTATAACAGCACTATTTTTCATAGAGTGATTAATGGTTTCATGATTCAGGGTGGTGGCTTTACACCTGACTTAGTCCAAAAACCTACCAATCCTCCAGTAGTTTCAGAGGCGCAAAATGGTTTGAAGAATCAAACGTACACCATTGCGATGGCTCGCACCTCCGATCCTGATTCAGCTACGGCTCAGTTTTTTATTAACGTCAAAGATAATGAGGGCTTAAATTACCCCAATGCTATGGGGAATGGTTACACCGTATTTGGCAAAGTAATTTCTGGCATGCAAACGATTGATGACATTCGTAAAGTTCCCACCATGGTTACCACTGCACCAAAAATGGGTCGCATGGCGGACGTCCCAAGTAAAACTGTCACTATCGAATCAGCCACTGTATTGAAATAATCCAACCCATCTTTTTTCCGATGATGATTCTGCTCGATGATGCTCAAAGCACTTCGCTAAAGCCATCGAGCCGACTTTACCATCAGCCACTTCGTAGTTGGAGTATTTACGCTTCAAGCTGCGATGAAGAGGATATAAATTGTATTGAGCAGTGCCTATCTGAAATCCAAGAAGCGCTGCATCAAGGCCAATTCTTAGTAGCCGCTTTTGCTTATGAGCTTGGATGCTACATTCATAAGTTACCTTGCAGAATTACCAATAATCAAAATGCACCAGTTCACCCCATCATTGCAGCCTGGGCATTTGATTCTTATGAATCTTTAAGTAAAGAGCAAGTTGATATTTTTCTAAACCATCAACTCGCCAGATCAGATCAACATCCAGCCATATCAGGGGTTGCTAATCTTCATCAATCTCTTAACGAAGAGCAGTTCTCTCAAGACATTTCAACTATTCATGAATACATTAGGAGTGGGGATTGCTATCAAATTAATCACACCTATCGAATTACTGGTGATACCTATGGCGAGCCATTGGCGCTATACAAGCGTTTAAGAGAACGCCAGCCAGGAAGGTTCGGTGCTTATATTGAAGATGGTGAAAACTATATTCTTTCCCAATCCCCAGAACTATTTATTCAACGCAATGGTGACACCTTAACAGCCATGCCAATGAAAGGCACAGCCAATGCCTTGAGCGACTCTGCAACACAACTTTGCAATGACAGCAAGAATCAGGCTGAAAATGTCATGATTGTCGACCTATTACGCAACGATTTGAGTAGGCTCGCATTACCAGGGACGGTTAAAGTGCCGCATTTATTTGAGGTTGCCAGACATGGAGATGTTCTGCAGATGACATCCACAGTTCAGGCTCAAGCAAAACCCAATATTCAATTGCTTGATGTTCTGAATGCTGTATTTCCTTGTGGATCGGTGACCGGAGCACCTAAAAAACGTAGCATGGAAATCATTCAAGAGCTAGAGCCAACTGATAGAGGCTATTACTGTGGCGCTTTAGGTTGGATCGATCCTAGTGGCGACTTTGCGCTGAGCGTACCTATTCGTACAGTGGAAATTCAGCGCGATACACAAACTCAGGCATCCAGATTTACTTTGGGCGTGGGTGCTGGCATTACGATTGATTCAGATGCACGGCAAGAGTGGGAAGAATGTCATATTAAGGCAAGGTTCTTAAGCAAACTACCAAGTGAGGTAGGTTTATTTGAAACTATCCTTATATCTAATGGTGAGCCTGCACAACTTAAACGTCACCTTAACCGTCTTGAACATTCTGCTATAGCACTTGGGATTCCTCTATCAAGAGATTATGTTAGTCAGGCGATTAAAACAGCATGTAGCAAATGCGATCAATCTAAGCAATATCGCTTGAGGATTGACCTAGAGACTAGTGGAGTTGTGTCGTGCCAATTAAGTCCACTTACAGCAATTGATGAAAAAGTAAAGGTATTCTGGGCAACAGATATTTTGCATAACCCAAAGGATGCAATCATGCACTCTGGAAATATTTTGTTACAACATAAAGTAAGCAGTAGAGATGCTTATGATGAGGCATGGCAAAAAGCGCAATCTCTAGGTGGATTTGATGCACTTTTCACTAATGAACAAGGCTTTGTAACTGAGGGTGGTCGTACCAGTATTTTTATAAAGCCTGCAGATGACAACACTTGGCTAACGCCACCAGTTACAGCCGGGGTCTTGCCCGGCGTCATGCGCTCTATCATTCTGAGTGATGCGCAATGGAATGCCCATGAAGCTAACCTTAGTATTGAAGATGTAAAGAACGCTAAGGCTATTATGCTAACTAATGCATTGCGTGGCCTTATTCCAGCCTATCTATAGAAAGTAAGCATGAAGTTCTGCTCCAACTGCGCCTCGCCTATAACGATTAAAGTTCCAGCGGATGATTCTCGCGAGCGTCACGTCTGCGAATCTTGCGGTGTGATTCATTACTTTAATCCACGTAATGTCGTTGGCAGCATTCCGATTTATGGAGATCAAGTTTTACTATGTAAACGAGCTATAGAACCACGTCATGGCTATTGGACTCTACCAGCAGGTTTTATGGAGCTTGGCGAGAGCACCAGTGCTGGGGCTGCACGCGAAACCGAAGAGGAAGCTGGAGCGATAGTAGAAATTGGGCCGCTCTATTCACTATTGAATGTTCCTCATGCAGAACAAGTACATCTCTTTTATTTAGCCCAGATGCATCGGCCAGATTTTTGTGCTGGCGAAGAAAGTCTTGAGGTAGCTCTGTTTTATGAACATGAAATACCTTGGAAGGACATTGCCTTTCCAACTGTAAAACAAACGCTTGAATGGTTTTTTGCTGATCGAGCAGCAGGCTTGCTTCACCCTGATGCAAATATAGCTGTCAGAACAAGAGATATCCTGCGCACTGAGAAAATTTAGGTAGGCGCACAACTATGAGCAATATTGCTTGGTTAGGTGCTCACGACCCCTTCCCCAATCCCCTGATTTCTCCTGATCCTGATCCTAGTGTTCCGGGGTTGATTGCTGTGAGTGAGCGTATTTACCCAGGTCAACTTGCTAGAGCTTATCAATTGGGCATTTTCCCTTGGTACTCAGATAACCAACCAGTTCTATGGTGGTCGCCCAACCCACGCATGGTGCTTAGACCATCAAATTTCAAATGCCATGACTCACTTAAAAAGACGATAAGACATTTCTTAAACGATCCAAGTAAATCCATTTGGGTTAATTATGACTTCCCCGGAGTTGTTCGTTCTTGTGCTACCGCTAAAAGGAAAGATCAAGATGGCACTTGGATTACCCATGAAATCATGGACGCCTATACAAGACTCCATGAAGAGGGTCACGCTCATAGCATCGCCATTGTTGATGATGGGCAACTGATTGGAGGCTTATATTGTGTCGCCTTTGGTGCCATGGTATTTGGAGAATCTATGTTTAGCCATCAATCAGATGCCTCTAAATTAGCATTGGCAGCTCTTTGTGCCTGGTGCGACCAGCACGCCGTAGAAATGATTGATTGTCAGCAAGAAACGGCGCATCTTCACTCACTCGGTGCTGCACCCATCAAGCGCGAACTATTTTTGGATCGCCTGCACAAAGCGCTAAAGCAAACTAATATAGAGCTTCCATGGATTTTTAATAAAGAGATACTGGGTCACTGGTTATGACACAGCTAAAAGAGCTACCTTTAACAACTTTGCAGTTTTATGCAACTGCACCCTACCCCTGTAGTTATCTACCTGGGAAAATTGCTCGCTCACAAGTAGCTACTCCATCCCATTTAATTCATGCTGGACTCTATGGCGATCTAGTCAATGCAGGATTTCGTCGTAGCGGCCTATACACCTACCGCCCCTATTGTGATGAATGTCGTGCCTGCATTGCTACCCGTATTCCAGTAGCAAAGTTTCAGGCCAATAGAAGTCAACGTCGCTCTCTAAAAAGAAACCAAGGGCTGGATATTCGCGTATTAAATCTAGGCTATCAAGAAGAGCATTATGAGCTCTATCAACAATATCAAAATACGCGCCATGCGGACGGCGATATGGATCGCGACGACCAAGATCAATACATGCAATTTTTATTACAAAGTCGAGTCAACTCTCGCATTGTTGAGTTCCGCGACGGGCCTCATGACGCTCACCCTGGTAAGTTACGCATGGTCAGTATGATTGATATTCTTGAAAATGGAATTTCGTCGGTCTACACTTTTTTTGACACAAGCAATCCCTCTGCTAGCTATGGCACTTTCAGCATATTGTGGCAAATTGGGCAAGCAGTTGAGCTGCAGTTGCCCTACCTCTACCTTGGCTACTTCATTCCGGATAGCGAGAAAATGTCCTACAAAGCTAAGTTTCAGCCAATAGAGGGTTTAGTCGATGATCATTGGCAAGCTATCCTTGCGTGATAATGTCACCTTATGATTGATAGCTACCCTCTTTTACGCCCTTGGCTTTTTTCCCTTGACCCAGAAGAGGCTCATCGTATTACGCTAAGCAATCTCGATAGAGCCCAGCGTTGGGGTTTATTGCGCTGCTTTATCGATCAACCAGCATCTGATCCTCGTATCGTTTGCGGCATTACCTTTCCCAATCCAGTGGGCCTTGCAGCTGGTTTAGATAAAGACGGTCAACATATTGATGCCTTAGCAAGTCTTGGCTTTGGTTTTTTAGAAATCGGCACCGTGACTCCCAAGCCGCAGGCGGGCAATCCTAAGCCTAGAATGTTTCGACTTCCACAAGCAAAGGGCATTATTAATCGCATGGGCTTTAATAATGATGGTGTTGATGCCTGCGTTAAGAGAGTGCGTCAATCTGAGTTTTGGCAGAAAGGTGGCATCGTAGGTTTAAATATTGGCAAGAATGCAAGTACACCTATTGAAGATGCTGCAAGCGACTATGTCACCGCGCTGGAAGCCGTCTATGAAACCGCTACTTACATCACGATTAATATTTCTTCGCCAAACACTCAAAATCTTCGCGCCCTGCAAGGCGAGGAAATGCTCCGCTCACTGCTTTCTTCTGTTGACCTGGCTCGTAAAAGCTTGAGCGATCGCTACGGTATTCGCAAGCCATTATTTCTCAAAATTGCACCAGATTTAGATGCTCAAGATATTAGTTTTATTGCTGATCTCTTATTGGAATTTCAAATCGACGCCATCATCGCCACTAACACCACCATTGCGCGAGAGGCTGTCAAAAACCTCCCTTTTGGTAATGAAGCCGGCGGCCTATCGGGTGCCCCCGTTCGCGAACCCTCAACCCAGATCATCCGCTTACTCAAGGAGCGCTTAGGTAATCAGATTCCTATCATTGGGGTTGGTGGAATTATGTCGTCTCATGATGCCAAGAAGAAGATAGAGGCTGGCGCAAGTTTGATTCAGATCTATAGTGGCCTCATCTACCGTGGACCCAAACTCATATCAGAGTGCGCTGCAGCACTCAAAGTATCCTAAAAAATTGTTGCATCCCGGGCATTAAGAGCATCGCAAAGGTGTTGATTTCATATTGTGCAATTTTCTGTAAAAATTAGCTACAATATTGCCTATGACTACTGGGAAATCTACAAAAGTTACAAAAGTACCTGGTGAAGCAGGCAAAACTGCCATTCAGGTGGTAGACCGCATGATGAATTTGCTCGACGCCTTAGCAATGCATGAGGATTCAACCAGCCTCAAAGTATTAGCCGAAGAAACTGAATTACACCCATCTACAGCACATCGAATTCTGAACGACTTAGTAGCCTGCAGGCTAGTTGAGCGTGGCGACGGAGGCACCTATCGCCTAGGCCTCAAATTGTTGGAGCTGGGTAACTTAGTGAAAGCAAGACTATCAGTGCGCGAAGCTGCTCAGGCACCCATGAGGGCTTTACATAAGATTACCGGGGAAACAATTAATCTCTCAGTTCGTCAAGGCGATGAGATTGTCTATATTGATCGCGCATATAGCGAGCGCTCTGGCATGCAAGTTGTGCGTGCTATTGGAGGCCGAGCCCCTCTGCATTTAACTTCTGTCGGAAAGCTGTTCTTGGCCAGTGATGACCCTAATCAAGTTAGAGCGTATGTTACTCGTACAGGCCTTTCTGGGCATACTCGCAATAGCATTACTGAGCCCGCTAAGTTAGATGATGAGCTCAACCAGGTCAGAAAAATGGGTCATGCACGCGATAACGAAGAGTTAGAGCTTGGTGTAAGCTGTGTTGCCGCAGAAATTCTTGATGACAGTGGTAAGTTGGTTGCAGGACTCTCTCTGAGCTCCCCCACTGACCGCATTCAATCAGACTGGGTAAAG
>JACCDI011784102.1_pt1 | contig 14047 bp, 14 predicted proteins | sample 7442791 | NCBI WGS metagenome assembly JACCDI01 (sample SAMN15323434, study PRJNA562643) | freshwater metagenome | isolation source: river surface water | place: USA:Blue River Watershed | collected 2017-08-15 | reverse complement strand
GATCAGCGGTGGCATTGTTATACGCGAGGTCGAAAATGCTGTCCTTGTTCTGGATATACATCGCCAGACGTTCCAGACCATAGGTCAACTCGCCCGAGACCGGCTTGCAATCAAACCCGCCCATTTGCTGGAAATAGGTGAACTGCGTGACTTCCATGCCGTCACACCAGACTTCCCAGCCAAGGCCCCATGCACCCAGCGTCGGGCTTTCCCAGTCGTCTTCGACAAAGCGGATGTCGTGCAGCAACGGATCAATGCCAATGGCCTTGAGCGACCCCAGATACAGTTCCTGAAGGTCCGGCGGGCTTGGTTTCAAAATCACCTGATACTGATAATAGGCGCCAAGCCGGTTGGGGTTTTCGCCATAGCGCCCGTCGGTCGGGCGACGCGACGGCTGCACAAATGCGGCATTCCACGGATCAGGGCCAAGCGCGCGCAAAGTGGTCGCGGTGTGGAAGGTACCGGCACCCATTTCCATATCATAAGGCTGCAATATCGCGCAGCCTTGCTTGCCCCAATAATCATGGAGAGTGAGGATCAGGTCCTGAAAACTAAGTGGTGCAATGTCGGACATGGCCAGCCCTTGGCGGAGATAGGCGGCTAAATCAAGGTTCTGAAAAGCGCGCGCGCCGTTTTGTCAGTGACACATAGCATTATGTAAGGTGTTGTTGACATTATGCACGAATCGTTATAGTAAGGTTTCCATGACATATTGTCAGGTAGAATCGACTTTTTTGGGAGTCATTTTTTATGCCTTACGATCCCATGGCGCCGACACGAAGTGAACGTAGCGCGGCCTATTATTTTGTCGGCGTAGGCGCAGCAGCCAATCTCGTCTTGCTATCAACACAATTGATACCGCTTGCGTCTTTGGTTTCACTCGGATGCGTTCTCGCCGTTGCGACATCGTTGCTGGTCGCATTACTATCGTCTCGTAACGATGATTATTTTCGTCATGTATCAGGCGTTGCCAGCAGATTTGCTATGGGCATTATCGCTATATGGCTTTGTCTTGCCGCCATCATGCATGCCGGCAACGGTGCACATCTCATCGGAGAATTGGCTGGAGGAGGTCTGCCGGGCGAGAATGTTGCGGCGGGACCAAACGACTGGTTTGCATCAGAAACACTGGCGATAACCGTCGCAATGGCATTTCACATCCGTTTCTTTTTCGAACGATATCGCCGATGAAAAATCAGCTGAAAGTTCTCCGCGCTATGCGCAGCTGGAGCCAAGCCGATTTGGCCGAACATCTCGACGTGTCGCGCCAAGCGGTCAATGCCATCGAGACGGGGAAATATGACCCGTCGCTGCCGCTGGCGTTCAAGATTTCACGGCTGTTTGCATTGCCGATCGAGGAGATTTTCGATGATGAATTTGAAGGAGCGCACAATGGCTGACGCTGATGACATGGTGAATAGCAATGGACGCCGCAGATTGTGGATGATGTTTTCCGGCATCGGAATTATCATGACCTCAGGCGCGATTTCCGGATATCTCTCGCAACACAATGCCGAAGGCGATGGCGCGCTTAATATGCTCGATTTTTCGATATTGGGCATCTTTGCTGCATTCATCCTGCTGCTCGCTTTTGCGATCTGGAGGTTGTTTCAACAAACAAAGCAAAGCGGTGAACGCCTACCTCGCCGTGAGAGGTTGAACAATCGCTTCATATGGGGTTGCGGCATCTTTGGCGGGATCATTGGCCTTACGCTCGCTCTTACTGGCAATATGGAGGCAGCAAGCGAGCCCAGCCTATTTGCAAGCGGTCCGATGTCCCCCATGTTAGCGGTCATTCTGGCGGTCGCGATTGGCGTCGTCCTGCCTGCCATTACTTTGTACTGGCACAAGCATGTTGTCGATGAACAAGAGGACGCGGCCTATCGCGCTGGCGCACTGATCGCGATTTACAGCTTCTGGTTCGTCGCGCCCGTTTGGTGGTTTTTGTGGCGCGGTGGCATATTGCCACAGCCCGACGGCGTTGCGCTCTATTTCATGACAGCCTTTATCGCCCTGATTGTCTGGTTCTGGAAAAAATATCGCTGAAACCAAAACCATTTACACACGATTTGTTGCTACCCCGGCTTAAAGGAGAATATCTATGCGTTTACGTTTGAAGTCCGTGCTCGCCGCAACCGCAACATGCGCCCTGGCTTGGGCGATGCCTGCCGCAGCGCAGAACACGCCGACGGAGGCCCCGGCGGTTACCGTCAAGGATGTTGATCCCGCTTTGTGGGTGGTGAAGGATGAGGACACGACAATTTACCTGTTCGGAAGCATCCATATCTTAAAGCCAGGCCTTGGCTGGTTTGACGATGGTGTACAGACGGCTTTTGACAGTTCGGACCAATTGCTATTGGAACTGGTCGAGCCACCCGCAGCAGAGGTCCAAGCATTGTTCGGCAAATTGGCAATGGACCAGCAGGGCAAGACATTGCGTTCCAAAATGAATGACGCGGACCGTGCGGTGTATGATGCGGCGATGGGCAAGCTTGGCATTCCGGCACCGGCCTTCGACCCGTTTGAGCCATGGGCAGCGGCTATCACTTTGTCCATGGTCGCCATGCAAAAATCCGGCTTTGACCCCAATAGCGGCGTTGAAAAACAGCTAACGGCCGCGGCGAAAGTTCGCAACAAACCCATCGCTGGGCTAGAAACCATGGAGTTTCAGCTTGGCTTGTTTGATACCCTGCCGGAGGCGGAGCAAATCGCTTTCTTGGTCGAAGCGGCAAAGCAGATTGATGATATGGGAAGCAGCATGGACAAGATGGTCGCCATGTGGGCATCGGCCGAAACCGAACGCCTTGGCCAACTCATGAACGAGGGCCTGACCAGCCGCACCTTGCATGACACCTTGTTGACCAAGCGGAATGCCAATTGGGCGAAATGGATTTCGGCGCGCATGGCAAAGCCCGGCGTGATCTTCATAGCGGTTGGCGCAGGGCATTTGGCTGGCCCGACGAGCGTTCAAAATCTGCTTCCGGCATATGGCCTGAGCGCAACACGGGTGGCCTATTAAGTTGTGATGTGTCACGAGGGAGAGCGCCCGGCGATATGCGTTCGGGCGCTCAACGTTTAGCGGGATCGCAATGGACAACATACAACGCACTGATGCCGCTTATGCCGGGTCACTAGAAAGCCCGACCTATCCGGGTCTTTGGCCCACCGCCGGGTTTATCGTCCTGTATTTTGTGCTGCAGGCGGTGTGTACGGGAATAATCATGGCCGCGACGGGAACGAGCAGCGCAATGCCCGTGGTCATTATCTTCGGCCTTATTGCCGCCGCGATTGTGCAGCTGTTCCTGATGTGGCTGTATCTGCGTAAGCAAGGGCGGATGGCGACATTGGGGCTGAACAGTTTCGGCAAAGTCCCGCTGCGTAAGGCAACGGCGCTTGCGGTCGTTGTGATCATGGCCGCCATGGCGTTCAATTATATTTACGCGACTTATGTCATCCCCGGTGTTGGAATGCAGGCGGAAATGGCCAAAATCCTCGCCTCCATACCGCGCACGCCGGTGAATATTGCTGCGATATTTTTCGCCATCGCGATTGCGGCGCCCATTGTTGAAGAATTGCTGTTCCGGGGGATGCTGCAAAATGCGGTTGGGAAATATGTGCCTTTTTGGGCGGCAATATTGCTGTCATCATTCCTATTCGCGGTCGTGCATATGCAGCTTTATGCCATCCCGGGATTGATGTCGCTGAGCATCGCGTTTGGCTATCTCTACCACCGCACAGGATCGCTGCGCACGAACATCATCCTGCACATGGCGAACAATGCGTTTGCTTTGGTCGTATCCCAAATTTTGAATTAAACGACGACGGGCTCCAGCAAGCGCAACGTTCCGGCATCGGCATCAATTTCCGCCATACCGCCAACGGGCAAGGTGAATTGGTCGGTGATATGCCCGAACCACGCCCCCTGATACGCCGGAATGCCCAAGCCACCCAGATGCTGGGTAAGGACATCATTCAACGTAAACGCCCCGAAGCTGGTGCCCTTGTTGACGCAGTCGGTGCATTGACCAAAGACAACGCCTTTCAAGTTTTTCAGCACGCCCGCCTGCCCCAATTGGGTGAGCATGCGGTCGATGCGATATTCGGCCTCTTCCACATCTTCGAGGAACAAGATCGCACCGTTAAAGTCCGGCAAATACGGCGTTCCGGCAAGCGCGGTCAGCACGGTTAGGTTACCGCCAAGCAGCTTCCCCTGCGCCTTGCCCGTGCCTGTGCCCAGCACGCGTGTGCGCCAGCGACGCTGGGTCAGCCGGTCCTCATCGCCCTGTGGATTAACAAACAACGGCGTGCCCGCATCAAAGGCGATTTCGCGGTAGATGTCCCATGATGACTTGCCCCATGCGCTGCCCGCATTTGGCCCATGCAAGGTCACAAAGCCGCCCTTCGCCGCAATCGCCATGTGCAAAGCCGTGATGTCGCTAAAGCCTGTCAGCAGCTTGGGATTGGCGCGAATGATATTCCAATCAAGATAGGGCAGAAGCCGTGCGCTGCCCCATCCACCGCGTACGGCAAATATCGCCTTTACATCCTTGTCCGCAAACATCGCATTAATGTCTGCCGCGCGATCCTTGTCCTGCCCGGCAAGATAGCCGTAACGGTTCAACACATGCGGCGCCCGTTTAGGCTTTAACCCCATTGCGATGATGGCTTCTTCCACCAACTGGATCTGGAACGACTCGTCACTGGCCGACGCCGGTTCAATCAGCCCGACGGTATCGCCGACGCGCAAACGCGATGGCTTGCGCGCGCCTTTTGCTTCAGGCGAAGCCGCCAAAAGCGGTGGGGCCGACAGCATTGCCGCCAGCCCCGCCATAATCTGCCGCCGAGTTGCATTGATATCCATACCCGGCGTTCCTTTGCTTAGAACTTCGCTTCGACCGATAATGTGAACGAACGGCCCCGTGGGTCAGCAACGCGTGGTTCCCAGCTGGAGCCGGCACCGGTGTTGCTGTCATAGGTGATCGCGAATGGCGGATCGGTGTCGAACACGTTCCGCACGCCAGCGGTCAGACGATATCGCTTGAGCAGGTCGACGCTCACCGACGTGTTGTACGTGACATAAGATTTCACCATCGGGTTGAAATCCGGACGGACGACAGTGCCATTGGCGATACCGGGCAATGCTTGGTTCTTGTACCCGTCGCGATAGATTTGCGAGAAGTTGAAGGTGAAGTCATCCTTTGTGAACGAAACAAAGGCGCTGTGCTTCCACTTGAGACCCAAATCGCCTGCAAAGGTGAACTGACCAATCAAGCTTGATCCGAACGGTGCGGAAGGCAGAAACTTCTCACGCTTTTTCAGCAGATAGGTTCCGTCCAAACCACCGGTAATCACACCGCCGAACGCATCCATGCCGCCACGCAACGCAACTTCAAGACCCTCTGTCCGCCGCGAACCGATATTGTCGGCGCGCAGGTCAATGAGCGTGATGATGTTGTTCGTGCGGGTCACCCGATCGGGGAAATAGCTGATGTTGTCGAGCAACTGACGCAAGGTCAGCGCACCAATGGTATCGTCCACTGCGATCGACCAGTAATCGAACGAGGCGCTGAAACGGCTCGATGGTTGCAGAACAACGCCAACGCTGTGCTGCTTCGACGTTTCTGGTCCAAGGTTGAGGTTACCGCCCGAAAGCGTCTCTGGCGTAATCGCTGAACAGCCCGGAAGCGTGCTGACCGCACCCGTTGAGCAGGTGGTTGGATCCACCAAAGTGTTGCCTGGATTTGGTGATTGCGTGACGCCGTTGAAAATCTGGTTGAACGCAGGAACGCGGAAGCCCGTATTGAACGACCCACGGAACATCAGCCAATCAAGCGGACGGTACTTTGCCGAAACCTTCGGATTAACCGTCGAACCAAAGCCGCTATAATCGTCGAGACGAACGGCACCAGTTACTTCAAGCGCTTCAAAAACGGGCACGAGAAGTTCGGCATAAGCCGCTTTAACCGTGCGGTTTTTCGGGGTCAGCGCATTGTTATTGTCGAAGGCGACGTTGAAAATGTCTGGCGTACCCGCGATGGCAGCTGGCGATCCATTGAAGCTATATGTCTCGCGGCGATAATCCACGCCAAGCGCGACCTGAACAGTACCACCGGGCAAATCGAACAGCGATCCGGAAACCGAACCATCGAGTTGCTTCACTTCATATTTACCGCCGTACAGCGTTACGCCTTCTGCCGAAATCGCTTTCAATCCGGCAATTGCAGCATCTGATTGCGTGAGCGAGAACGGGTTCAGGATACCGCTGTTCAATAGGCCAACGATACCGGGGCTTGTTGCGCCGGGCGCTATTGGCGCGCGTGGATCAATGCCGCCGGAAACAGCTCCAGTCACACCCGACGCAGCCGCTGCTGCTGCCGAGGCGAAGGTTCCACGATAATGGTAGCCAGTGCCCAATACCGACGTCGATTGGCTGCGGGCGTATGAACCGCCAGCGCGATAATCCCAGCCATCCCACAATGGACCTTCGGCGCCCAAACCAGCGCGCAAGGTTTTTGTGTTGGTTTCATATTCACGCACGTCGCATGATGTACAACGCCAGCGATACGAAATCGGCTTGCCATAATTGACCGCGATTTGCGGGAAAACAGCGACCAGCTTGCTATACACATCATTATATGTCGACGCTGTGGTCGCGTTTAGCGGATAATATAACGGCAAGGTTGTGGCGTTGCCGGAATATTGGTTGTTCGAGAAACGCTTCGATGAATCGGCGTCTGATCCCGTGATTTCAGCGTAAAATTGATGGTCGCCAAGCTTAGCCGTTGCGCGTCCATAATAAGTCAGCGTTTCCAATGGCTGCTGAAGAACTGCGGCGCGGCCGGTATCCCAAGCACAGGCAAAACGTGCCGAGGTATTGGCCCACAATTGGTCATCATATGCCATGCCGCCATCCATGGATGCGCAACCTGCGCCGCCGGGAAGATCGAGGATGTTGATGCCGCCATTCGCAGGAACAGTCGCCCCTGCCTCAAGCAAAGTAACACCGCTTAGAAGCGAGCCGGTCGGGGCAAAGAGCGCATTTGAACCGGTGGCGAACGCTGTCGCAATCGGCGTGCCACGCGTATCGACCGAAAGACCGCGATTGGGCTGGTTGCCATTAACAAAGCTGCGATCCGAACCGTTCAGGACTTTATTGACGCTTCTGCTGACGGTGGCCAAGATGTTGAAACCATCTTCGTCCAGGTCGCCATAACCACCCGTTGCCGACAGACGATAAATCGCGCCGCCACCAGCTTCGGTTACGTCCGTGAAGGCGTTTAGCGCGAGGCCTTGGAAATTTGTTTTGGTGATAAAGTTGATAACACCACCGATTGCATCGGTGCCGTAAATGGCCGACGCGCCGTCTTTCAGGACTTCAACGCGCTCAAGCGCGGCCATCGGAATTTGGTTCACATCGACAGCAGAACCCGTCAGGCCGTGCGCTGCGACGCGGCGTCCGTTGAGCAACACCAATGTCGATGCCGAACCCTGGCCGCGCAAGTTGGCGGCCGACAAGCCGTTTGTACCGCGCTGCGCACCCGATGTTACGTCCGCATTGGACGCAAGGTTGTCCGCGCCATTGCCGTTGGTCGACAGGTAAGAGATGAGCTGTTCAGGGCTGTTAATGCCTTCGCGCGTCAGATCGTCGGTGCTGATGACCTGCAACGGCAGCGCGCTCTTGGCAGGATCCTGCTTAATGCGCGAACCCGTCACGATAATCGCAGCGCCATCATCCACCGTTTCAGCGGCAGCTGGCGGTACTGCATCCTGCGCAAAGGCAGGCGTGGTCAGGCACGTCGCCAACAAAAGAATCGCGGTTTTTGAATGCTTCATATTATCCCCCGTTTATTTCAGCTCATCCCCTGAGCCTTATTTACTATCACACGCTATGCCGACGTTTCATGCAATGCAACTGCATTTGAACGCAGATTGAACAGAATTTCAGCACGAAATTCAAACTATTGCCACTTTGTCTACTTGCTGGGTTGAAAAAACAGGCCATCCGGCGCACAAGTAAATCATGCTGTCCCAAAAAACCCGCTACGCCATCCGCGCCATGCAGCATCTTGCGGACCATTTTGGCAAAGGGCCCGTGCAGCTCGCCGATATTGCCGAGGCGCAAAAAATTCCGCCCAAATTCTTGACCGTGATTTTGTCTGAATTGACACGATCGGGGCTCGTCGCGTCTCAACGCGGCAAGGACGGCGGCTATTGGCTGGGCGTGGCGCCCATCGACATCAGCTACGGCGATCTCATCCGTATCATGCGCGGGTCTTTGGCTTTGGTCCCCTGTGCCAGCCGTTACGCACATGAAACATGTAAGAACTGCGTCGACGAGGAAAACTGCCGCACCCGCGCACTCATGCTTCAGGTGCGTGACAAGACCGCGGACCTGTTGGACGGCATCAATCTGTGTGACAATGTTGACGCTGAAGCATTCGCACAAGCTGCGGAATAGTCCACTCACCGCGCTAAACACATTCTTGGGCGCTCCAAACAAATTCGTGAGATACAAAGCGGTGGCCAAAGAACGGACTCCCGATTATGCATTCGACATTCCAGCGCAAAGGGCGAGACTTGGATGATTGACTATATTGCGAATATCGATTGGTTTTCCGTTGCGCCGTATGTCGCGGTCGGCTTCGCTGCGCAGTTGGTCGATGGCGCGCTTGGAATGGCGTTTGGTGTCATTTGCAGCACATTGTTGGTCAGCGTCATGGGCGTCGCCCCTGCCCGCGCATCTGCTGGCGTCCATTTTGTCGAAATGTTTACGACTGGCGCGTCGGGCATCAGCCATGTTTTGCACAAAAATGTCGATTGGAGGCTGTTTGCCCGCATCGCTATTCCCGGCGTGATTGGCGGCTGCACCGGCGCGTATCTTTTGGCAAATGTTCATACAGAGGCGGCGCGCCCGTTTGTTATGGGATATTTGACGCTTATCGGCTTTTACCTGCTGTATAAGGCATGGGACTTCACACATCAGCACAGGCCACGTGATCCAAAGGTCACAATGCCGCTTGGTCTTGTCGGCGGTTTTCTAGATGCATCGGGTGGCGGTGGCTGGGGCCCAGTGGTCACCTCCAACTTGCTGATACAGGGTGCGGATCCCCGCAAAACCATTGGGACGGTCAATACCGCGGAGTTTTTCCTGACGGTTGCCGTGTCGATGACCTTCATCCTGACGATTGGGCTGGAGGCGTTTACGGTCGTCACCGGCGGTCTGTTGCTTGGCGGGTTACTGGCTGCTCCATTCGGTGCGATGGTTGCCAAACGCATCCAGCCGCGCATGTTGTTGTTCGCGGTCAGCATTGTCCTGATCGCAACCAGCCTATTCAGCCTCTACAAAGCATTGGCCTGATTCCGCACGAAGCTTGCTTTTCTGGCATAAGCTGCATATAGGCGCGCGCTTGTCGTGCATGGTCATCCCTGGAGGCGTGGCGGCAAGGTAACTTTTTTGGGGAATGAACATGAGCGATCAGCTGACATTGTCGGCAGAGACTCGCAATGGGGCAGGCAAGGGAGCCTCCCGCGAATTGCGTCGTCAAAACCGAGTGCCCGCCGTCATTTACGGCAACAAGCAAGAACCCGAACTCATCCATGTTGAGGAAAAGGCTCTGGTCAAACTTTTGATGACTGGCCATTTTTTCGACAGCGTTATCGAGATCGACCTTGGTGGCAAAAAACAGCTCACGATTCCAAAGGATGTTGCATTTCATCCTGTCAGCGATCGTCCGATACATGTTGACTTCCTGCGCACCGCTAAGGGCGCGTAAGCCAAAGGCTTATAATCTCCGGGGCGGGGTTTCGACCCGCCCCGGATATTCCCCCAAGGGACACGCGCAATGCAATTATGGGTAGGTCTCGGTAATCCAGGCGCCACCTATGCGATGCACCGGCACAATATCGGTTTCATGGCGATTGATGCGCTGGCCGAAATTCACGACTTGCCATTACCCGCCAAGAAATTTTTGGGCTGGGTGCAGGAACTTCGGCTCGGATCCGAAAAAATCATTCTTCTCAAACCCGCGACGTTCATGAACGAAAGCGGCCGCAGCGTGCGCGCAGCGATGGATTTCTATAAGCTTGAACCCAAAGACGTCACGGTCTTCTATGACGAACTCGACATTGCGCCATTCAAGGTGAAGGTCAAATTTGGCGGCGGCGCGGCTGGCCATAATGGCATCCGTTCCATAACCGACCATATTGGCGCCGATTTCCGCCGCGTCCGCCTCGGCATTGGTCATCCCGGCAATAAAGACCGCGTCACGGGCTATGTGCTTGGCAATTTCCACAAAAGCGAAATTGACGATTTGGCGGATCTGTTGGGCGCTGTGTCAGCCGAAGCCGATTGGCTGGCCAAGGGCGATGACGTCCGCTTCATGAACGATGTCGCCATGCGTTTGCAGCAGGACTGAACCGTTTTACGATATTTGCGCCATCGCATTGGATGGACTTGCTTGCGAAGCTCGCCTAGGGCCGCTTCATTCTATTATTGACGAGGATAACATGGGTTTCAAATGCGGTATTGTGGGCCTTCCCAATGTGGGCAAGTCCACCCTGTTCAATGCACTGACCGAAACGGCAGCAGCGCAAGCGGCGAACTATCCGTTCTGCACGATTGAACCCAATATCGGCAACGTCGCCGTCCCCGACCCGCGCTTGCAAACCATCGCCAAAATCGGCGGCAGCCAAAAGATTATCGAAACCCAGCTGGGCTTTGTCGACATTGCCGGCCTTGTGCGCGGCGCGTCAAAAGGCGAAGGCCTTGGCAACCAGTTCTTGGGCAACATCCGCGAAGTCGATGCCATCGTGCACGTTCTGCGCTGCTTTGAAGATGACGACATTCAGCATGTCGATAACAAGATTGACCCGATTTCCGACGCAGAGACCGTCGAAACCGAATTGATGCTGTCCGACCTTGAAAGCCTTGAAAAGCGTGTGCCCAACCTCATCAAAAAGGGCACGCAGGGCGACAAGGAAGCCAAGATCAGCGCGGCAGTATTAAGCCGTGCGCTTGACCTGCTACGCGAAGGCAAGCCAGCGCGCCTGACCAAGCGCGACGATGCCGAAGAAGAACGGCATTTCCAGATGGCGCAGCTTTTGACCGCAAAGCCGGTGCTATATGTGTGCAATGTCGAAGAGGCGAGCGCTGCGAACGGCAATGCGTTGTCGGCACGCGTCTTTGAAAAGGCAAAGGCCGAAGGCGCGGAAGCCGTTGTTGTCTCCGCCGCCATCGAAGCGGAAATTTCTACCATGCCCGCCGAAGACCGCGAAGTGTTTTTGGAAGACCTTGGCCTGACCGAAACCGGCCTCGCCCGCGTTATCCGCGCTGGATATGAACTCCTTAACCTCATCACCTTTTTCACCGTCGGCCCGAAAGAGGCGCGCGCGTGGACAATTCACAAAGGCGACACCGCCCCCAACGCCGCGGGCGCAATCCACAGCGATTTCGAAAAAGGCTTCATCCGCGCCGAAACCATGGCGTTTGATGACTATGTCCAATACAATGGCGAAGCCGGCGCGAAAGAAGCGGGTAAATGGCGTTCGGAAGGCAAGGAATATCTCGTCAAAGACGGCGATATCATGCTGTTCCGGTTTAATGTTTAAGCTTTGATTTGCCTCAAAGACGGCCGGACATTCTGACGGCATGAGCAATGCTATGACCGATGCACATATATCGTCTAAAAAGCAGCTGCCCTTTGACCGTATTGGCGGACGCGAACCGATACGCCGGCTCGTAAACCGCTTTTACGATTTGATGGATAGTGAACCTGACTTTGCCGAGTTACGCGCAATGCATGCGGCTGATCTCGAACCAATGCGCGAGTCGTTGACCGATTTTCTGATGGCCTGGATGGGTGGCCCTCGCGACTGGTTTGAAAAACGCCCGGGCGCATGCATCATGTCCGCCCATCGCGGCTATAAAGGCATGAATTTCGCGGTAGCGACCCAGTGGGTTTTGGCTATGCAACAGGCGGCAAAGGAAACCATTCCAGCCGACCCTGATTTCGTCACCTCAATGGTGTCATCCTTTGCAGGCATGGCAAAATCAATGGCCAACAACGCTGGCACGCCGGACAGCCATTGAGCGCCTGTACGCCCTATTTACGTCCGAACAGCTTTTCCACATCGCCAAGCGCCAACTTCACCCAAGTCGGCCTGCCATGGTTACACTGCCCGCTGTGCGGGGTGACTTCCATTTCGCGCAAGAGCGCGTTCATTTCGGCGACGGACAAGACACGGCCAGCGCGGACGGAGCCGTGGCAGGCCATCGTTGCGGCCACATGGTCGATGCGTTCCTTCAACGACAAGGCTTCATCATAAGCGGCAAGATCGTCGGCTAGATCCTCCAGCAACCCCTTGGCATCGCCATCACCCAGCACGGCCGGCGTGGCGCGCACGAGCATGGCGGCGGGGCCAAAGCGTTCGAGGTCTAGTCCGAATGCCGACAGTTCATCGGCCCGCGCCTCCAGCCGGTCGCAGGCGGGTTCGTCCAGCTCAACGACTTGCGGCAGCAACAAAGCTTGCGAGGGCACAGCGCCGCCTGCCGCCGCCATCGCCTTGCGCATCCGTTCGAGCACGAGCCGTTCATGCGCGGCATGTTGGTCGACGATAACAAGGCCGTCTTCGGCTTCGGCAACGATATAGGTGTTCGCAACCTGACCGCGTGCAACGCCAAGCGGGTGGCTGGCGCGTTCGGGCACGGGTTCGTGGGCAACGGCGGCCCTGCCCCATAAAGGTGCGAGGTCTTCGCCCGGGATCGCGCCCAAGTCGGCAAAGCTGCTGCGGTTTTCATATGCCGATGGATAAGTCGGACGCTGGCCATATTGCCCCTGATAGCCAGATCCGATCGCGGCGGCAGGCGCAGCAAAAATATCGCCTTGCGCGGTCTGAATGGGTTCCTGCTGCCATGCGGCAAGCGCGTCCGCCGATGGTCGTTGCACCGCGCGGAAACCGGACTGGTCGAGCGCATGGCGCAGCCCCGATATGATCATGCCGCGGATCAACGCAGGCTCACGAAAGCGGACTTCTGTCTTTGCCGGATGAACATTTACGTCGACCTGCGTTGGCGGCAGATCAATGAACAGCGCCACCACCGCATGCGGGTCCCGAGCCAGCATTTCGGCATAAGCGCCGCGCCCAGCGCCAATCAGCAGGCGGTCCTTTACCGGACGGCCAATGACGAACAGGAACTGGTGGTCGGCAACGCCGCGATTATAGGTGGGCAGGCTCGCCACCCCGCCAAGGCGCACGCCTTCGCGTTCGAAATCAAGTGCAACGCTGTTGTCGATAAGCTCCCCACTGGTCAGCGCGGCCACGCGTTCGGGCCGTGCGCTGGTGGGTTGCACCGCCAACACGCGCCGGCCGTCATGTTCAACGGTAAAGCCAATGTCCGGCCGCGCCATCGCCAGCCGCTTCATGGCGTCCAACGCGGCCGCATATTCGGCGCGGGCGCTGCGCAGGAATTTGCGGCGGGCGGGCACATTGCCAAACAGATTTTCAACGCGAACGCGCGTGCCCTGCGGCAGTGCGGCAGGCCCCTCACCTGTCACCACGCCATGGTCGACCGTCCGCGTCCAGCCTTCGGCGCCAGCGGGCCTGCTTTCGAGCGTCATTTTGGACACGCTGGCGATGGAGGGCAAAGCCTCCCCCCGGAAACCCAAAGTCGACACCATTTCGATATCTTCATCGGGCAGCTTCGACGTTGCGTGGCGTTCCAATGCCAGCGCCATGTCGGCAGGCGACATGCCGCAGCCATCGTCAGTGACTTCGACCAAGTCGATGCCGCCTGCACCCAGCCGCACCGAAATATTACGAGCGCCCGAATCGATGGCGTTTTCGACCAGCTCTTTTAACGCGCTGGCTGGTCTTTCCACCACTTCACCGGCGGCAATGCGGTTGACCAGATTTTCAGGGAGCCTTCTTATTGACATATGCAGGTTCCTAGCCCAAGCGCACAGCCCAAGCGACTCCTTAATCGTTCGCACTCCAGCCAAATATCTGTTTTTAAAAACAGCAAATTCCGCTAGGACCGCGCGATTATTTG
>JACCDI010501805.1_pt1 | contig 14050 bp, 13 predicted proteins | sample 7442791 | NCBI WGS metagenome assembly JACCDI01 (sample SAMN15323434, study PRJNA562643) | freshwater metagenome | isolation source: river surface water | place: USA:Blue River Watershed | collected 2017-08-15 | reverse complement strand
TTGCCAATGGCGTGGCCAAATGGGGCGCAGTGCTGCCGGCGATGTTTGCCCCCAGCACCGCCATGGTGCCGAGCCGCGCCAAGCCGGAAGTGTGGACCGACCAAGCCGGTTTTGCCGCCAAGGCCAAGGACTTTGCCGATGCAACTGCGGCGCTGGCCGCCGCGGCCAAGGCCGATGACAAGGACGCTTTCGCCGCGGCCCTTGCCAGCACCAACGCGGCATGCAAGGGCTGCCACGATTCCTTCCAGGCGCCCCCGCCCGCCGCCAAGGCAGGCTGAACGGGCGCCAGCCGAACCGACAGGAGCCAACATGACCGATTTCAAAGACCGCGAACGCGCCGAAGAAGCCAAGTTTGCGATGGATGAGGACACCCAGTTCCGCGTCACCGCACGCCGCAACCGCCTGCTCGGCCAATGGGCCGCCGAACAGATGGGGCTCTCCGCTGTTGAAGCCGAAGCCTATGCCAAAGCCGTGGTCCAGGCCGATTTTGAGGAAGCCGGCGACGAGGACGTGATCCGCAAGCTGCTGGGCGATCTGACCAGTGCCGGCGTTGAAGTGTCGGAAGGCGATATCCGCGCCGCGCTTGAAGCCAAGCTGATCGAAGCCCGCCGCGCCCTGCTCGGCTGATCGGAACCACCCATGCCCATGCCCGCCGCCGAAATCGAGGCGATTATCCGCGCTGCCCTGCCCGATGCGCAAGTCACGCTGACCGATCTGGCCGGTGACAATGATCACTGGGCAGCCCATGTCGTCTCGTCGGCCTTCGTCGGCAAGCCGCGGGTGGCCCAGCACAAGCTGGTCTATGCTGCATTTGGCGGCCGGATGGGCGGCGAACTTCACGCCTTGCAACTGACCACCGCCGTCCCCAACTGAGGCGGCGAGGAGCTTTCAAACCATGTCCGATACCCCCACCGATCCAACCAGCGCCCGTCTCGCTGAAATCGTCAATTCCAATGACGTCGTGCTGTTCATGAAGGGCACGCCGCTGTTCCCGCAGTGCGGCTTTTCAAGCCGCGCCGTCGCGATTCTTGAGCGTCTGGGCGTTCCCTTCGAGGGCGTCGATGTGCTGCAGGACATGGAAATCCGCCAGGGCATCAAAGCCTTTTCAGACTGGCCGACGATCCCCCAGCTTTACGTGAAGGGCGAATTCGTGGGCGGCAGCGACATCATGATGGAAATGTACGAAGCAGGCGAACTGCAGCAGCTTGTTGCCGAAGCGGGGATTGCCCCCGCCGCCTGAGCGAACTCAGCCGGATAGCAGACGGGGCGCTCCTGCGGGGGCGCCCTTTTTTGTTGGCTGGTGCGCGGATCGGTTCGGGGAGGCGGCACCGCGGAGACCGTGCGGCGCCGCCTCATTCGAGACTGCTTTGGGGGTGCTATAAGCTATGCAGCTGCCGTGCCAGTTAACGCAGGCGCCGTAAATTCGCCGGTCTCGATGGCTAACGGATCGTTAACCACGCCTGCCGTTGTAAGCTCTTCCGACAGGTAATCAGTCCCTGAATAAAACCTGCTTGGCAAACCCCGGCAGGACAGGCACGTTCCGGCACGATGAGTCTGGACCTTGAATATGACGAGAGCGGGGAAGACCCGCCCGCCACCCCCGCCGCCACGCTGGTGATCTTCCGCCGCGATGCTGGCGGCGGTGCCCCGCAGATCCTGATGGTCGAACGTTCGACCGCGATGAAGTTCGCGGGCGGCGCGGCCGTCTTCCCAGGCGGCCGGGTCGATGATGCCGATCGCGAGCTGGCGATTGCCCTGGGCGCTGGCGATGATGATGCTGTCGACGAACTCGCCGCTCGGATCGCGGCCGTGCGCGAAACGCTTGAGGAAACCGGCCTGGTCCTTGGCATTCGCCAGCGTCCGTCGCTGGACGAAGCCCGCCGCGCGCGCGAAATCCTGTTGGCCGAAGGCGTGTTGGCACCAACACTGGCGGCAATGGGGTGGGAACTTGATCTTGATGCCCTGGTACCATTTGCGCGTTGGCGCCCAAAGCACCGCCACATGCGGGTATACGATACCCGCTTTTACATGGCCGACCTGGGGACGGGCGCAGTCGATCTGCTGGTCGATGCGACGGAGAACACGCGGCTGTTCTGGACCGGCGCGGCCGAGGCGCTTGATCATGCCGACAATGGCAGGATCAGTGTCATCTTCCCGACCCGCCGCAATCTTGAGCGGCTGGCCCAGTTCGGCAGCTTTGACGAGGCTGTGGCCCATGTCGAACAGTTCCCGAGCCGAATGATCACCCCCTTCATCACCGAAGAGAATGGCGCGAAGTGGCTGCGCATTCCCGATGATGCGGGTTATCCGGTTACCGGTGAAGTGCTCGAAAGCGCATCGCGCGGCTGAGGTTTCAGGCAAAGCGAAAAGCCGCAACCATCGCCGCTGCGTACGGGGCCGGACACAGCTGATCCCCTCGCCCCCGGAACATCGATCTGTTAGAAGACCGCCTTGTTCGGTTCAGGGGGCAGGAATGCGGTCTACGCGAGGTACCATCCGAAACCTTGCTGCCAACCAAGGCGCCGCCATGCTGGCGCTTGGTCTCGCTTACACTTCGCTTGCCTGGCTGGGCCTGCAATGGGCCGCAGTGATGGGGGCTGGCAGCCCGGTCTGGCCGGCCTCGGGTGTGGCGCTGGGCGGGCTTTTGTTGGGCGGAATGCGGCTCTGGCCAGCCATTTTCGTCGGCAGGCTTGCCGCAGGCTGGCTCGCAGGGAGCCAACAACCATTTTGGGCAGAGTTCATGCTGGCAGCCGCCAACACGCTGGCAGTGGTCGTGCCGCTGCTGCTGACCCGGCATCGCGCGCCGCTGAAGCCAGCCCTGCATGATCTTCCGGCGCTGCTGAACTACCTGTGCTGGGGTTGCCTTGTCGGGGCCCTGGTCGCAGGCACGCTCGGCACGCTGACCCTTGCACTGTCTTCGGGCCTGCCGCTGGAAAGCATGCTAGCGGTCTTTTCGAACTGGATCGTGGCCTATTTTGTCGGCGCGATCCTGATTGGCCCGATGCTGCTCTCGTGGCTCACCCCGGCCCCGCGCCTCAGGCCGCTTGACCAGCTCCACCTGGTGGTCGTCCTCTTGGTGACAGCTGCCTTTTCCGGCCTGTTCCTGCTGCCGCCCGATCAGGCGTTCCTGCGCACCTGGCACGTGTTCCCGGTCTTGGTCTGGGCCGCGCTTGCCTTTGAACTGCGCGGCGCCACGATCGCCGTGTCGATCGTTGCCGTTACCGCGATCTGGGCGGCTGATCAGGGCCTTGGCCCGATGACGGCCATGGCCTTCATCGGCAGCGGCCAGATTTCGCTGGTCCAGCAATTTATCGCGATCACCGCGCTGACCATTCTGGTGCTCGCCGTGGTGGCCGACGAACGCCGCGCCAAGAACGCCATGGCCGATCAGGGCCGGTTGCTGCGGCTGGCAGAAGAAGAGGCGCGGGCCCGGGCGGAAGAGCTTGAAGTTGTCCTTGCCGCCGTGCCCGTGGCCATCTGGGTGGCGCGGGATTCCGAATGCAGGGAGATCATCGGCAATGCGACCTCCGCCCACCTGCTGCGCCTGCCCGGCCCGGACGAGAACATGTCCAAGTCTGCTGGTGAAAATCCGGCGGTAGGTCACTTCACCGTGTTCGATGCTGCGGGTCACGAACTGGCGCCGCACGAATTGCCGGTCCAGCGCGCCGCACGGGGTGAAGTGGTCAGCGATTTTGAGGAGCGGGTCGTCTTTGCCGATGGTTCGGCCATTAGCCTGCTGGGTAACGCCACGCCGCTGTTCAACAAGGACGGGGAACTGCGCGGCGCTGTCGCCGCCTTCATCGACATTACCGACCGCAAGGCGGCGGAATCGCGCGAACAACTGCTGGCCCGCGAAGTCGATCACCGGGCCAAGAACATCATGGCCGTGATCCAGGCCATCGTTCAGCTGACCGAGGCAGACGATATCGCCAATTTCCGCAAGGCGATCAGCGGGCGGATTGGCAGTCTGGCGCGGTCACACACCATTCTTGCCGATAATCGCTGGGACGGCGCTGAATTGCAGGAACTGATCGAGGAGGAGCTGGCGCCCTATCTGCCGCACCAGGCCGCCGCGACACGGCGTGTGGTCCTCGACGGGCCGCGGCTCAAGCTGAAGCCGCTAACCGCACAGTCGATCGCCCTGATCGTGCATGAACTGATCACCAATGCCCTGAAGCATGGCTCGCTATCGCGGCCTGAGGGGCAACTGACGGTCGAATGGCAGGTCGATACGGCTGACCGCAAGCAGCGCTTGCTGCTGCGCTGGATCGAACGCGATGGTCCGAAGATCACCATGCCCGGCACGGCCAGTTTCGGCCTATCGCTGATCGAAACCACGGCGCGCGACCAGCTTTACGGTTCGATCAATTCAGCCTGGAACCCAGAGGGCCTGACCGTGGAGCTGGCCATCCCGATCGGCGATCTGTTCCAGGCAGCCACCGCGGCCTGATCGCGGGCGGGTCAATCGGGCAGCAATAGCGCCCGGTGTCGCTGCACGACCTCGAAGATCCAATCGCGGCCCGCTCTGACCCGGGCAAGCTGGTGGGTATCCCTGTGCGTCACCAGCCAGAATGAGCGGATGATCCGGCGATCCGGCAGAACTGGCACCAGGCCCGGGTCGGCATCGCCCATGAAGCATGGCAGGACGCCAATCCCTGCCCCTGCAGCGATCAGGTGGTGCTGGGCATTGATGCTGGATGAGCGGACCGTTGGGGCAAGACCAGCCTGGATCTCGTCCAGATACCGCAGCTCAGGCGCATAGAGCAGATCGGGGATGTAACCCACCAGCCCATGCCCCTTTAGCAGATCAGCCGTCCCCCGCGGCGTACCTGCACCATCAAGGTAGGTCTGGCTGGCGTATAGCTGCAGGCTGTAATCGCTGAGCTTGCGGGCGATGACTGGACCGGCCTTTGGCCGTGACAGCATGACGGCGATATCGGCTTCTCGCTTTGACAGGCTCAGGAAACCGCTGCTGGCAACAAGGTCGAGCATCAACGCCGGATGCAGGCGGGCAAAGTCTGGCACGTGGGCGGCAAGAAACCAGCTCCCGAAGCCCTCGGAGGCACTGATCCGCAGTGTGCCCGTCAACTGGCCGGCGGCGCCCGGCCGCGAGGATTCGTCAATCGCCATCGCCGCCTGGGCCATCGCCTCCACCTTGACCATGAGCGCTTCGCCCGCCTCGGTCATGACCTGCCCTTCGCGGGTTTGCTCAAACAGCGCAGCCCCAAGGCGCGCTTCCAGCCGCCGCAGCCGCCGACTGGTGGTGGTGGGATCAATGCCTAACGCAGTACCGGCACGGGCCATCTGCCCGGCCCGCGCAATGGCCAGAAATACCTGCAAATCGCTCCAGTCAGTGCCCTGCATAATTGCAGGTTCTAACTGGAAATTTGGGCATTGTCTGCATCTCTGTCGAAGCGCATGGCAGTGCAAACAGATTCGAGAGGGATCCTGCCATGCGCCAGATTGACCATTTCATCGCCGGTGGCACCAGCGGCCTCGCCGCCGCCCGCAAGGCCCCGGTTTATGACCCCAACAGTGGTGACGTGCAGGCCGAAGTCGTGCTCGGCGGGCAGGACGCGCTCGACCGCGCCGTGGCCGCAGCGCAAGTCGCGCAGCCCGCCTGGGCCGCCACCAACCCGCAGCGCCGGGCCCGCGTTATGTTCAACTTCAAGGCCCTGGTCGAAGCCAATATCGACGAGCTGGCGCTGCTCCTCTCCAGCGAGCACGGCAAGGTGATTGCCGACAGCAAGGGCGATATCCAGCGCGGGCTGGAAGTGGTCGAATTCTGCTGCGGCATCCCCCACGCACTGAAGGGTGAGTATACGCAAGGAGCGGGCCCCGGCATCGATGTCTATTCGATGCGCCAGCCGCTGGGCATCGGCGCAGGCATCACCCCTTTCAACTTCCCGGCGATGATCCCACTGTGGATGGGTGCGGTGGCCATGGCGACGGGCAATGCCTTCATCCTGAAGCCGTCCGAACGCGATCCCTCGGTGCCGATGCGCCTGGCCGAACTGTGGCTGGAGGCTGGCCTGCCCGAGGGGATCTTCCAGGTCGTCCACGGCGACAAGGAAATGGTCGACGCGATCCTCGATCACCCGGCGATTTCGGCTGTGAGCTTTGTCGGTTCGTCCGACATCGCCCACTATGTCTACAACCGCGGCGTTGCCGCCGGCAAGCGCGTCCAGGCGATGGGCGGGGCCAAGAACCACGGCATCGTCATGCCCGACGCGGACCTTGACCAGGTGGTCAATGACCTGGCCGGGGCCGCCTTCGGCTCGGCCGGTGAACGCTGCATGGCGCTCCCCGTAGTGGTGCCGGTGGGCGATGACACCGCCGAACGGCTCAAGGCCAAGCTGATCCCGGCGATCGAAGCGCTGAAGCTCGGCATTTCGACCGATCCCGAGGCGCATTACGGCCCCGTCGTGACCGCGCAGCACAAGGCCAACATCGAGCGCTGGATCCAGACCTGCGTCGATGAAGGCGGCGAACTCGTGGTCGATGGCCGCGGCTTCACCTTGCAGGGCCACGAAAACGGCTTCTTCGTCGGCCCGACGCTGTTCGACCGCGTGACCCCCGGCATGAGCAGCTATCACAACGAGATCTTCGGCCCCGTCCTCCAGATGGTCCGCGCGCGTGACTTCGAGGAAGCGCTGAGCCTGCCGAGCAAGCACCAGTATGGCAACGGCGTCGCCATCTTCACCCGCAACGGCCACGCCGCCCGCGAATTTGCCGCGCGCGTGAACGTTGGCATGGTCGGCATCAACGTGCCGATCCCGGTGCCGGTGGCGTACCACACATTTGGCGGGTGGAAGCGCAGCGCCTTTGGCGATACCAACCAGCACGGCATGGAAGGCGTGAAGTTCTGGACCAAGGTCAAGACCGTCACCGCCCGCTGGCCCGATGGTTCGCCCGATGGGGGCAATGCCTTCGTCATTCCGACCATGGGTTAATTTGAAACTTGGATTTGGATGCACTCTCTCGAATTGTCAGGGATTGGTCTTTGACCATTCCTGAGATTCGAGAGGCCTACATTTTCGGTTCTCGAGCTAAAGGTACTTTTCGTGACGACAGCGACCTTGACGTCGCAATAAAGCTCGAAGGCGACGACGAAGGTTTCGTGATTTGGATGCATGATGCTGAGGAATTCCGACGCTCTCTGGGCGTCCAAATCCCGGTTTCTATAGACCTGCAATTGATGCACTCCACTGACCGTATTGTGATGCCCGCAGTCCTAGAGCATGGCGTGAAAGTATTTGAGAGAAGCGATCAATGACCGACCAGTTTGCACTGACCGAAGACCAGCTCGCCATCCAGGACATGGCGCAGAAGTTCACGGCTGACAGGATCACGCCTTTCGCCGCAGGGTGGGACGAGGACCATCACTATCCGGTCGACGTGTGGAAGGCCGCCGGAGAACTGGGCTTTGGCGCGATCTATGTCTCGGAAGAGAGCGGCGGGATCGGCCTTGGCCGGCTCGAAGCGGCGCTGATCATGGAAGCCATGGCCTATGGCTGCCCAGCGACCAGCGCCTACATCTCGATCCACAACATGGCCGCCTGGATGATCGATTGCTTCGGCAGCGCCGAATTGAGGGCGCGGTATCTGCCGGGGCTGGTCTCGATGGAGCAGATCGCCTCTTACTGCCTGACCGAGCCGGGTTCCGGTTCTGACGCGGCGGCGCTCAAGACCAGCGCGGTGCGCGATGGCGACCACTATGTCCTCAACGGCACCAAGCAGTTCATCTCGGGCGGCGGGGTGAATGACATCTATGTCTGCATGGTCCGCACGGGCGAGGAAAAGTCCAAAGGCATCACCTGCCTGGTGGTCGAGAAGGACACGCCCGGCCTCTCCTTCGGTGCGCCGGAAAAGAAGCTGGGCTGGAACGCCTCCCCTACCGCGCAGGTGATCTTCGAGGATTGCCGCGTGCCCGTCGCCAACCGCGTCGGGGCCGAGGGCGAAGGCTTCCGCTTCGCCATGGCTGGCCTTGATGGCGGACGCCTCAACATCGGGGCCTGCTCGCTTGGCGGGGCGCAGCGCTGCCTTGACGAGGCGATCAAGTACACCAAGGAACGCCAGCAGTTCGGCCAGCCTGTGGCCGATTTCCAGAACACCCAGTTCATGCTGGCCGACATGGCGACCGACCTCGAAGCAGCGCGCGCACTGCTTTACCTCGCCGCCGCCAAGGTTAATGCCAATGCGCCCGACAAGAGCCGCTTCTCCGCCATGGCCAAGCGGCTGGCGACCGACAACGGCAGCAAGATCGTCAACGATGCGCTGCAGCTGTTCGGGGGCTATGGCTATCTGAAGGACTATCCGATCGAACGCTTCTGGCGCGATCTGCGCGTCCATTCGATCCTGGAAGGAACCAACCAGGTGATGCGCATGATCGTCGGCCGGGACCTGCTGCGCCAATGACCGACGAAGTGATCATTCGCCGCGAAGGGGCCGCCGGCTTCCTTTCGCTCAACCGCCCCGGTGCGATCCATGCGCTGACCCTGCCGATGGTCCACGCCATGACCGCGGCCTTGCTGGAGTGGCGCGACGATCCCGAAATCAAGGCGGTGATCATCGATCACGCCGAAGGCCGTGGGTTCTGCTCGGGCGGGGATATCGCCTTCCTGCGCAATTCGGCGCTGAACGATGGCGGCGCATCAGGCCGCCAGTTCTTCCATGATGAGTACCAGCTCAATCACCTGATCTTCACTTATGAAAAGCCGGTGGTGGCCTTCATGGACGGGATCACCATGGGTGGCGGCGTGGGCATTTCGCAGCCCGCCCGGTTCCATGTGGCGACCGAGAACACCCGCTATGCCATGCCCGAGACCGGGATCGGCCTGTTCCCCGATGTCGGCGGCGGCTGGTACCTTTCGCGCCTGCCGGGCCGGATCGGCCAGTTCCTGGCGCTGACCGGCGCGCGGCTCGACGGGGCCGAGTGCAAGTGGGCCGGCCTGGCCACCCATTACCTGCCGCACGATGCCCTGACCGAAGCCAAGGACCGGATTGCCCACGGGCATGAGCCGGGCCAGGTTCTCTCCGCGCTTGCCGTCACGCCGCCCCCGGCGACGATCGAGGCCAATGCCGCCGCGATTGCGAAACACTTTGCTTCAGACCGCTATGAGGACGTCCTCGCCAGCCTGGCGGCGGACGACAGCGAATGGGCCGCGAAGGAACTCGCCACGCTGCGCACCAAGTCACCCCAGACCTGCAAGGTCGCGCTGCGCCAGCTGCATGACAGCCTGCTCTGCGCCGACTTTGCCGCCAACATGGTGATGGAATACCGCATCGCTTCGCGCGTCCTGACCCGCCCCGATTTTGCCGAGGGCGTGCGCGCAGTGATCGTTGACAAGGACAATGCCCCGCAGTGGGACCCCGCCACCCCCGAGGGCGTGAGCGATGCGCTGATCGACAGCATCTTCGCCCCCCTCCCCGCCGATGAGGAATGGAAACCCCTATGAACGCAGACAAAAACGCGAGCTATGAAAACATTCTGGTCGAACAGCGCGGCGCGGTCACGCTGATCACGCTTAACCGGCCGCAGGCGCTCAATGCGCTGAACTCGTCGGTCCTCGAAGAGCTGATCGCCGCCTTCGCCAGGTTCGAAGCCGATCCCGCGCAAGGCTGCGCCGTGCTGACTGGGGCAGGCGAAAAGGCCTTTGCCGCCGGTGCCGACATCAAGGAAATGGCCGACAAGCCGGCTGCCGATTTCTATGCGCAGGATTTCTTCAGCCGCTGGACCAGCCATCTGGTCAAGACCACCCGCAAGCCCTGGATCGCAGCCGTCAACGGCTTTGCCCTGGGTGGCGGGTGTGAACTGGCGATGATGGCGGACTTTATCATCGCCAGCGAAAACGCCAAGTTTGGCCAGCCCGAGATCAAGCTGGGCGTGGCCCCCGGCATGGGCGGCAGCCAGCGCCTCACCCGCGCGGTCGGCAAGGCCAAGGCGATGGAAATGTGCCTGACCGGGCGGATGATGGGGGCCGAGGAGGCTGAGCGTTCGGGCCTGGTCGCCCGCGTGGTGCCGCTCTCCAGCCTGGTGGATGAAGCGCTCAAGACAGCTGCCGAGATTGCCGCGATGCCGCCGCTGGCCGCTATCGCCAACAAGGAAATGGTCAACGCCGCCTTCGAAGCCACGCTAGACCAGGGGCTGCTGATCGAACGCCGGATATTCCAGGTTCTGACCGCAACCGAGGACAAGGCCGAAGGCATGGCCGCCTTTATCGAAAAGCGCCCGGGCGTCTGGAAGGGCAAGTAACATGAAAATCGCCTTCATCGGTCTGGGCAACATGGGCGGCGGCATGGCCGCGAACCTGGTGAAGGCTGGGCACACGGTCCACGCCTTCGATCTCAGCGCCGAGGCGACCGAGCGCGCCACTGGCAATGGCTGCGCCATTTTCCCGACGGTACGCGAAGCCGTTCAAGGCGTTGATGCAGTGGTTTCGATGCTACCCAACGGCAAGATCGTCGAGAGCGTCTACACGGCTGACGTGATCGGCCAGGCTCTGGCCGGCGCGCTGCTGCTCGATTGCTCGACTATTGATGTGGACACGGCGCGCAAGGTCGCATCTGCCGCCGAAGCCGCTGGCTATGGCATGGTCGATGCCCCGGTTTCGGGCGGCATCGCTGCGGCCAATGGCGGCACGCTGACCTTCATGGTGGGCGGCACGGCCGAAGCCTTTGCCCGCGCCGAGCCAATCCTTGCCGCGATGGGCAAGGCGGTGATCCACGCCGGTGCCAGCGGCGCGGGCCAGGCTGCGAAGATTTGCAACAACATGATCCTGGGCGCGACGATGATCGCGACTTGCGAGGCGTTTGCCTTGGCCGACAAGCTTGGGCTGGACCTGCAGACCTTCTACGACATTTCGTCAAAAGCCTCGGGCCAATCATGGTCGATGACGTCCTATTGCCCGGTCCCCGGTGTTGGCCCGCAAAGTCCTGCTGACAACGGCTATCAGGGCGGGTTCGCCGCTGCGCTGATGCTCAAGGACCTCAAGCTTGCGCTAGAAGCCGCGCAAGGCGTGGGCGCGAATGTCCCCATGGGCACCCGCGCCGAGGAGCTTTACGAGGCCTTCGCCGCAGCTGGCAACGGCGGCGTAGATTTTTCCGGGATCATCAAGACGCTTTGAGCGGGAGGCCGGATTTTTTTGGGGGGGGTACCGCCAGCGCTGCTTGCGCCCTGTGGCTCAAGCACGGATCGCAAGAACGAACTCGGTCTGCCCACGCGCGTTCGTGTGCGCTTGAACCGAACCATGATGCAGCAGAGCGATTTCTCCCGCAATATAGAGCCCAAGGCCGCGTCCGTCTGACCTAGCATTGTTGCCGCGTACGCCGCGCTCGAAAAGCTGTTGCTCGGGCACAAATGCTTCAGCTGGCCAATTGACAACGCGGATTTCGATTTCACCCCTGGCCGCAGCATGGTGGATGGTTACGCTTGTCTTCTTGCCAGGTGCAGAATGTTTGATTGCGTTATCGATCAGGTTTCGAACCGCCAAGCGGAGCAGCACGGGATCGGCTTCTGCGTAAACTGGCGCTGAGGGGCTCGCCAAGTCGATCCGGTCTTCCCAATCGAGGCCGGCATCACCGCTGGCGAGTTCGCAAATCGACCCGATATCGGTCATCACCAGGCGCGATTCCGATTTTCGTTCCAGCACGCTGGCGCCGACAATCGCATTTGTGAGGCTCAGCACGATCTTGTCGATGATAGACTGTAAACGGCGTCCGGTCGCGCCATCACTGCTGTCTAATTCGACAGTCATCATCGCATGTTGCAGCGCTGCCTGGGCATTGTTGAGCGGTTGCCGCACCTCATGGATCAGCACTTCCAGCAAGGACTGCTTTTCGCGCGCCAGGTCTGCCATCTCGCGGGCATGTGCTTCTGCTTGACGGGCAAGACGCGATTCCTTGCGCTGGCGCAGATTGCTGACGGCAATGATCCGGTTCAAGCGGTCCGTCAGCATGGAGATCAGGCAAATGTGCGAAATAATGATGTAGGTCAGCGCGGTAATCAGGTTGATTTGCGCCGGTCCTCGCTCTGAAAAGATGACGCCGCCCGCTTGGATGCCAAGCCCCCGAAATGCCGCAATTGCCGAAAACACTGCGATCAGCGCGGTTGAAGCGACAAACAGGTTGCGTCCACGCAAGCGCTTCCAGCGCGGTTCGACAAAGCAGATCCAGGCCTGCCAGCCCAACAGGAACGACAGGCTTAACCCGACGCTCGCAAACGCCAGGTTGAGACTGTCTGAAATGTCATCCAGAAGCCCGCAGATCAGCTGGAAGATCATCAGCGCGGCACCAGCCATCGCCACCCGCAGCCGCTCACGCCGCCGAACCAGCGCGGCAATCTTGAACAGGTTGGTCAGCGACATCAGGGTGGCTGGGAATATGCTCTCTAGCGGGCTGCTCCAGCCTTCTTCGAAAGACAGACGTAACGTAGCCGCCCCCAGACCAAACAGGTTCCCGACGATCCACAGGCGCGCTCCATCCCACACCCTGTCGGTGCGCAATAGCAGCAGGCCAACCGCAAACGAGACGTTAACTATGCAGACCACCCACAGCGCGGTCTGAATATCGATGCTATCGATCACGCGCTGCCGACCACGCTCATCGGGGAAGAGAGCGCATAGCCCTTGCCATGCAAGGTTAGGACCGGTGATACCTTGCCGGTTCGAGTCTCGATCTTGCGGCGCAAGCGAAACATCGCCGCATCCAGATTGCGGTCATCGGCGCTGGGGGCAACTTGCGCCGTCTTCGCCAATTCCGACCGGTTGCATCCTTCTTCGCCATACTGCGCGAGCACGGCAAGGATACGTTGCTCCAGCTGGCCGAGTTTGATCACATCGCCTGATGGAGCCATCAGGGCGCCTGCCGACAGATTGAGGATCCAACCCGCAGCTGCGGGTGGGGATTTTTCACCAAGCCTGCGGCTCAACGAGGCGATCGCCTGCGCCAGTTGATCGGCCCGCACAGGCTTGTTGATGAACATATCAGCACCGGCCGCCAGCGCCGTGGTGAAGGCATCCGGCCCCATCCGTCCGCTGACCACGATAATGCCGGCTTCGCCGCTGGCACGGATCATCGAAACCAGATCGATCCCATCCAGGCCAGGAAGCATCAGGTCGACCAGGAAAATGTCGCAGAGGAGTCCTTCCGGCTCTGCCAGGAATTCCTGCGGAGAAATATATCCCCTGACGCGGTGCCCTACCGCGGCAAGATAGCGCTCGACGAAGCGAGTGAACTCCTCATCGTCATCAATAACAGCAATATCATGACGCGATGTCGAGTTCATAAATTGGCCATTTAATCAAACCATTGCACCAGAACCACCTCACCAAAACAGCGTACTTCGCTTAAATTGGCGATGGCACCGCAGGGCTTCACGAGCTCTAATATCATGAGCCAACGAGAGGCAACCTCTACTTTCAAGGTTCCCGATCGTTACAGGTGGTGACGATTTTCAACATCCCGCAAACTATTCATCATAATACGATTCTTTTATGATTGGCGAAAATGCGTATTTTAATCATTTTATGATGTCTATACCTGAATTGTGATCTGTGTTGCGCAAGCAAGGCAAATCGACGGCATTCTGCCGGGCGCCCTAGTGCCGCCACCGTTCACAAATGAGGCTCAAAATGACCCGTATCATGATGACTGCAGCTGCTCTAGCAGCTTCGCTTGCCGCCCTGCCTAGCGCAGCATACGCCACCAGCTTCTCGTGCAAGTGCGATGCGAATTTCGCACCGACCGTCGCGACCGGCGCGCTTAACAAGGACGGCAACAACTTCACCTGCGAAGACACCTGGACCGACAACAGCACCGGTCACGACACCGGCGGCTACAACAACAATGTCAAGTTCTCGTTCCCCGATGCCGTGGTGACTGGTTCGAACACCAACGTGAAGTTCGCTGCCCGCAACCTGCCGAACGAGTGCCTGATGATCGCCAGCGATGCAGTCAACTCGCACAAGGAATGGCAAGGTCTGCGCTGCGACGACAGCAACCAGAATGTTAATGGGTTCGACTTCACGTCGTCCGGCAACGGCCTCTCGAC
>JACCDI011149534.1_pt1 | contig 14055 bp, 12 predicted proteins | sample 7442791 | NCBI WGS metagenome assembly JACCDI01 (sample SAMN15323434, study PRJNA562643) | freshwater metagenome | isolation source: river surface water | place: USA:Blue River Watershed | collected 2017-08-15 | reverse complement strand
GTTGAGGATCAAGGATTCTAAGTCGCGATATTGCGCCCAGAGAAAGAAGTCTCGCGTTAATACTCTCAGGTTGAGAAAAGGATGCTGGAGTGCGAAGCGTTTTGACTAATTCGCGATCTGCACTAGCACTAATCCACATGAAGAAGAAAAGCGCAAGTGAAAGAAGTGCGGCACTAACTCTGCCAAAATCGTATAGTTTAGTTGGTTGATTTTTGCGTTTAGAAATGGTTCTCTTACCTTCAGTTTTGATATCAACAACGTCACTTTGAACTCTTGCTGAACCTAAAGCAACTCCTAGAAAAATCCAGTTCCACAGAGTAATTGAAATGTTGTCAATCGAAAACGATGCCATCAGCCATAGTGCTACGAAGATTGCAAATACCCCAGACTGAATACTAAATGCAGTTCGTAAAACTTTTTTGGAGCACAGCACAAGCGTTAGAATTACAGGAAATATCAATGCAACAAATCCAAGTACTCCCATGGTAGCGAGCGTCTGGATAAATGTATTGTGAGCGTTATTTACAACTAAATCTATACTTGTTGTGGTTGCCATATCTGAAGTTCTTACAGTTCGGTAATAATCACCAAATGAATCTACTCCGACACCAAAAATCGGTTTCTCGCCAAACATTCTTATCCCAATATTCCAATAAATCTTTCTAAAGCCCAGAGAACCAGCAGCGGAGATAAGGCTAGTGAGAGGTCCGGTGAAGAAAATTGAATGCGCTACGACAATCCCAATTCCAGCAACTATTGCAGCTGCAAATTTCATAACTTTTGATTTGCTACTCCAAAGTTTAAGAAACGTGATAATTCCAAAGAACACGCCAATCGCAAAAAGTCCTTGAATAGATTTTGTCATGTATGACAAATATGTAAATGTGATAAAAGAAACTACGTAGACAATTGAATTTCGTGAAATAGTCTTTACATCAATATCTCTTCCAAAGAGGAGTAATGAGGCACTAATCATTGCGCCTAATCCCCATGCAGCACTAGCAAAGTTTGTATTTCCAAATGTCGCAAAAATTCGCATTGTTCCCGACGACCATGCAATAGGATCTTGATTAATTACCTGAATTAGTCCATACAGTGCAGTTAGAATCAATACAAGTAGGGTGTACCTCATTAACTTAACAATGGAGAAGTTTCGCTTGACTATTTCATAAGCAGACCAGGCCAAGAAAATCGATACGGTCGCAGTAAGTAAACCATTGTTTCGACCCCACGTCCCAAGAAGTCTTCTTTCAAAAAGTGCGGGGGAAAGCAAGGTAAGCATTAGAATTGATGAGAAAGAAATTAAGAAAACCAGTCTCACCTTATCCTGCAAGAAAAATTGTGAGTTGTTTCGTAAATCTAAAATCCTCGAGAGATACAAAATGATCCATGGGAGAGGCGTAACTATCGCAATAAGTTTTGGCAGATTAATTGGATCAAAGAAATTCGTTGCAATCGTCAAGGTCCCGAGTCCGCCCGTTAGGAGCAGTAGCCGCATTAATTTCTGATCGATCGACTGCCGCTGAATTGGACTGGAACTCATGAATTTCCTCCTGATTAGGGTAGGTTCAGTACCCGCAAAGTCTAACGGGTTTCGGTCCCAAAGGAGGCATGGTGAGATGACGATTGTTGTTCTTGGAAGTCGAGGACTCGTCGGTTCAGCAGTCTGTCGCCACCTAACAAAAAAGAATTTGAACTTTGTCGCCGCAACACGACGTGATGTCGATGTCACTAACGCGATTTCAATCGATTCCTTCTTTAGAGAAGTTAAGCCCTCTGTTGTTATTGCTGCCGCAGCTAAGGTCGGTGGGCTCATGGCTAATTTTGAGTATCCAGTGGAATTTCTCTCGGAGAATGTCCTGTCTCAGACCTATCTCATGGACGCTTCGTATAAACATGATGTAGAAAAATTCGTATTCTTAGGATCATCATGTATTTATCCAAAAGAGGCCCCACAACCAATCTCCGAAGATTCATTGCTTACCGGTCCTTTAGAGATTACCAATGAGGCATACGCGATCGCGAAAATTACGGGCGTGAAGTTAGTTCAAGGGTATCGCCGAGAATATGGACGTAAGTGGATATCTGTAATGCCGACCAATCTTTATGGAGTCAATGACAACTTTGACCTCCGCACGAGTCATGCTCTTCCTGCTCTCATGCGTAAGTTTCATGATGCCAAAATCAATGGTTTAGATTCAGTCGAACTGTGGGGTACTGGAAAACCGCGACGAGAATTCATGTTCTCTGATGATTTTGCTTCAGCTCTCATGCACGTAATTGAGAATTATGATGATGATAAACCCATCAATGTTGGTACGGGAACCGATGTATCCATACTCGAGTTATCTGAAATCATGAAAGAAATAGTTGGATTCGAAGGCTCAATTCGTTGGAATAACGACATTCCTGATGGAACATTTCGTAAATTGCTGGATATTTCAAAGTTAAAGTCACTTGGTTGGAAGCCAGAGAATGATTTAGCCTCTGGGCTGCGACAGACCTACGAATGGTTCAAGGAAAATTACGAAAACGCACGGCTTAGCGTAGAAATATCAACTCATCGCTAGTTTATTGCTGATTATCGTGCTAACTCTCCTCCACTGATTCTCCGGACTCCAAAACTCAATGCCTTGGCCGGTACGATCCTTTACAAATGCATCAATTGCACGTTTGCGAATCAAAAGCTGCTCATCTGTCGTATTGAGAATCGCGTCCATTACCCCTAGTACCGTCGGATTTGCACGAATTAGGCAACGCTCAATTAAGGGAAATTCTTCGCTCAGATCTGGACCTACGTAAATGGGAACTGTTCCTGCATAAATTGAATCAAAGATTTTTTCTGTCACCCAGTCGGCCTCATTTTCTATGACTAATGAAAATTCAAACTGAGATAAAATTGAGAACTTATCCTCCACCCAGCCCACATATTCCGGGTATTGATACCAAAGCTCAGAAGTCAATTCGCGCCAACTCACTCCACTTCTAGCAATTACTGAGTTTCGTAGCGCTACAAACCTTTTCCGTAACTCCATGACCTTAGACATCTTCCAATTTGTTCCATAAAGTGCATAATCGATATTTGACTCAGCAAGATGCTTTGAAACCGAACGGCGTAAACCATATAAACTTGACTTGACTGCAGAATATTTCGCTGAGTTAATCATTAAAATTTTCCTTTCTCTTTTAGAAAAAGGGGATATTGCATTTAAATCTTGAAAATGATAGGGATGAAATGCAAATTCCTCTATCTGCATATTTCTAGCTCTCCATGAGCTCATAGGAATTACTAGGTCAAATTTCGAGAAGTTTGTGGATTTGTATTGCCACGGCATTACCGCTGCCGGCTCCCAAAGAATCAGGACCTTAAAATCAGCGCTAGGAAATTTAAAACTAGGATCATGGTTAAAGGACACACTGACTGAATCAATTTTTGTATTTTGTAATGTGGCTATTGATTCGCGAATAAGAGACTTTGCTAAATCATCTTTCAGGCCATAAAACTCAATTTGCACCCGTATATTCCTGCTCTCTCGTATCATCTCTGGCTGATGCTAAGATTACCCGCCGAATCAAAAGTTAGGAAAGTATGTCGAAGAAAGCACTCATTACTGGTATTACTGGACAGGATGGCTCCTACTTAGCGGAGTTGCTTCTGGGCAAAGGTTATGAAGTTCATGGAATTATTCGACGTTCTAGCAACTTTAATACTCAACGAATCGACCATCTGTACAAAGATCCCCACGCCTCAGATAACAAACTTCACCTACATTTCGGAGACTTGACCGATGGTGTGTTACTCAATAACTTGATACGTGAAATAGAGCCTGGAGAAATCTATAATCTTGGTGCGCAAAGCCATGTCATGGTTTCGTTTTCTGTCCCCGAGTACACAGCACAAGTTGATGCGGTGGGGACGATTCGAATGCTTGAAGCGATTCGGTCCAGTAAATTGGAGTGCAAGTATTATCAAGCAAGCACGAGCGAGCTCTTTGGTTCCACGCCACCACCTCAGAGTGAAAAAAGTTTATTCCAGCCACGAAGTCCGTATGCGGCAGCAAAGCTATATGGCTATTGGGTGACGAGAAACTATCGAGAGGCTTATGGAATTCACGCTACAAATGGAATTTTGTTCAATCATGAATCTCCTCGTCGTGGAGAAACCTTTGTCACTCGCAAGATAACTCGAGCTGTAGCAAGAATCAAGTTGGGACGTCAAGAAAAGTTGTATTTGGGAAATCTTGATGCAATACGAGACTGGGGTTATGCACCCGAATACGTTGAGAGTATGTGGCAAATGATGCAGCAAGACAAACCTGACGACTACGTCGTTGCAACTGGCGTCGGCGCTACTGTAAAGGATTTTGTGGATCGCGCCTTCCAAAGAGTAGATTTGGATTGGAAGAAATTTGTTGAAATAGACACTCGATATCAAAGACCAACAGAAGTAGAAGCGCTAATCGGAGATGCTTCTTATGCCCAGCAAAAACTAGGCTGGAAAGCATCCACTCATTGGGATGGCCTTGCAGACCTCATGGTTGACGCAGACTTAGAATTTGAGAGACGGAAATCAGCGTAAGCGAACTTCTTTTCGTCTACGCAAGAAAGTGCGGAAAGCCCAAGACGCTAAACGCTCAATAAAAACCCGCAAATCTAAGGGTCCCCTTGACCAGTTGTTGCTGTGCATTCTTTCAATATCCTTTGCAATCATCCCAAAAAGTCGTACTGGTGACTTAGGTACCCTCTTAGAGTGAATATGAATATTTGCTAATTGTGACTCTGCTTCTTTGCGCTTTACCATGATCGTCCGATTTGTTTCGTTATAAGTGAAAGAGATTTCTCCTGATACATCTAGCGCTCCCATTCTTTCATCTTGAATTCCTCGTCGAGAAAAGGGGAGCCTCATATTTCTGGCATCTGTCCCGAGTAAGTAGCGACCAAATGTTTGAGGGTCAAAAACAAACTTAGCTTCAGGTACGGAGTTCAAAACCCTGACTCTTGAATTTTGAGCGAACTTGCCAAGAAGTCTCATATCATCTTGATCTTTCTCATTCCAGGAATCAATCGCCAAAGTATTGAATTCATGAATTGTTTCAAGGCCGTTTAAGAAGAGAATTGATGCGCAGCCAATACCTTTAGCTTGCATCGGATAGGCCAATCCCCAATCGGAACCATCAAAAACTGAATCCAATGACGTTGAATCTAGAAGAACGTTATCGGATTCCAAATGAACTATTTCTAACATTCCACTTTTCTTGACAAATGCCTCGAGAAATAAGAATCTTCGTGTCGTATTAACCCAAAAGTCTCTCTGCTGTGTTGAGCGATTGATATTAGATTCGAGTTCATCTTTGGAGATGAATGACTGTAATTCCCTTGAATTAATGACTTGGCAAAACTTACTCAACTTACTTGGAACTTTCTGGTCAGTAATCAAAATTTGCTCAAGATGTGGAAACATTGATTTGTGAAGTTCAATATTTGCTCGAAGATGCGCTGGAATCTTCCTTCCCAATTCAATCCAGACTATTGGCACTCTTTTCATTTAGATATTTCTCCGTAAATTTTTATTGATTGGTCTATTATCTCTAAGTGTGACTTCACAAGGCTTTCATACTTAGCTTCAAGCACCAACCTAGAATGCTTAACCACTTCTGACCAGTTATCGACAAACCATATCGGCCAATCTATGAGCGCCGGAAAAGAGTCTTCTTGCAGAACAACTGGAATACTCCCTAGATAAATTGCTTCCCAAATACGGTGCGAATCAACTCCATTTCCACGAGGACAAGGGACAAAAAGAGAACGTCTCATTAATTTATGCACAGTGCGAGCTGTAATTCTTTTCTCATGGATTGAAGTATCTGATGCATTTTTAAAATGACTGATTGCTTCTGAGCGCTTTGAGTTATTGGTATTTGGATTCCAAGCAACCAGAAAACTTATGGGCCGATCCGCTACTCGGTGGCTTGGTTTCTTTTTAAAATCGATTAATCGTCCCCCACTTCTGTAACTGGGGCTTTCGAGACCAAGCGGAAGTGGACTTAAACCGTCTTGTAATTCGACTAAGTTAACGCTTTGAATGACCTGAACATATTGTTTCAAAATTCTAAGAGAATCGATGTTTTGAGTATCATCATCATCAGCAATTATTACCTTACGAATATCTTTTTTATGACTTTCAACTATTAATGAAGTTTGGTGTACTAAGTGTCCAGGAATGTATAGAACGGAGTTCGTAGGAAGGTGCTCTACTACATCTTCTATTTGTTCCGTTGTGGAATTACGTTCAATTCGATAATAAGACCGTAATGCATACCCATCAGAGGAGAGATAGGGGTATGTATCTTGGCGCTTTCCCAATTCTCTCGGTCTTAAAGTGTAAGAAATTCTATTCCAGAGCCTCCAAAGCAAATCATAGGAAGAGAGATAAAATTGCTTCACAGGCGAATGATATCCTCAGAGACATGATGGCCAGACCTAATCTGACTTTGGGTCTGCTGATCTTTAATCAAGCTCCCTATATTAAAGAATTACTTGAGTCTATCTGTAATCAATCGGACTTGGCTTATGAAATGGTAATAGTTGATAATTGCTCAACGGATGATAGCCTAAAAGAAATCCGAAAGTTCTTGGCGATATCGAATTTTGATAAACAGATAAAGGTCATTGCTAACAACAATAACACTGGTTCCGCAGCCGGATTACGTCAATTGCTCGAAGTTAGTGACACTAGATTTCTTGCAGTCATCCACGGAGATGACATACTCGCCAAGGATTATGTTGCAACAGTAAGAAGAGAAATTGAATCTCATAAACGAACGGAGGCGTTCAACTTGAGGTTGGCAGCATTCGGCAATGATTCAAATGTTGTAGTACCAAAAAATGTCTACCGACCTATTTGGACCAACTCTCGATTCTATAACTCATTATTAGTTAGCGGTCTCAACCCCGGGGTTATGCCAGGCAGCGTTCTCAACAGAGAATTCGTGCTCAGCAACCATCTCTTGGATTTTGATGAAACCATAAATGGAGTTGAAGATACTCTTCTTTGGATGAGGATCATTCGTTCTGGGGGCCACATCAATTCTGTAAAGAGTATTGTTTATAACTATAGAATTCACAAATCACAGTTTTCGTATGACGAAGAAAAGAATAGTTACTTCTATGGTTTTGCAAGACGCCGCAACATTCTTGAAGCTCGAAATTTTCTAGAGCGATTCCTCTCCTATGCTGAGATTAGTTATGAGCTTCGAAGATTTGGTCTAAGCAGTAGATACGCAGAAGGTCTCGGGAATGAATTATTGGTCAAAAGAAATCTCTTTAAGTTCTTGCGTCCAATCAATTCGATTCTAAGACGCGTTGCGGCGGGAATCACTGCTTGAGACTATAGATAAAGCCAATCCGAAATATAAAGCCCTGTTTCCTTCATCAAAATTCCACGCATGTACTGCTTCGGCATCACAACTTTTGTTAACTCACTTTTGCTTAAGTATCCTGCCCACCAGGAGAATGTTGAATTTGAACCGATAATTGCCGAAGCTTCCGACATGAGAGCAATAGATTCTGCCTCGCCTAATCCATAAGACTCGTCGATTACTCTATCTACTTTAAAGTGTTGCGAAAGCATCTTCTCTGCTGTAAAAGTATCATCGCTAAACAACCAAATCTCTGAAGAATGGTCTGGATAAACACGATGCAGTTCTTTGATTGCATCTACATGATAGCTTTCACCAGTTACTCCATATACCTCCTCGAAATTAAGATAATCTCCAAGGCGAATATGGACAGCGATGACCTTCTTATTTCGCAGTTCACTTCTCAGTTGAAGATAAGTTGACGATGGTCTTAGAAGATTATCTACGAGATCTTCTCTGAGTTTGTTACGGGAGGGCAAAATAGGATTCTTGATCCAATGTCCAGATATATAGATATTTGATAAAAAACTAGGAAGTTTTGTTCCTTGCTCTAGTTCAAAGGCGATACCGGCACAAAGCGATACTTGATGTGACGTTCGTCGAAAAATGCGCTCTGTAAGCGGAGAATTCTTCCAATTGAAGTCGTCTGAGATTGTTAAATTCTCGGAAAATGAGTATTGACCTAACATGAATTGCCTTGGACTAAGTAAGCCATTTGCGTGAACATTCCGTCGGTACCAAGATGTATCAATTACTAATTTTCGGCTGTTTAATCGACTTAGTTCTGATGCAGCAAAATACTGAAAGAGTTGATTACCCATACCTCCTTTGAGTCCAACTGTAAGTTTATTTTGCATCAATAAACCCACAGATATCTTTGGCAAGATTTCGAAGGACCACTTCATTTTTCATGGCCATAAATCTTTTTGACTTAATGAACTTTTCGCCATTTTCTAAAATTACCGCACACAGCTTAGGATTACTTTTTAACTTCCCTACCGCATCAGATAAAGAGTTAATCTCTGCGTCACAACAAAAAGCAACCTCGGAGGGGAATCCGCACTTTTCTAAGTCAGCTCCTACATAGAGCGGAACAGTTTTTGCAAGAATCGCATCTACGAGCTTTTCGGATACGTATTCATTGGAGTTCTCTATGACAAGTGAATACTTGTACTTCCCCAGGGTTGCAATCTTATTTTCTGTCACGCCATTGTAGTTTGAGAATGAATAACCGATACCTTTGAATCCTAACCAATTAATTCTTGAGCTTCGACTTCGATTAATTAGGGCGCGACCTGAGCTCAAAACATCACGAATGAATCCCCTGTTCCAACGGCTTCCAAAGATTGCAATATCTTCATTCAATGAGCGCAGCACTTCGCGTCTAAAGGAGTATCGTTCACCTGGATAAAGACTCCAACGATTTGCCTGTATAAAACCAAATTGATTAATGCGCTTATCCCATGAAACTGCGTTTTGTGGACCTATAGATCCTTGTGGCCACAAGAATTGTTCTCCCCCGTATTTCTGGACCCAGATTGGAGAGGGAAAATAAACGCGGCCGAACCCAGCAAGATTCTTCGGATTGAAGTTTTGAGGTTTATTTGAAGGTGGCTCCCACACGACTAAAACCTGACTCTTCTTGGGGGCGAGACCTGCTTTTCTTTGCAATTTCCTCGAGAAGTTATTCATAATCAGGAATTCTGGATCTGAATTTATAGAAACTACTTGATGTCCATACGCTTCAAGAGTCTCCTTAAACACGTCCCAAGGCACTCCATCAAAGTGAAAATCTGTTGTTCCCTCTTGGGCGGTTACTGCAATTCTCATGATTGTCCAAGCAGCTGAATAGTGCCAAGCAGAATTCCAAATGCGCCCTTAACTCTCAAACTCACAATTAGCTTGATTGCAACAACAAAATTTGCAGTCAAAAAGTTAAGTAAATTAAAACGTTCTGGAGCGACTTTCTTGAGCCGATAGCGGTTTACGACCCAACTCCTATAGTGATTCATATTGTTTGGACGTTCCTCGTCTGCTAGTAGATGTGTGATAACGATTTTAGGGTCCACTATCAATTTCCCATAATGTGAAGCTTCCACAGAGAAAAGAACATCTTCGAAGACCGATTGGCCCATGAAATCACTCTGGAAAATTAAACGTTGCGCGAACTTCCATCTCCACACGCTACAACCAATCAACCAATCCACTTCTACTTGCGAAGTTGCGTTGCGGACAGGAATATTAATTGCAGCTTTTGTTAATGCGCCTTCTTTACCACTCAATCCGATAAAACTCCAGAATTTCCTTGTTCTCAGTTTTCTTTCATTTTTGCTAATGGCGATTCCGGATAGACCAATCGCTTGCGGAAAATCTCGAAAATTTGCATGGATTAGTTGTAAGTAATCAGGAAGTACACGAACATCATCATCTAAAAAAGCCAAATAGTCTAAGTCAAGATTGAGTTCGCTTAAGTACCTGATTCCAATATTTCTTTGAACAGCTGCAGATCTGATTGTTGACGCAACCACTTTAACATTAGAAGTTTTATGATTTGAAACATAAACATCTTTACTAGCATCTACGACGACAACAATAACGGGCTGCGGAGAAAGTTTAGAAATATTCTCAAGAAGCTCATTCACATACGCATGTCGATTCAGGGTTGGAATAACAATGGCGCTTCGCACTGGGCGCGCTGTAGCGACTGATTTCATGGAGTTAATCATAGATGTCACCAAAAGAATGCTTGAACTGTACTAACATCTCTCTGTGAAGTTTTCTTGGCTCAAGACATTTCCTTCAATCACCTTGCTCCGTTCGTGCCTCAACCTTCTAGAAAAGCGTGATCGTTTGCTTATTCTTGCATCTGCTTTGCTCCAAATGTCTCTAGTTTTACTTGATTTGCTGGGCATTCTCTTAATTGGATCAATCGTTGCCATTGCCACGAGTGCCGTGCAGGGTAGGGAGCTACCAACAGCCATCACGAGAGTGATTGAATTACTCAATCTTGGGAATTTCACACCGCAGGGTTTGGCAGCTACATTTGGAGTGGTTGCTGCGATAGCTCTACTATCAAAAAGTTTTCTTACTTATTACCTAAATTTAAGAAATTTGAGATTCTTGGCTGTTCGAGAGGCGAAAATTTCGGCACGGATGGCGGAATTAATCTTGAAACAGCCCATAACGGTTTTGCAGAAATTTGGAACTCCCGAGTATCAACATTCTTTGACTATTGGTGCCAACTCTGCGACTGTCGGAATAATTGCTGGATCAATTGCATTAAGTTCTGAGTTTTTTCTACAAATAATTATGGCAACTACACTTTTTGTTTTTTCACCAACTCTTCTCGCGGTTTTTGCACTTTACTTTGGATTGCTCTTCGCTATCCTTAACTGGGTTCTCGGCTCCAAAGCAAAAAAATGGTCATCACAGATTACAGAGTTATCAATTCAGAGCAATAAGGCGATTGCTGATTCTTTGGGGAGTTACAGAGAAATAGTTGTTAGCGGAAAACGAGACTACTTCATAAAGTTGTTTCAGAATTCAAGAGAAAAGATAAGTGAGTATTCTGTTAAAAATTCTATGCTTGGTCAATTTAGCAAGTATGTCTTCGAGAATAGTGTGATTATTGGCGGTATTATCTTCGCAGCATATGCATTCTTGACCAAAACTGCTCTCGAAGCGGCGAGTTTACTAGCCATATTCATCGCGGCTTCGAGTCGAATTGCACCTTCTATATTGAAGATTCAACTGGGACTTTTGGTCTTGAAGGGTGCAATGGGAGCTACCTCAAAATTCTTTGAAATCCTGCAGCATCTTGAATCAAGAATTCCAACCGCAACAAAATTGGAGATCTCGCCAATGACTTCATCGTCAGAGATAACCTTTCGACATGTTTCATTTAGGTATCCGGATGCACATCAAGATGCATTGAAGGATTTCGAATGTACATTCAGGTCAAATTCTATGACTGCAATTGTTGGCCCAACGGGATCAGGCAAGTCAACGCTGATTGACTTAATGCTTGGAGTTCTATCTCCAACGAGTGGAAACATAAGAATTTTCGGAATTAGTCCAGAGATGGTTCCTGGAAGTCACATTAGAGTAGGTTATGTGCCGCAACGTGTTTATCTCACTGATGGTTCGATTATCGAAAACATTTGTTTTGGTGAATCTCCAGACGAGTGGAATGAATCGCGGGTGTGGACAGTTCTAGACAAAGTGCTATTAAAAGATTTTGTTCATAACCTTCCACATGGACTGCGTACTGGAGTAGGTGAATCTGGTTCAAAACTTTCTGGTGGACAACGACAAAGGATTGGCATAGCTCGGGCTCTCTATCTCGATCCGGATTTGTTAGTTCTTGATGAGGCTACAAGCGCACTCGATGCAATCTCTGAGAGTGAGATTACCAAGACGCTCGAAAGAGTCGAGGGTGAATTAACGACAGTAGTGATAGCGCATCGCCTTTCGACCGTTCTTAATGCTGATAAAATCGTCTACTTGCATAAGGGTCAAATTCAGGGAATTGGCACTTTCGACGAACTTCGAATCTCCATTCCGGATTTTGATCGCCAAGCTGAGTTGATGGGAATTCGAAAATGAAGGTACTTGTTACAGGAGCGGCTGGATTTCTTGGCTCACATTTGAGTGACCATCTTCTTAATCTAGGGCACGAAGTTCTTGGAGTTGATAATTTTTTTACCGGCTCTAAAAAGAATGTCGCCCACTTGCTCAGCAATAGTTCTTTCGAACTAATACGTCACGACATCACATTTCCGCTGTACGTAGAGTGTGACGCCATCCTAAATTTTGCCTGCCCTGCTTCACCAGTTCATTATCAAAGAAATCCTGTCGAGACACTGAAGACAAATGTCCATGGGGCTATCAATATGCTGGGTCTAGCAAAACGAACTGGTGCGCGAATTCTGCAGGCGTCAACAAGTGAAGTTTACGGCGATCCCGAAGTACATCCTCAGCCAGAAACTTACAGAGGGCAGGTCAATACTCTTGGCCCGCGTGCCTGTTATGACGAGGGTAAGCGCGCGGCTGAAACTCTCTTTATGGATTATCACCGACAATATGCAGTTGATATCCGGATTGTCCGAATCTTTAACACCTACGGTCCCCGAATGGCAATTGATGATGGTCGAGTAGTTAGTAATTTCATTGTATCGGCGCTTAAAGGCGAACCAATCACAATCTATGGCGATGGATCTCAAACAAGGTCTTTCTGCTACGTTGATGACTTGGTGGATGGAATTTTGAGAATGCTTTGGCAAGACAATTCCGCAGGTCCTGTGAACCTTGGTACTAATTTTGAAATGACAATGATTGAATTGGCTGAGCTTGTACTGCGATTAACAGGTTCTTCTTCCTCTCTCGAATACAAGGAGCTGCCAATTGATGACCCAAAACAACGACGTCCTGACCTAACATTGGCTAAGTCACTCTTGAACTGGGTCCCCACCTCTAATCCCGAGATAGGCCTCCTGCGAACGATTGAATACTTCAAGTCAGTGATTTAAGTGTCTAGTCAGAAGAGCGTTTTTATCTGGACAGAGGCATTTAATTGCACAGAAATTCTTCCTCCGTTCCTCGATTCTTTTCGCACACACCATGATCTCCAGTTGAACGTAGTGGTTGCTAGGGACGAGAGCCATTTGGTCCCCAAGAAACCAGGCGTAGAAGTTCTTAATCTTGGCAACAATCTCCAGAGTTTTTTCTTTAAGAATTCGGAGTCGCAAGTTAAAAAAGGTTATCGATTGGGGCATTTAGGGACTGCCAGAATTTGGAGTCACTTGATTCAGGAACGAAAAGAGGAGTATTTAATTCATTTGGATGCAGACACGGTCTTTCTTGGGGACACAGTTAGTCAGCTAATTAGAAACCTAGAGTCAGGTTTTGATTTCGTCGGAACAAGAAGACCATATCGAAATCGAGGTTATCGATTGGAAGGTAAGGATGGGTTGAGACTAAATAAGCACCCAGACGTACTCAATACTGATTTTATTGGTTTTAGAAGAAAAGCAATCAGCAATCGCTATTCTCCGTTTCTCACGCGATGGATTCGAGGGAAGAGACCACTGCGATATCCCGTTGTCGATTTTTTTGATCCTATTTTACTTCGAGCAATATCTAATGGACGTAAAATCTTGTATATAGATTCGCCAAACGATGGGCCACATGCACTCCCACATTACGACTCAGAATACTTCAAGAATAGAATTTCTTTTGCTGCAGTAGGTAGTGGACTTAATTTCTTCAAAAATCCAGGTGTTGAAACATCTCCCGGCTATAAGAGTTATGCAATCTCTTCTTTTGCTTTGTACTCGAAGTACTTACTTGAAGCAGATATTGGAGTACCCGTTCTCGATAATCCCGAAATTCTTGCGAAACTTATCAAGCTCGACAAGAAATCCTGGAAATTGAGAAGTTAGTTATGAAAGTTGTGCACATAATCGCAAGATTTAATGTCGGCGGGACAGCGACATGGATAGGCAATCTTTCGCAGTCACTCAATTCATCGGGTATAGAGAGTTACATATTGGCTGGGTTTGTCCAAAAAGGAGAGGAAGAAGATTCTCGTTTCCTAGGGTGCGGTGGAATACGCGTCTCACACCTGGGCAGAAAAGTC
>JACCDI011570019.1_pt1 | contig 14061 bp, 5 predicted proteins | sample 7442791 | NCBI WGS metagenome assembly JACCDI01 (sample SAMN15323434, study PRJNA562643) | freshwater metagenome | isolation source: river surface water | place: USA:Blue River Watershed | collected 2017-08-15 | reverse complement strand
CGACGATGGACGGTGCCGTGGTGTCGGCCGGTGGGTTGGGGTTGGCCTGGGTGTTGTAGCCGATGCTCACCAGGTTGTTGGCTTCGTAGCCTGCAGCGCCGCTGACGTAGGTGTCGGTGTTGGCGTTGCCGGCCGCATCGGTGAATTTGCCTGCGGCCACGCCTATGGTGGCCGTGCCGCTGGCGCTGGCCGTGGGCACAAAGGTGGCGGTGTACTGGTGGTAGCCGGTGCTGGCGCTGCCGCTGGTGGCCACCGGGGCGAAGTTGGTCAGCGTGCCGCCCACGACGGTGATGTCATCGGCGGTGAAGCTGCTGGAGTTTTCGCTGAGGGTGAAGGTGATGGTTTCGGTGCCGCCCGTGGCCAGGCTGCCGCTGCCCGCCCGCGCCACGACGATGGACGGTGCCGTGGTGTCGGCCGGTGGGTTGGGGTTGGCCTGGGTGTTGTAGCCGATGCTGACCTGGTTGTTGGCGTTTTCTGCGCCGGCCAGGCGGTAGTCGTCCTGGTTGGCATTGCCTGCGTTGTCGGTGAATTTGCCCGCTGCCACGCCGACCGTGGCCGTGCCGCTGCTGTTGGCATTTGGCGTGAAGGTGGCTGTGTATTGGGTGTAGCCGGTGCCGGAGGTGCCACTGGTGGGCGCCGGGCTGAAGTTGCTGAGCGTGCCTCCGGTCACGTCGATGTCGCTGGCTGCAAAGTTGGTGGCGGCTTCGGAGAGCGTGAAGGTGATGGTTTCGCTGCTGGTCAGCGTGCCGCTGCCGGTGCGGGCCACCACGATGGTGGGCGGTGTGGTGTCGCCGCCGTTGTTGCCGTAGTTGGTGATGAAGTCGACGGTGTTGTTGGCATCTGTGCCGTCGGCGTTGTAGTTGCTGGCGGCGTCTCGGAAGGCGTTGCTGTCGACATGGATGCGGCCGGTGCCCTGAGCGCCTGCTGCCGGGTTGAAGGTGGCGGTGTAGGTGGTGGTGTTGATCTGCGTCCAGCCTGTCAGGCTGCCACCGCTGACTTGCACATCGCCAGAGGCAAAGTCGTTGGAGGGTTCGGAGAGCACGAAGGTGACCGTGGCGCTCTGCCCGGCGGCCAGCGTGGCTTTGTCGGCGCTGATGGCAATGGTCGGTGCCGTGGTGTCGGCCGGTGGGGTGGGGTTGCTGCTGGTGTTGTAGTTGAGGCTGACCTGGTTGTTGGCTTCGGTGGTGGCGCCCGTGGGGGCGGGGCTGACGTAGGTGTCGGCGTTGTTGTTGCCGGCAGCGTCGCTGAACTTGCCCGAAGCCACGCCGATGGTGGCGGTACCTGTGCTGTTGGCGATGGGCGTGAAGGTGGCGGTGTACTGGGCGTAGCCAGCGATGGTCGTACCGGAGCTGGGCACCGGCGTGAAGTTGCTGAGCGTGCCGCCCGTCACATCGATGTCGGCTTGTGTGAAGCTGGTGCTGGCCTCAGACAGTGTGAAGTAGAGGGTCTCGCTGGCTGTGACTGTGCCACTGCCGGCTCGGGTGACTTCAATGCTGGGCGCAGTGGTGTCGGCAATGCGGGTGTTGTAGGCGATGACGACCTGGTTGTTGAGGTTTTCTGCGCCGGCCAGGCGGTAGTCGTCGGCGTTGGCGTTGCCTGCGGCATCGCTGAATTGGCCTGCCACCACGCCAATCGTGGCGGTGCCGACGCTGTTGGCGGCCGGGGTGAAGACGGCGGTGTATTGGTGGTAGCCAGTGGCGGCACTGCCGGAGCTGGGCACAGGGACGAAGGCGGAGAGTGTGCCACCAGCAACGTCAATGTCGGCCAGCGTGAAATTGTTGCTGTTTTCGCTGAGCGTGAAGGTGATCAGCTCGGTGTTGCCGGTGGCCAGGCTGTTTGTGGTGGCGCGCTCGACGACGATGGTGGGCGCCGTGGTGTCGGCCGGTGGATTGGGGTTGGCCTGGGTGTTGTAGATGATGCTGACCAGGTTGTTGCTCTCGGCCGTCTGGCCTGCCACGTTGGTGGTCGCCCCGGTGTAGGTGTCCAGGTTCTGGTTGCCGGTGTTGTCGGTGAACTTGCCTGCGGCCACGCCGATGGTGGCGGTGCCGGTGCTGTTGGCGCCGGGCGTGAAGGTGGCGGTGTACTTGGCGTAGCCGCTGCCTGCAGTGCCAGAGGTTGGCACTGGCGTGAAGTTGGACAGCGTGCCGCCGGTGACGTCGATGTCGGTCTGGCTGAAGCTGGTGCTGGCTTCAGACAGCGTGAAGGTGATGGTTTCGCTGCTGGTGAGGGTTCCGCTGCCCATGCGCGCGATGGCGATGGTGGGTGCAGTGGTGTCGGCGTTGGGGTTGTTGTTGCCGTCGTTGGTGATGATGAAGTTCACCGTGTTGTTGGCGTCTGCACCGTCGGTGTTGAAGTTGAGTGCCGCGTCACGGAAGGTGTTGCTGGCCACGTACACGCTGGCTGTGCCCTGGGCGCCAGTGCTGGGCGTGAAGGTGGCCGTGTACTGGGTGGGACTGAGCTGCACCCAGTTGCTGAGCGTGCCGCCGCTGAGCTGCACATCGCCTTGCACAAAGTCGCTTGATGTCTCGGAGAGCACAAAGCTCAGTTGCGCGGTCTGGCCTGCAGCCAGCGTGGCTTTGTCGGCTGTGATGGCAATCGTGGGCGCGGTGGTGTCGGGTGTGGCCGGGCTGGTGCGGGTGTTGTAGTCCAGCACGACCTGGTTGTTGTCTTCCACCACATGGCCGTTGACGCTGTCGGCGCTGGCGCTCCAGGTGTCCTTGTTGGCGTTGCCTGCGGCGTCGGTGAATTTGCCCGCTGCCACGCCAATGGTGGCGCTGCCGCTGGCGTTGGCTGTGGGCGTGAAGGTGGCGGTGTACTGGGTGTAGCCGCTGCCTGCGTTGCCGCTGGTGGTCACCGGGGCAAAGTTCGACAGCGTGCCGCCGGTGACAACGATGTCGGCTTGTGTGAAGCTGGTGCTGGCTTCTGACAGGGTGAAGTAGAGGGTCTCGCTGCCAGTGACTGTGCCACTGCCTGCACGGCTGAGGGCGACGGCGGGGGAGGTGGTGTCGGGCTGCTGGGTGTTGTAGCCGATGCTCACCAGGTTGTTGGCTTCGTAGCCGGTGGCGCCGCTGACATAGGTGTCGGTGTTGGTGTTGCCGGCTGTATCGGTGAATTTGCCTGCGGCCACGCCGATGGTGGCGGTGCCCACGCTGTTGGCGGCCGGGGTAAAGAGGGCCGTGTACTGGTGGTAACCGGTGCTGGCGTTGCCGGAGCCCGGCACGGGCGCAAAGCCCGAGAGCGTGCCGCCACTGACGTCGATGTCGGCCAGCGTGAAGGTGCTGGAGTTTTCGCTGAGCGTGAAGGTGATCAGCTCGGTGTTGCCGGTGGCGAGGTTGCCGCTGCCGGCACGCGCGACGATGACGTTTGCCGCAGTGGTGTCGGCCGGAGGGCTGGGGTTGGCCTGGGTGTTGTAGGCGATGCTGACCAGGTTGTTGCTCTCGGCCGTTTGGCCTGCCACGCTGGTGGTCGCCCCGGTGTAGGTGTCCAGGTTCTGGTTGCCGGCGTTGTCGGTGAACTTGCCTGCGGCCACGCCGATGGTGGCGGTGCCGGCGCCGTTGGCGCTGGGCGTGAAGGTGGCGGTGTACTTGGTGTAGCCGCTGCCTGCAGTGCCAGAGGTTGGCACTGGCGTGAAGTTGGACAGCGTGCCGCCTGTGACGTCGATGTCGGTCTGGCTGAAGCTGGTGCTCGCTTCAGAGAGCGTGAAGGTGATGGTCTCGCTGCTGGTGAGCGTGCCGCTGCCCAGGCGCTCGACCACGATGGCAGGCGGTGTGGTGTCGCCACTGGGGTCAGGATCAATGTTGCGGTTGTTGCTGGGGTCCACGCCGTAGTCCTGCACGGCCTTGGCGGTGGTGCCGCCGGTGCCGGTGACGGTGCCTTCGACCTTGGTGTCGCTGTCGGCAGCCAGATCGGTAGCGGGCACATCAATGCTGAAGAAGCCCGTACTGTCGGGTTTGCCGGTGAAGGTTTTGCCGTTGATGGTGAGGGTGACGGTGTCGTTGGTCGAGAACGCGCCAGAGACGTAGCCATTGACCGGAATGTTGCCACTGGTCTCGGTGCTGCCGAGCATGTTGTCGCTGGTGACGGGGTCGATGCTCAGTGCGGTGATCTTGCCGGTGTTGGAAGCGGTTTCGACCTGGTAGGTCTGCGCGGCCGTGGCAGCGCTGCCGCCGGTGCCGGTGATGCTGGCGTCAATCGTCTTGTCGGCATCAGCCTTGAGGTCGGCCATCAAAACGTTGGCGCTGTAGTTGCCGTCAGCGTCCACCAATGCGGTGTAGGTATTGCCGTTAATAACCAGTTTGACCAAATCACCGGCGGCAAAGGTGCCGCTGGCGAAGCCGCCAATCGTCATCGAAGTGGCTGTGCCTTCGTTTTGGCTGATGATGTTGTCCAGGTTGGTGCTGATGGGCTCCAGATGCAAGGCTGTCTTGGCGGTGGGCGTAACACTGGATATGTCCACACCATAGTCCTGCATGGCAGTGGCCGTGGTGCCGCCGGTGCCTTTGACGCTGCCGTCGATCTGGGTGTCGCTGTCGGCAGCGAGGTCGCTGGCGGGCACGCTGATGCTGTAGCTGCCGTCGGCGGCGGCGGTGCCAGTGAAAGGCTTGCTGTTGACCGTCAGGGTGACGACGTCACCGGCAGCGAACTTGCCCGTGACCTTGCCGCTGATGGCGATGGTGCCGGTGTTTTCTGCGGCACTGAGGATGTTGTCGGCCGTGACCGGGTTGATGGACAGCGCAGTTTGCGTTTTGGTTTCACCCGCTTCCAGGGTGTAGTCCTGCGCGGCGGTGGCTTTGTCACCACCGGTGCCGGTGATGTTGCCTTCGATCTTGGTGTCGGCATCGGCCTTGAGGTCGGCCATGCTCACAGGGATGCTGTAGCTGCCATCGGCGGCCACCAGGCCGGTGTAGGTTTTGCCGTTCAGATTCAGGCTGACCAGGTCGCCTGCAGCGAATTGGCCGGTGACCTTGCCAGTGACGTTGTAGGCGCTGGCGCCCTGCTCGCTGGCCAACAGCACGTTGTCGCCGGTGATGGGGTCGATGGTGAGAGCGGTTTTCTGGCTGGCATTGTTGGTTTCACGGTCTGCCGCTGTGTTGCCAGCGGCATCGGTGGCTTCTGCGCGAATTTCGCCGGCCGGTACGGGGTTTAGTGGTTTGACGCTCCAGTTGCCGTTGGCATCGGCTGTGGTGGTGCCGATGACGTTGCCGTTGGCGTCCCTGACCACGACGGTGGCACCGGGTTCGGCGGTACCGCTGATGGGGTCGGTGGTGCCGGCCTTGCCGGCGTTGGTCATGTCGATGCGGGTGTTGGTGTCGATGGTGAAAGGCTCGCCTGGCGCGCCGTTCATGTAGGGCGTGTATTTCCCGTCTGGCAGGGGGCCGGGTAGGGCGTAGCTGTAGTTGCCGTTGGCGTCGGTGTTGGCCTTGCCCTGGTAGATGGTGTTGCCGTTGGCATCCTTGATCACGACATCCACCGTACTGTTGGGCGCACCTTTGCCGTTGATCACCAGGTTCGTGTTTTGCTTGGTGATGTTGTCTGCATTGGACGTGCCGCTGTCACTGCCGCTGGCGAGGTCGCCCCCTGTGGGGGTGACCGCTGCGTTGTCTTTGTTGATGTAGTACGCAGCCGTACCCGCGCCCAGCAGGCCTAAAGCGCCCAGTAGCGGGAAGGCAGCCACAGCCACTGCAGCGCCCGCCGGAGAGACTTCGGCGCCGCCCAGCGCCACGTTGACTGCCTGGCCGCCCTCGGCCAATTCGGGGATCAGCCCCGGCACGCGCGGGTCTTCGGGGATGTATTCGTAGAAGGCGCTGTTTTCAGCCTGACCGATCACGCCGTTGTAGCCGGGCGCCATCTCGCCGTAGTAGTCCTCGATGATCAGGCTGGCCTCACGCTCGTCCTCGAAGAGGATGTACAGGTCTTTGCCCACCCGCTTGGTCTTGATGTAGTCGGGGCCCACGGGCTTGCTGCGCCCCAGCTCCTGCAGCTGGTACTTGGCGCCAGCCTGCGCCTTGATGCGCACGGGCTGGCCTTTGTCGCCGGTGAACTGCTGGACGTCAACCGATTTGTTGTTTTCTGCTTTGCCGGTGTTGACGAGGACTTTGTATTGCTTGGCCATGGTGACTTACCTTGGGTGTGACAGGGAGGGGCTTAAACGGTGTGTTCGAGAAGGCATGGATGCCCGATCAAGTCGGGCATGACAAAAGAGGCGTCGGGCATGACATACATCCATGTCATCCTCGGACTTGATCCGAGGATCCATGTCTTTTGTGCGTTGTTCATCAGCGGCGCACGCCGGTGACTTCGACCGCGACGCGGCGGTTGGGCTGGTTGCAGGCAATGGCCTGTGGTGTGGCGGTGTTGCCGCAGTGGCGCACCACGGGCTCGCGGCTGCTGCGGCCTTCGGCGGTCATGGGCGCCTGCAGCGAGCCGGTGGTGGTGATGTACTCGCGCACGGTCTGGGCGCGCTCGATGGCCAGGCGCTCGTTGCGCTCGGGGCGGCCGAGCGGGTCGGCGTGGCCGATGAGGTGCACGCGGTCGATGCGGCTGTAGTCGGTTTGCAGGCGCGAAAGCAGCATGTCGATGGCACGGGTGCCTGCATCGGTCATGCCGGCGCGGTCAGAGCGGTCAAAGGCGAAGAGGGTGTCGGCCGGCAGGGTGTAGGTCTGGGCGAGCACGGCGGGGGCGGCCATGACTTCCATGCAGTCCTGCGCCACGCGCGAGACGGTGTGCAGCTGCAGGCGGGCGCTGCCGAGTTCCTGCAGGGCTTGTGCGGCAGGCACGGGGCGCAGCACGGGGCGGTTGTTGGTGTCGCTCACACGCAGGTAGTGCACCTGGCCGCCTTGCAGGGTGATGGCGGAGATGGCGTCGTAGCGGTCTTTGGCGGGGCGTGTGGCCGCTTGCATCTGGCGTGTGGCGATCTCGACGGGGCCGCTGCGGTAGCACAGCTGGCTCCAGGCGCCGGGCACCAGGGAGGTGTGGTAGCGGTCGTTGACGAACACGCTGGTGGCGCCATCGCGGTTGTCGTCCAGGCGGTAGACCACGATGCGGCTTTGGCTGGTGGCGACTGCGGGCAGCTGTGCAAAGCGCTCGCCCAGCACGTCAATGCGGGCCTGGCCTCCGCTCACGCTGGGGCCTTCGACGACGGCGGGGTGGCTCTCGCTGCGCTGGGCGTGCGCCGGGTGCGCAAGCAGCAAACAGGCACCTGTGAGGATCAAGGCCAGCAGGGAGCTGCTGGTCAAACCACGCCACCTGCGCAGTCCGGTTCGTGGTTGATTGCGCGCGGAATCAGTTTTCATTGCTTGAGCGGCCATTCGTATTCAAAAACAGACCGGCGCAGTATTCTTGTTTATGGTGATTTCAACAATCCTCGAAGAGGATTCATCCATTTGGATGTGTCAAACAGTAAATACGTGAAAGACGGTTTATTCGCTATTCGGGGGGGGTGGGAGATGAAGTCGGCATGCACAATCGGACGCGATCAAGGAGCGAGACGTGTTCAGGAAATGGTTTGTGGCCTGGGGGTTGCTGTTGGGCTGGGCGCTGGTCGCTCATGCGCAGCCTGTGTCGCTGCCCGACCCGTTGCCCGCCCGCCCGGGTGTGGTGGTGGTGCTGGCCGGCGGTGGCGCCAAGGGCTTTGCCCACCTGGCGGTGCTGCGGCGTCTCGAGCGCGATGGTGTCCGGATCGAGCGCGTGGTGGGCACCAGCATGGGGGCAGTGATCGGTGGGCTGTACGCCAGCGGCCTGAGCATCGACGAGATCGAGCGCGTGATCGGCAATCTGGACCCGGCCCGTGTAGCGCTCGACCAGATCGACCGGCAGGAATTGCCACTGCGCGCCCGTGAGTACCAGCGCCAGTACCCCATCGAACTGGAGTTTGGCGTCAAGGCCGGACAGCTGAGCTTTGCCCGCGGCCTGAGCGATGGGCAACGCTTTCTGGCCTTGTTGCAGCAACTCACGGCCCATGTACCGTCGCAGGTCCATTTCGATGCGCTGAAGATCCCGTTTCGGGCGGTGGCCACGCGCTACCGCGACGGTGAGCCGACCGTCTTCCGCGAGGGGTCCTTGCACCTGGCCATTCGGGCGAGCATGGCCGCGCCGGGGGTGTTTGCACCGGTGGAAGTCGATGGTGAAACCTATGTGGACGGCGGCCTGGTGGCGAACCTGCCCATCGAGGTGGCCTTGCAGGAGGGCGCAGAGGTCATCGTGGCTTCTTACCTGGGGCAGGCACCCGAGATGGCCGACGCCTCGGCGGGCCATGCGTTGGTGGTGGCCAACCAGATGCTCAACATCCTGATCCGGCAAAACGAGAAACGCAATCTGGCGTTGCTGCGCAAGCAGGACGTGCTGGTGCAGCCTCAACTGGGCAAGGTGGGGTTCACGGATTTCCGCCGTGCAGCCGACATCGTGGCCATGGGCGAGCAGGCAGTGCAGTCGCTCGATGCACGTTTTGCCGAGCTGGCGCACCAATATGGCGGGCAGCTGGCGGCGCAGCCGCTGCGCCAGCGATTCGATGAACGCGAGCTGCTGATCGAAGAGGTGCGCGTGTCCGGCACCACGCACACGCAGGCGGGCTATGTGGCGGCGGAATTCGGTGCCTTGAAGGGGCGGCAGTTTTCAGCGCAAGAGGTGGCACGGGTGATCGACCAGCTCTACACCAGCGGGTACTTCGAGCGGGTCAGCTACAGCCTGGAGCAGATCCACGACGGCCGCTATGCCCTGCTGGTCGATGTGAACGAGAAGCCTTATGGTCCGCACTATTTCAAGACGAGCCTGGGCTTGTCGGCCGAACGCCGTGGGGTCAACCAGTTTGCCGTGGGCCTGGGTTACCGGCGTCCATGGCTCACGGCCTCGGGTCTGGAGCTGGCCGTCGATGCACAGGTCGGCACGCAGACGGGGCTGGGCGCCAAGCTCTACCAGCCGCTGTGGAGTGGTCTGGGCGTGCAGGCCCATGCCGATTACCAGAGCAAACTCTGGCCGGTGTACGCGCCGGTGGATGTGCCGGTGAGCACATCGGGTCGGCTGGCCTATGCACAGTTGTCGGGTCGTTCGGCCGGTATCGATCTGGCCCAGGAGCTCGGTCGTGGTTCGGTGCTGCGCCTGGGCTGGGTGGAACGCCAGCTCGACTACCAGCTGGACACGGCGGGCAGCGTGAGCGTGCCCCTGCAGGGTGGGGGTACGTACAGCCTGGCCCTGGACGAGCAGCGACTGCGCTACGGCGGCTGGCGTGTGCAGTGGCTGGTCGATGCCCTGGACTCGGTGAATTTCCCGGAGCGCGGTCATTACGTCAACGCGGTGCTCGAGCACGGGGTGAATGGCACAACGCTGCGCAGCCAGGCGCTCAGTGCACGCTGGGCGTACCCCTTTCGCACCCATGTGCTCAACCTGGGCCTGAACCTGGCGCAAGTCGAGCTGCCTGATGGCTGCATGGCTTGCCGCGCCCCGGCCAACCTTTATCTGGGCGGCTTTCAGAACATGGGGGCTTTTCGCATGGGCCAGCTGGTGGGCGATCGCCTCGCCCATGCCTACATCACATACATGTACCGCTGGTCGGATGGCGGACTGCTGCGGCAGAAGACCTTTCTGGGCGTGACCGCTGAGGCCGGTGACGCCTGGTTCAGCGGCCACGAGCACAGCACCCGCTACAGCGGCACTGTCTTCATGGCGGTGGACAGCAAGATCGGCGACATCTATCTGGGCCTGGCCCGAGGCAGCGGCGGGGCGGCCAATGCCTTTGTGCAGCTGGGGCGGCGATTCGGCTGGTGAGCCTCAGGGGGCCTTGCCCATGCTGATGTCGGACTTGTGCCGCGGTGTGCCGATGGGGCGGCTGCTTTGCCCTTGCTGGGTGGCGGCAATGTCTTCGGCACTCGGGTACTGGTCCAGCAACCAGTAGTCGAACACGCGGCGCACGATCGGGGCCGCGTGGGCCGCGCCAAAGCCGGCGTTTTCGACGATGGCGGCCACCGCGATGCGTGGCGACTCGGCGGGCGCGAAGGCCATGTACAGCGCATGGTCGCGCTGGTGTTCAGCCATTTTGGCGGCGTTGTACTTGTCCTTCTGGCCGATGGTCACCGCCTGGGCGGTGCCGGTCTTGCCGGCACTCGTGTAGGCCGCACCCGCGAACACCTGCGTGGAGGTGCCGCCCGTGGTCACACCTACCAGGCCGTTGCGCACCACGCTCAGGTGCTCGGGATTGAATCCGAGGTTCACGGCTTCGGGTGTGGGGGTGTTTTGCTGCCGGTGTGTCAGCGGGTCCTGTGTGGCGCGCACCACACGTGGCGTGTGGCGCATGCCGCCATTGGCCAGCGCCGAGGTGGCCGTGGCCAGCTGCAGCATGGTGAAGGTGTTGTAGCCCTGGCCGATGCCCAGCGAGATGGTTTCGCCGCCGTACCACTTCTGCTGCTCCGGGCGCTTGTAGAACTTGCGCTTCCATTCGGTGCTGGGCAGCACGCCGCGCACCTCGCCGGGCAGGTCGATGCCCGTGATCTGGCCAAAGCCCAGCGGCTTCATGAAGTCGTGGATGGTGTCGACGCCCATCTCGTTGGCCAGCGAGTAGTAATAGACGTTGCTGGAGAGCGCGATGGACCGAACCATGTCGACCGGTCCCAGGCCGTGGTCACCGTGGCTGCGGAAGGTGTGGCCGCCATAGGTCCAGGAGCCGGCGTCGTTGATGATGGTGCTGGCGCTGCGCTTGCCGGTGGTCAGTGCCGCCAGGGCCATGAACGGCTTGTAAGTGGAGCCCGGGGGGTAGGTGCCGCGCAAGGCGCGGTTGAGCAGCGGCTTGTCGATCGACTCGTTGAGCATCTGCCAGCTCTCGACGTCGATGCCCTCGACAAAAAGATTGGGGTCGAAGGTCGGTTTGCTCACGAAAGCGAGCACCTCACCGGTGGCCGGGTCCATGGCCACCAGCGCGCCTCGGCGCGGACCATACAGCTCTTCCACCAGTTTTTGCAGCTTGATGTCGATCGACAGCACGACGTTCTTGCCCGGGATGGCTGGCCGACTCGAGAGGCGGCGGATGGCCCGCCCGCCAGCAGAGGTCTCGACCTCCTGAACGCCGGTGATGCCGTGCAATTCCCGCTCGTAGCTTTGCTCCACACCGAGCTTGCCGATGTATTCGGTGCCCCGGTAGTTGCCGTCTTCGTCTTCTTCCTCGATGCGCTCCTTGTCGCGTGCATTGATGCGGCCGATGTAGCCGATCACGTGGCTGGCCAGTTCGCCATGCGGGTACTGGCGAAACAGCCGGGCCTTGATCTCGACGCCGGGAAAGCGGAAATGCTGCGCTGAAAACCGGGCCACTTCCTCGTCGCTCAGGCGCGTGCGGATGGGCAGTGAGTCGAAGCTGCGGGACTCTTCGCGCAGGCGCTTGAAGCGTTTGCGGTCGCGCGGCTGGATGTCGACGATGGTGGACAGCTCCTGGATGGTGGCCTCCAGATCGGCCACCTTGGAGGGCGTGATCTCCAGGGTGTAGGCAGAGTAGTTACTCGCCAGCACGACGCCGTTGCGGTCCAGGATGGTGCCGCGTGGCGGCACGGTGGGCAGGACGGCGGTGCGGTTGTTCTCGGCTTGTTCCTGCAAATCTTCGTGCTGCACGATCTGGAGGTAAATCAGGCGAGAGAGCAGCAAGACAAAGCACACCAGCACCGTCCCTTGCAGGATCAGCACGCGCTGCTTGAAGCGCTGCAGCTCAGCTTGGGTGTTGCGCAGCTCGGAGAGCGAGGGCAGGTGCAGCGACATGGTCAAAGAGGCCGGATGTCATCGCGGTCCACCGGACGGCGCTGCGGCGCCAGCAGCAAGTGGCTGAACACCGGCCACAGCGCGGCTTGCAGCAAGGGGGCGATGAGTTGCGGCCACTGCGGCCAGGCGTCTTGCGTGAGCAGCCGGACCAGCCATTCGATCATGGCCGTCAGCACAAACAGCGGCAGCACCTGCCAGGTCTGTTCGTGCAATGGAAACCAGAGCACACGGCGGTGGATGATGCTGGCGAGGTGGCTCATGCAGATGTAGGCCAGCGCGTTCTGACCGAGCAGGGCAGACTCATGCACGTCCACCAACAGCCCCAGCAAAAAGGCGCTGAGCATGCCCACACGTCGGGGTTGATGCACCGTCCAGAACAGGAGCACCACCCCCAGTACATCGGGCAGCCAGCTTTGCCCGCTCAGGCCGAGCAGCATCTGCAGCACCAGCGCCAGGAAAAGGCTCAACAGGATGAAGCGCGGATTGACGGGCAGCAGCAAAGGCCGGCCGGCAGGCATGATCATGGCGATCCCCTTGTCGGTGCCGACGAGGCTGGTGCAGCTTCAGGCGTCGCCCCGCTTTTGTTGCGCGCCCTTGGGGCGGGCTCGAGCTTGACAGGCCGTTCGGGCCAATCGCTGACCGGGGCCAGCACCAGCATGTGCCGTCCGCGGGTCTGTGCCATGGGTGCGGCATGCACCTTGGCAAATGCGGTGTCGATGCGCCGGTCGATTTGACGGACACGTCCCACGTGCAGACCGGCCGGGTACACGCCGTCGATGCCGCTGGTGGTCAGCAGGTCACCCTCCTGCAGATCGGCGCCCGCAGGCACAAAGCGCAGCTCCAGTGAGCCGCCCATTGTGAGCGGATCGCCCGCGGCAATGAAGCGCTGGCCGGTGCGGACATTGAGCACCGGGATGCTCTGGTCGCGGTCGGTCAAGAGTGTGACTTCGCTGGACAGGGGATACACACGCGTGACCTGACCCACCACCCCCGCCACATCCACCACAGCCGAGCCCAGGGTGATGCCCGACAGTTGCCCCTTGTCGATGACGACGCTGTGGCTGTTGGGGTCTGCGGTTTCATAGAGAACCTGCACCGCCTTGGATGCCCCCATCGTTTCGTCACGCAAGGCCAGCAGCTCGCGCAGGTGCTGGTTTTCCTGCAGCAGTTGTTCGGCCTGCTGCAGCCGCTGGGCCTGGGCGATCGTGCGCGCCTGGTACTGCTGCGCGGCATCGCGTGCTTCGTCCACGCCGGTGAAGTAGGCCTGCACTGCGTGGCCTGCGCGCTGGGGCAGCAGCACCAGCCATTGCGCAGGGGCCAGCACCACACTGATGGCCGACCGGATGGGCTGTGACAGGCCCAGGCGGTGGTCGGCCGACATCAGCAGCACGCACAGCAGGCCGAACAACACCAGCTTGTACAAGGCGGGAAGGCCTTGCCTGAAGATGGGTGGCGGGCTGCGCTCAATGCTGTCCAGGGCCATGGGGTGCGTGTGCGTCAGTGCAAAGGCCGAAGGGACCGGGCGACCATCGGGCCGCCGGAAGCGGGGTTATTCGCTGGTGAAGATGCTGCCCAGCTGGTCCACGCGCTCGAGCGCCAGGCCACAGCCGCGGGCCACGCAGGTCAGGGGGTCTTCGGCCACCAGCACCGGCAGACCGGTTTCTTCGGCCAGCAGGCGGTCGAGGTCGCGCAGCAGCGCGCCGCCGCCGGTCAGCATCATGCCGCGCTCGGCGATGTCGGCACCCAGCTCGGGCGGCGTTTGCTCCAGTGCGGTCTTGACGGCCGACACGATTTGGTTGAGCGGATCGGTCAGGGCTTCGAGGATTTCGTTGGAGCTGATGGTGAAGCTGCGCGGGACGCCTTCGGAGAGATTGCGGCCCTTGACTTCCATTTCCTTGACTTCACTGCCGGGGAAGGCCGAGCCGATGGTTTTCTTGATGGATTCGGCGGTGGGTTCGCCGATCAACATGCCGTAGTTGCGCCGGATGTAGCTGATGATGGCGTCGTCGAACTTGTCGCCACCCACGCGCACGCTGCCTTTGTAGACCATGCCACCCAGCGAGATCACACCCACCTCGGTGGTGCCGCCGCCGATGTCCACCACCATGGAGCCCGAAGCCTCCGACACGGGCAGGCCCGCACCGATGGCTGCGGCCATGGGTTCTTCGATCAGATACACCTCGGAAGCACCAGCGCCCAAAGCCGATTCACGAATGGCGCGGCGCTCGACCTGGGTGGAGCCGCAAGGCACGCAAATGATGATGCGGGGGCTGGGACGGAAAGTGCTGCGGGGGTGCACCATGCGGATGAACTGCTTGAGCATCTGCTCGG
>JACCDI010748277.1_pt1 | contig 14061 bp, 14 predicted proteins | sample 7442791 | NCBI WGS metagenome assembly JACCDI01 (sample SAMN15323434, study PRJNA562643) | freshwater metagenome | isolation source: river surface water | place: USA:Blue River Watershed | collected 2017-08-15 | reverse complement strand
AAAGACACTGTCAGAGTTGCTTGAGTCGGCATTCCAAGAGATGCTCAATTCGTTGTTCTTGTTAAAGCTATTATTGTCTCCGGTAACTCCAGTTAATGAGAATTTGCTAAATTCTTGGTATTTTAATAATGTAAAATTACCTTTCGAATAGCTACCGGTCCCTGTAAAATTAACATTAATCGCGTTGTTAAGCCAGTTGTTAAATGAAGGAGAGTTTCCACTGTTGTCTTGCAGTACATATATGTTGTTTTCATTTGAAACAAGTGGAATGTTTTTATTATTACAAGTTAAATCTCCTACGGGATAATTATTCAATGAGTCGGGATGGGATTTGAAATATGCTCTAAGGTCATAGCTTCTAATATTATCAGATCCTAATTGAGAATAGGCACAGATAAAGCCACTTGGATTGTCAAATCCGAGGAGCTCTTGAATGCTGAAATTTGTTTGACTATTGTTTGCCTTAATTTCTGAATCATTGTTCTTATTACAGGATGTTGTAGCAATAAGTGATAAAATTAGAATTAGATATTTCATAGAGTTCTTTAAATGGGTTTTTTAATTGCTGATTAAACGATATTGTTTAAGAATTATTGTTTGTGTTTTTAGGTGACTTAGAGTGAATATTAATTCTTTCAATGAAAACTAATAATTGTATTTATCCATGTCTATTTTGAATATATGAAACAAATTTAGGGAATTTTGGGATGTGTGTCATTTTGGATTGGTGTTTTTAGTGTCGTTGTGTATATCGTTTTTAATTGTTATTAGCCATGGCATATATTTTGCAAAAACATAGAGCATGTGTGTGGTTAAAAAAATTCTATTGCTATGGTTATTGGCTGTGGGTGTCTTCGAATGTCAGGCACAGCTTCAGTTATTTGTGATTGATTCTTCTTTTCAAACCTACGATTACGGTCAGGTAGCCGCTACTTTTACCAAGAAAAATGGCAAGCAAAAAACAACTGCATCAGCCGGTGGAACCATGCTGGATGGGGCCATCGATTACTATTGTAGCAATTGCAAAATCAATCAGGAAGGGCGCTTCAGTTTTGATCGCTCTGCTGTGTATGCTTCAGGTAAGGATATCCTCATCTGGGCGTTTAAGAACGGCGATAAATATACCGATACATTGCGTATCCATGTGCCCAGAACTATTGCAGTCAGTGCCATTCAGCGGTATGTTGAAGTGGCGCCCTCTGAGCCCATAGAGCTCGATTTTCAGGTGCTGTTTGATAATGGCGAATCTGTCAATACGCGCTCACACCGACATTTGTTAAAGACCATTCGCTACCGCGATTTTCCGGCAGATTTCGGTGTCGAAAAGGGCTATCTGTACTTTAGTGGTAGCAATTATTACGATTCTTGTTTGATCGATTATTACGTGGATGGTTTGCCGCATGTTGGTGGTCAAATCGTTGTGTATCCTCAATATATTTATACCCGCAACATCGATGGCAGTGGTAGGCGAGGTACCAAAGGTAATAAAGGCAATTCAGGCTACTCAGGTAGAGGGAGCACGCCCAACGGTCAGAACGGTCAAGGTGGTGGCAATGGTTACGCAGGGGTGGATGGTATGGATATGGTGCTAAAGTTGCAAACCTTACCAAGTGGTGTTGTTAAAGTTGAAACCGATAACCATGGATTGGTCAAGGATGTTTCCTATATCGATTTTAGTAAAGGGGGTAAATTGGTTGTCAATTTAAGTGGTGGCAATGGCGGTGAAGGTGGCGATGGTGGTGATGGTGGAAGTGGCAATAACGCAACGGATAGATATGCTGCTGGATACGGTGGTAATGGTGGTGATGGCGGTTACGGCGGTCACGGTGGCAGAGGCGGAAGTTTAACCATCTATACAGATTCTGCTGCCTATCGATATATCGATCAGATCACTTTGATCAACAAAGGTGGTAGAGGCGGCAGAGGTGGCGAAGGTGGCAGAGGTGGTAGTGGTGGTTCTGACAATAATGCCCGACTGCTGGATATATTGATTACCGGTAGGCGTGGTAACAAGGGCAGCTCCGGCAGTCCGGGCAATGATGGTCAGAATGGTTATCCAATGACCATTTATGTCAGGTAATTACAGTTGCACCACCCACAGATAGAGCGGCATGCCTAAAGTGATATTCACCGGAAATGTAATGGCCAGAGCCATGGGTAGAAACAAGCCCGGATTGGCTTTGGGTACCGATATCTTCATGGCTGCAGGGACTGCAATGTAAGAGGCACTAGCGGCAAGAACAGCGAAGATAAATCGGTTAGAAATGTCGTCGGTTACGGATGCGCTGAGGAAGGCCACGAGGGTGCCATTAATCAGTGGCATCAGGAAAGCAAAGAGGGCCGGGAACCAGCCGAATGAGAAGAAATCTTTAAGTTTTTTACCGCTGGTGATGCCCATATCGAGTAAGAAAATGGCCAGAAAACCTTTGAACAAATCGTTGGTAAAAGGCTTTATGCCTTCGGCGGCTTTGGCATTGGCCAGGTAGCCTATCACTAAACTGCCTAATATTAACAGAACGCTACCATTGGTGAATGAATGTAATATGGCAGTGCGTTTTTGTATGCGGTTTTCTTCATCTTTGTTGAACATGGATATCAGTAATAAGCCCATAATAATAGCGGGCGATTCCATCAATGCCATGATGGCCACCATGTGGCCGTGCAGGTGCAATTGCTGCGATTCGAGGTAAGAAACGGCTGTGACAAACGTAACAGCAGATACAGAGCCGTAGGCTGCGGCAATAGCACCTGCGTTAAATATATTCAGTTTTCTTTTAAGGATGAAGAAGGTGTAAAGTGGAATCAATGTCGCAATGCCCACACCAAAGAGCATAGACCAGAATATTTGTGCATTGAGCGGTTCGTGAGAGAGTTCCTGTCCGCCTTTGAAACCAATAGCGAAGAGGAGGTAGAGAGAGATGAACTTAGATGAATTGGCAGGAATTTCGAGATCGCTTTTAACAAGCACTGCGATAATGCCAAGGACGAAGAATAAAAGGGCGGGGTTGCTGAGGTTTTCTAATAATAAATTAAAATTCATGTGTGTGGTTTAAATGATAAGCATGCAATTGTATAATGGTCAACTTTGTTGATTAATACTGGTTTTGTCTTGCATGGCTGAGTTGGCGTATGCCAGAATGATGATGGCCATTGAGGCGCATATTTTGCTGATGAAAATACTGTCGCTTGTGAGCGCTATGCCCAGGCATGTGATGGCTGAGCCCAATATTATCAGGGTTTTAAATTGCTCTAAAAACATGTTAGGAGAGGTCGATTTGGGCATTTAATGAGATGCTATCTTCTTGACTAGATAAGTACTGGTTCAGTGATTGAAGTTCGTTTTGAAGAGCAAGGATTTTCTTTTCTCTGAATTTGATCAGTTCTTCTGAACTCTCTCTGCTGATTTTGTTCGAGTGGAAATTGATCTTGATATTGATCATTTCTCGGATGATTTGAGCGGCGTCTTCTTTGTTGAAATGGCCTTGTATGAGTTGTAATTGCATGGTTTATTGTCCCTGACCTAAGGAGTATGCCGCCTGACCGTCGAAGGTGTAAAGGTTTTCAGTTTTGATGATGTCGATGTTTTTTTGGTGGGCCAAACTCAGGAGTTGGATGATGTCGGCTTTGTTCATATTGGCACCTGAGCGGGTTTTGAATCGGCATCTCCAGTGGTCGGTGCAGAAGGTTTCTTTAAAGCCTTCAGGCCAAACTTTAATGCCTCTGTTGGTGATAAGGGTGAGCGAGATGTCTTCAGCTTCCAGCTCCTGAATTTTTTTAGCCAGTAGCTCCGGATCAGATTCAGGCCAGTGTACAAAGAGGTCGACGCCAGCCAGTTCTTTCAGTCGCGGTGTTTTTCTGATGTACTTTGGAATCTGAATGGCTGCAGCGTTGTTGTAGTTAGCGCAAGGCAGTGTTTGTGGTTGTAAGCCCAGTCGCTGAATGACAGCTTCTGCAAATTCTTGTGTGCCTACTAATTGTTTGCTGGTATGGGTGTTGTAAATGTCTTGGGTGTGAATGCCGTCTTCTAAGGTTTTTAGCCAGGCATTCTGAATGTTTTCGGCTACTTTGGTCTGACCGATATGGGTAAGCATTAGCAAGGCGCCTTGTAGGAGTCCGGATGGATTAGCGGTGTTGGTATTGGCGATATTAGGTGCTGAGCCGTGTATGGCTTCGAACATGGCACATTCTTCGCCGATGTTGGACGAACCTGCCAGTCCTACTGAGCCTGTAATTTCTGCTGCAATATCGCTGAGGATATCGCCGTAAAGGTTGGGCAGAACGATGACGTCGAAGAGCTCGGGACTGTCAGCTACTTTGGCGGCACCGATGTCGATGATCCAATGGTCTTGCGCAATCTCAGGATATTCGGCGCCTATCTCTTTAAAGATTTTGTGAAAGAGCCCATCGGTTTGTTTCATGATATTGTCTTTGGTAAAGCAGCTGACCTTTTTTCTTTGTTGTTGGCGGGCATATTCGAAAGCGTAACGGATGATTTTTTCGCAGCCCGGACGGCTAATGAGTTTAAGGCATTGCACCACTTCGTCGGTTTGCTGATGTTCGATGCCGGCGTATAGGTCTTCTTCATTCTCGCGGATAATCACCACATTCATGTCAGGGTGTTTGGTGGTAACAAAAGGGTGTAAACTCTGGCAAGGACGCACATTGGCAAACAAGCCCAGGAATTTGCGGGTAGAGACATTCAGACTTTTGTAGCCGCCTCCTTGTGGTGTAGTAATGGGACCTTTCAGAAAGATTTTATTGCGGCGAATGGTTGCCCAATCTTCGGCAGAAATGCCGGAAGGGTTGCCCGACAGATACACTTTTTCGCCTATGGCGATTTCATCAAATTCGAGCTGAGCGCCGGCCGCTTTCAAGATGTTAAGCGTAGCGTTCATGATTTCGGGCCCGATGCCGTCTCCTTTAGCAATAGTTATTTTTGTCATGGTTGTTTTTTTAGTGCTGCAAAATTGCCATAACAAAATCATAAATTTATATTTATATTTGCAATGTAAAACATTAAAAAAATTTATGCATTATACTTTAAATCAGTTACAGATATTTTTAAAGATTGTAGAGACAATGAGTGTTACCAAGGCTGCTGAGGAGTTGCATCTCACGCAGCCCGCGGTATCAATTCAGTTGAGGAATCTTCAGGATCAGTTTGAAATTCCTTTAACGGAAGTAATAGGCCGTAAGTTGTACATCACAGATTTTGGCAAGGAGATAGCCGTGGCCGCTGAGAAGATTTTGAACGAGGTACATGCCATTAATTTCCGAACCCAGGCTTTCAAGGGGCAGTTAACGGGCAAGCTAAAGCTGTCAGTAGTATCAACCGGAAAGTATGTGATGCCTTATTTCTTAAGTGAGTTTATGGCCAAACATAAAGGCATAGAGTTGCAAATGGATGTAACGAATAAGAGCAAGGTATTGGAGTCGTTAGAGAACAATGAAGTAGATTTTGCCTTGGTGTCGATTTTACCTAAGTCGTTGAACATTGAGAAATTGGATTTGTTGAAAAATAAATTGTATTTGGTGGGTGGCAAGCATGCTGCTCAGGTCAACACCAAATCCTTGAACATCTTTAAGTCATTGCCCATTATATTCAGAGAAGCAGGTTCGGGCACCAGACAAACCATGGAGTCGTATTTTGATAAGCATTCTGTTCCGGTTTTAAAGACCATGGAATTAACCACCAACGAGGCTGTAAAGCAGGCAATTCTGGCCGGTCTGGGGTATAGCATTATGCCATTGATTGGTATACGAAACGAATTGCATAGCAAAGATTTGCATATCATTCCGGTGAAGGGTTTGCCCATTGTTACTACCTGGAGTTTGATTTGGTTGAAAGGAAAGAAGCATTCGCCTCTGGCTTTGGCCTATCTGGAGTTTTTGAAGCAGAACCGATTAGATATTGCGCACAAAGAATTTGGGTGGTACGAGGGATATTAATGCACTTTCTATTATACCCTGAAAGGATCAAGTATTTCAGAATAATAAGTAAAATTAATAGACTATTCTTTTAGAATCTGTTTGTTTATGTTGCCATCATGGCTGAATACAGTTAATATGTACAATCCTGACGGCCAATTTTCTGTTGAGATAATGTTTTCACCTTCTTTTATTGTACCATCCCATATTAATATTCCGTCTATTGAATAAATCGCTGCTTTGCTGCTTTCGAAGCCTGAGTAAACATTGATAAATTGTTTTGCGGGTAAAGGGTATACAAAGATGGAGGTATTAAGGAATTCTGACTTGATTTTTAAATTGTTGCAATGGTAGTAGCGCGACTGGCAAATAATGGTGTCGCAATTGTTACAAGTATCTGTTATTTTGACACAATAGTTATGGTAGCCGTTTCTTATAATCGGAGCAATGAAATAGTAGGTGTTAGAAACCATCTGACTGTCAACTTTCCAAATATATTTAAGGCATGCGCTATTAGAGTTTTGATTCATGGCAAGATACCCGGTGGTAGAATTTCTATAACGAATACCATTGCAAGAATCAAAAAAATTGATTGCTGTAATTTTATTCTTCCAATTGCAGTTATTCCCAAAACAAGAAATTGTTTTTGTAGAACAAAATGTCGTGTCACAATTGTTGCAAGTATCAGTCACTTTTACGCAGATGTTATAAGTGCCATTTTGTGTAATGTTTTTATGCATCACAAATCCAGTTCCTGCAGAAACGCCATTTACGGTCCAACTATATTTAAAACAAGAGGTGTTAAACTGAAATGAAATATATCCATTCACATTAGCGCTACTATTGTTTTTGCATGAGTCCCACGCAAACATGTATGGGTTGCGGCTCTTCCAGTTGCAGGTGTTTGCATTAGCTTTATAGGGAAAACTCAAACCTAATATACATAGGGTGGTAAGGGTAATGAGATGTTGTATTTTTCTTGTCAAAATGTATTTCAAATATATTGGTCTTAGACGCTTGTTTTTTTCAATGGTTGTACAGAGAGTTAAAATTAAATTTAATTTAATTCTAAATAAGTGTTATTTAAGGTTGTTTTCAGTTTATAAATAATATTTTTGCAGGATGAGAGTTTTTTTATTGACAATATTTTTATTGATCGCTAAGGCAGGTGTATCTCAGTCGTACCCATTCTTTGCCATCGCCAATGGTGGTATTATTATGTCAGAAAAATCTGGGGTTGTTAACTTTACAGATACTGCCATTACGGTTAGCGCCGATGGTTCAACTGAGAAACCGGTGGTATGGAAGGTGACGTCTCATGAGGGCAATGTATACAAATACAATGCTGGCGAATTCAAGATTGCCACCGAATCTGGTAAAGCAGATGGTAAAAAATACAATACGATTATTTATATGACTATGCCTAATGGTTTGGGCGGCACCATGACTTTAAAGTATGTGTGCATGATTAAGAAATAAAGCCTCATGATCATTCCTCCTTATTTAAAATCGGGTGACACCATTGCATTAACCGCTACTGCCCGCAGTATAACAGCTGATCAGATTGCGGCAGCTGTGCATGAACTGGAACTGGATGGCTTTAAAGTCTTGATAGATGATGAATTGTTCAGAGTTCATCACCAGTTTGGTGGCAGTGATATAGAGAGAGCCGACTTCTTTAATAAGATGCTCTTGAATCCGGAGGTTAAAGCTATGTGGAATGTAAGAGGAGGCTATGGCACCGGTAGAATGGTGGATGGTATTGATTTTGAACTGCTCCGCCAACACCCAAAATGGTTGATAGGCTTCAGCGATTATACCGTCATTCATGGTCAGGTTAGTAGACAATTACAAATGGCAACTTTACACGCCACCATGCCGATCTTTATGTGGAATAAAGAAGGGGAAGATTTTGAGCAAGTGCGCAGCGCCATCAAAAGTATGCTGCAGGTGCTAAAAGGCGAAACTGTCAATATGGATTTAAGTGCCAACAAAAAGTACAATGAGGCCAATTTTGAAGGTCAGGTAGTGGGTGGTAATTTGTCGGTTTTGTTGAGTGTAATGGGCACGGCATCTGAACCGGATTTGAACGGAAAGATTTTGTTCATAGAAGATTTGGATGAATACTTTTACCACATAGACCGTATGATGCAAACCCTCAATCGTTCGGGTAAACTATCCGGATTGAAGGCCTTATTGGTGGGAAGTTTTATACAAATGCACGATCATACAGTGCCGTTTGGCTATGATGTGGAAGCCATTGTGCTCGACCATTGTCAGCGCTACGGATACCCAATCATAATGGATGTTAACGCAGGCCATCATCTCGAAAATATGGCAATTCCATTTGGGGTGCCTGCAAAATATCAAAATGGAATCCTTACCTTTGCCACTTCGTGAAAGTTGTCATTAAGCAAATAACCAAGTTTTTCATCATCGGTGTTTCTGCCGTGTTGGTTGATTTTATTATCTACTACATGATGTCGGATTTGATGGGTATCAACACGGATGTTTCAAAAGCCTTCGGGTTTATGATCGGTACTGTGTATACCTATTTCCTGAACAAGCGTTGGACATGGAAGTATACCGAGCGCAGCAATAAAGGTATGGTATTGAAGTTTGGTGTGGTGTATGCCGTATCTTTTGTCTTCAATATTCTCATTAACAAATATGGCTTACAATTAATTCCAGATTTTTTAATCAACCTGGAACTCAATTTTGCAGATGGTAACAAAATGCCAATTTTTGCCATCAAAGGCGATAAGTTTCTGGCCTTTTTCTTTGCCACAGTGGTGAGTGCTGTGATCAATTTTATCGGGCAGAAATTCCTGGTATTTAAACAGGTTCAGGTAGATCCTAAAGATGAGACTAAAATTGAGGTCTCTTAAGAATTTCTGAGTACAATACGGCTTTTCTCAAATCAAATTCTATAGCTGTGCCTTCCTGGGTATTGGTCTCTGTGATGGTGTTTTCACTCATCCTTTTGTTTCTTTCTTTAAATGCCGATGGTTGCAGTAAGCTGCGTTTTGGTTTGTCTCTGAACTCGGCGAAGGCGTCAGATTTCATGGCCTTTCTTGGAGCTGGACGGGTGTAAGTCATCGTTTTTGCTGGCTTTGCTGCAGGGGTATGACTTGGTGCTATGTGTTTAGCTTTAGGTTCGGGTGCCGGAGTTTTTTCCAACACAACTGGGCGTGAACCCTGGGTGCCACGCGCTTCCTGAAGGGATTTTTGTAATTCTTTGAAGATCTCTTCAGAAGATTTTTTGGTGACAGGTCGTTTGTTGATCTGCTTTTCCTTTTGCTTAGCCAGTTCTTTTTTGTACCACGTTGATAAAACGTAGCCAACAATGGTCAATATGATAAATATTGGTTTAATTTCGCGCTCAGTTTAATAAGTCAATATTAGGATTAAATTTTGAAAGCACAAAAGGTTATTTTACTAATGGGCGGAAATCAAGGACGAGTGAGCGAAGTGCTCGAACTGGCCATTCAAACAATCAATACCCGCCTGGGTCGTGTCATCACGCGTTCGTCGGTGTATAGTACGAAGGCATGGGGACCGGTAGAGCAGCCTGACTTTCTCAATATCGCTGTGCTGATTGAAACATACTTTCCGCCACGCTATTTATTAAAGCAGTTGTTGGAAATAGAGAAACAAGCAGGAAGAAGAAGAGACATTAAGTACGGTCCACGTACCCTCGATATCGATATTTTATTTTACGGTCAGCAAGTTATCGATCATCCCGAATTGAAGGTGCCTCATCCAGAGGTTCAGGGTCGGAGATTTGCTCTGGTACCATTAGTAGAAATACTGCCCCAATGGCAACATCCTGTGTTGAAGCAATCACTTAAGCAATTGTTAGAAACTTGTCCGGACACTTTAGAAGTAAAACTTTGGCCATGAAAAAAGAGATTGTTTTACCCATGTATTGTGTACCGACATTGGCCTGGTTCAGGAGCTTGGATGAAGGGGCGGTTTTGAAGATTGTTAATTATTCGGTTTTTCCTGATGAGCCTGAGTTTAGGCGAGTTGATTTTGCCGGTCAGCAAGGTTTACAACAATTTATATTGCCTCTGGTGTCAGAGAGTAGGAAGGGCGATTATAAGTCGGTGCAATTATCGTATCAAACCAACTGGCACCATCAGCTCATCAATGCGCTAAAAACCGCTTATGGCAAAAGTCCTTTTTACGAATATTACGATTACCGGCTTGAGCCTATTTTAAAAGCTAAGCCTCAGTTTTTATACGATCTCAATATGGCGCTTTTAAAGTTTGTTGTGCAGGCTTTAAAATTGGATGTGGAAATTGTGGAGTCGGAGGGCGGCGACTTCGAAAAGCCTGAGTTCGAAGAGCAAGAAAAGGCCTATTACCAGGTGTTTGCAGATAGAAATGGGTTTATCGGCAATTTGTCTGTATTGGATTATCTTTTCAACGAAGGATGGGACAATTTTCAGTTGACAAAAAATTGTTAATCGTCAGATTGTTAGGTAAATAAATTGATTTCAGAAAGCAAAAAGGGTTTTTTTTGTGTTTTTTAGGGGGTAAGCGTTCCCAAATTGTATTAATAGGTATGAAAGAACAATTGCAAGCCAACTTATTTACCAAATACCTGGCGGGACTGTGCTCTTCAGAAGAAGAAGCATTCCTGAAAGAATGGTTGAAAAGTAATTCTGCCAATCAGTTATTTTTGGGCTTTGTTCAACAGAACATCCCACAGTCGCTCCGTTTTACCAAATAATTGATGTCCGATCCGAATCACAAGAAGTTGCCAGACTTTCTCGTTCAGAATCTGAGTGAGCAATCGTCTCTGACCGACAGCGAGCAATCGTTGTACGAAGTGATATGGTCTGCTTCCGAATCTTTTAAGTATCCTGACGCCGGTACCGAACAACAATGGTTACATTTCAAAAACCAATTGGAGGGCAATGCGCCTGCGGTTCAGCCGAAACGTCAGTTCGCTATGTTCCGCTGGGTGGCTGCTGCGGTAGTTATCCTGGTAGCTGGTTTGGGTATCAGACAATACCTTTCGCCTGAAGACAAAGGTTTTACGGCAGTATACAAAACTACTAACACAACACAAACCATTCACTTGCCGGATGGCTCTGATGTTATACTCAATGCCAACACCGAGTTGTTGGTAAATGCCATCAACACGAGCAAGCGTGATTTGGTTCTTAAAAAAGGAGAGGCTTTCTTTAAAGTCATCCATAACAATACACCTTTTACGGTTCAAACTAAGAAAGGTAATATTCGTGTTCTGGGTACCGAATTCAATGTGAAAGCCTACCAATCAGAACCGTTTTCAGTGTACCTTAAGAATGGTAAAATTGATATGGCTTTAGAGGATGGCAATATTATCCTTCAGCCTGGTCAGTGTTTACAAGAAAATAAGCAGCATAACCTGGAACTCATCACTCTGAATGACAACCGCAACTACGCTTGGATAGACAATAAACTGGTCTTCGAGAACACCAGTATGGCCGAAGTGATCAAAGTATTAGAGGAAACTTACAAAGTGAAGTTTGTGTACGATCTTCAAATGAAAGATGAGAAGATCAACTTAACCGTCGATAATCTTACGGCTCAACAGGCAGCTGAACTTTTGTCGAAAACTTTGAATGCCAAGGTGTCTGTCGAATAGAGCAAGTAAGCGCTTTAACTTGTTCCGTTTCAAAGGGTTTATGTAAGTTTTATGTATAGTTATTGAGTCCTTGTAAAGGTGCGCCCATCTAATTTTCGGGCACCCGCTTTCAAATCTCCTTAAAATTCCTTATTTTAGATTAATTTAGCACACTGAATGCTGAGGTGTGCTTTTTTGGTTGTTTTCCTAATAACGACCGCGATTTCGGTCACGGCCCAGTCGGGTATTCTCAGTCAAAAAATCACGCTGAAAGTACGCAAACAATCCATGCCGGAGATTCTCAAGCAAATTGAGAAAGTGGCAGGTGTATCCATCAATTATAATCAAAAGATCCTTCCTAAGGGGCAGTTTAATCTCAATGTTTACAACGAAGAATTGAGTGTTGTGTTGGTCGGTTTGCTCACACCGCATAAGCTCAATTATTCGGTGCTTTACAACCGTTACATTGTCATTGGGCGGATTGAAAAATCGACGCCTAAATACACCATTTCCGGTTATGTTTACGACGATAGCAGTGGCGAGAAACTCATTGGTGTTTCCGTTTATAATCAGTATTCGTTAAAAGGCACACATACCAATCAAGATGGTTTTTATTCGTTGACACTCGCAGCAGACAGTGTTAGTCTGGTTTTTGCCTTACAGCCTTTTCAATCGCATATCGAATCTTTAAAGCTCAGTTCGGATGCCAGTTTGAATGTGGTGTTGAAAGTGAATACCGATTTTCCTAATTATACCGTCAGCTCTAAACCGGATAATCAGATGAACTATAAGCCAGACGAAGTGCATCTCAATGCCCGCACCATTAAGCAATTGCCAGTCTTGTTCGGAGAAACGGATGTGCTTAAGGGTTTGCAACTTTTGCCTGGGGTGAGTTCGGGGAACGATGGTACGACAGGTCTCAACATCAGGGGTGGTGGATCTGATCAGAATTTAATTTTGTTGGATGATGTGCCCATCTATAACCCATCCCATATTTTTGGATTCTTCAGTGTTTTCAATTCTGATATTGTTAAAGATGTTAAATTGATGAAGGGGGGTAACTCACCTCGATATTCTGGCCGCTTAAGCAGTGTCATCGATGTGCGTACCCTTGATGGCAATTCAAAAAAGCTGAGAGTGCAAGCCTCTCTGGGTGTCTTGTCTTCTAAGTTAAGCATCGATGGTCCCATTGGCAAGCGTAAGAAAACCACCTTCTTTATTTCTGGAAGACGATCGTATTTTGATTTGTTTAATAACGATATCGCCACGCCTTTCTTGAGGTCGAATATTACACCATTAAAAACGGGCTATTACTTTTACGATGCCAATGGTAAAGTCAATCACCGTTTTAGTGATAAACACCAATTGTCATTCTCTTTTTACAGCGGTCGCGATAATTTCTTCATCCGTAATTCTTTCAACTTAAAAACTGATGAGCGTTCTATCAGCGAACGCGATCGTCAAACGATTTTCTGGGGCAATCGGGTGTATTCTTTGCGCGATCACCATGTGATCAATCCGAAACTTTCTGCATGGGTAAATGCTTCTTACACCACATACGATTTTGGCAATGAATCATCTTACGAATACACAGAGAGTACAGATACACAGCAACTCAACGATGCCTACTATTACCGCTTTGTGTCGCGCATTCAAAACAGTATTTTAAGTTACAACATCGATTATAAATACACCGACTGGCTGAGCATGAAAGCGGGCGTCGGGATGGTAAGACATACTTTTAGTCGCGATATCAGCTCTGAGGCCAATGTCATCAATAAAAAAATAACTGAGACATCTTCCAGTACGATCAACGAATACAATTCTTATCTTGAATTCAATTGGAAAATCAGACGCAAGCTGCTCATCAATTCAGGCGCTCACCTGGTAAAATACCAATTAAGCAATAAAGTTTACAACGGCATTCAGCCGCGTTTTTCTGTTAACTACCGACCTAAAAAGCGCTGGTTAGTGCATGCCGCTTATCAAAAGAATCAGCAGTTCTTGCATTTGCTTACTGGCACAACGGCGGGAATTCCAATCGATTTATGGTTGCCTTCCACCAATACTGTGGCACCTGAAAACAGCCGAATGATCAGTGGTGGTATCAGTTATCAAAAGGGCGATTATCAGTTCAGTTTAGAAGCTTTTAATACCCGAATGGATCATCTTATCGAATATAAGAATCTGGCTAACTACATTGATATAGATAATAACTGGGAACAGAAAATTACATCAGGTAAGGGCTTCGCTTATGGCTACGAGTTTCTGCTCGAAAAACGCAATGGCAAAACCAAAGGTTGGCTGAGTTATACCCTCAGCTGGAACAACAGACAGTTTGATGAAATCAATGAAGGGAGGGTATTCCCTTATAAGTACGACCGTCGTCATAATCTTGCCTTGTTTATTGCGCATGAATTCAATAAAAAAATCGATGCCAGTTTCAGTTGGGTGTATACCAGCGGGGCCAATTATACGGTGCCCGAACAGGTGTATTATTTGCACTCAGGTTT
>JACCDI010351170.1_pt1 | contig 14061 bp, 9 predicted proteins | sample 7442791 | NCBI WGS metagenome assembly JACCDI01 (sample SAMN15323434, study PRJNA562643) | freshwater metagenome | isolation source: river surface water | place: USA:Blue River Watershed | collected 2017-08-15 | reverse complement strand
ACTTAATTGCCAACAATAGCGCGCGGATTGAAGCGTGCCGTGCTTATTATCAGTTAACTTTAGATAGAATTAAGAGCCTGAAAGAAACACCTGTGCCAGGCATGATGTCTCTGCAAGACTTCTCCGAACGCCGCCTTACTCCCGCAGATAGAACTGCACAGTCGGTATTACAACGACAACAAGCACTATCAACGCGGTTAGGCCGCTCTACGGAGTTGCTAAGAACGCGGGTGAACCTGCAACTAGAGCGGCAAAACACTGAGTTACTGGCATCGATGGAGCAAAGGGCTCGCCTGCAGCTGAGTTTACAAACTGCAGTGGAGCGCTTGTCAGTCGTCGCATTAAGTTACTATGCCGTGCAACTCGTGGACAAAGCGCTCAGCTCTATTCATGCATGGTACGCTGAATTTCCAGTGAAACTCATGCAGACATTGAGTCTGCCGGTGATTGTTTTGCTGGTGGCTTGGTTATTGTTTCGCGTACGCAAAGCTCATCCAGGTTAAGCTTTGGGGCCAAAACTCAAATCACCAGCATCACCAAGACCCGGCACGATATAATCATCACTATTCAAATGATCATCGATAGCGCCAAGCCACAGATGAAACTCAGTCCCAAGCTCTTGCTGCAAATGGGCGATGCCTTCGGGCGCAGCAATGGCTGCGGCGATATGTAAACTGTTGACTGGGCCCTGTTTTGACAATAATTGCCAGACTTTTAGTAAAGAAGCGCCTGTTGCCAGCATTGGATCAATCAAAATGACATCTCGACCGGCAATATTTGGCGCTGCGCTATACCCTAAAAAGATATCTTGAGTCCCGGAAGGGGTGAACTCTTGGCGGTAAGCGCCAATAAAACCACTATCCGCTTGTTCAAACATATCCAAGAACCCTTGATAAAAGGGTAAACCGGCGCGCATCACACAAATTAAAACCGGTTGCTGTTCCAGATCTGCCACTTTGGTCAGACCCAAACTAGTCTGCAGCGGAAAACTGATATAGCTTAATTCTTTCGAAAGCTCATAGGCTAACAGTTGGCCTAAGCGCTGCAAATTGAAACGAAAACGCAAACGATCTAACTGAATATCAGGGTCACGCAGTTGCGCCAAAATACCTTGAGCAATGGATAAATGCTGCTGCAATTCAAAAATAGCCATGGGGATCCTTTGTGCTCATATGCTGAGCAACTTGAAAAAAACGCAAATGGACCAATTAACTTTTTATCATTAATCACTAAGTTATACGCAATGCTAGCCGATTTTTTGCAACAACACAGCTCCAGCTTGCTGATTTTATTGCTCAGCGCTTTGGCCATTTGGGCTGTTTTTTATCCGACCTATCGCCATAACCTCAGGCAAAAACAATCGTTAATGACGCCATTTCCCGCCGCTTGGCGCAAAATTTTACGCAATAATTGGCCCATTTATCGCAAGTTACCTGCTGATTTACAAATTAAACTGAAAAAACACATTCAGCTGTTTTTACTTGAAAAACAGTTTGTTGGCTGTGAGGGGTTAGTCATCACTGATGAGATGCGCGTGTTAATTGCAGCCCAAGCCTGTTTATTAAGTTTGCAAAGACCTTTGCCTCAGTATCCAAACTTAACAACCATTTTGTTATATCCCGCAGCTTTTATCGTCAATGCCGATTCCACTGATGCTGGGGTTGTTACCACTTCGCAACAAACGCGTCTAGGCGAATCTTGGCAGCAAGGACAAATTGTATTGTCATGGCCACATACTAAAGCGGGAGCTCAGGATGCAACAGATGGACATAATCTGGTATTTCATGAGTTTGCGCATCAATTAGATCAAGAAAATGGGCCCGCTAATGGAGCGCCGCCATTGCAAAGCGCCAGCCATTATCAGCATTGGAGCACTGAATTTTCCAAAGCATTTTCCGAGCTTCAACACCAACTGCAGATGCAACAAACTCCGTTTTTAGATGCCTATGCCGCAACCAACCCAGCTGAATTTTTTGCCGTCGCCACCGAAGCATTTTTTGAGCAGCCACAAAGATTCCAACAAGTTTATCCCGCTTTATATCGGTTATTAAAAAGCTTTTATCAGCTAGATCCGTTGGCTTGGCCGCAAGAATTCTAAATTCAGTTCAGAAATAGTTCAGCGAAAGTGCACGAAGCTGTGATTAGGTTCCATCACATTCTGAGGTCATTTATGAACGCTACATGGTTAGTCAAAGCAATCGCAACGGCGGGTTTGTTGTTAGTGACCAGCCAGCCGGTCAATGCCGCCGAGGTCTCTGTCAGTATCCAAGGTCAACTATTACCAGGGATTTACACACAAGTTCAGGTGGTCGACCCTGCACCACGCTACGTCAGCTATCCGCAGTATGTCGTGGAACAACCTGTGACTTACATCGTGGTTCCGCACCATCATCGCAAAAATTGGCGTAAGCACTGCAGGGCTTATCACGCATGTGGCCAACGCGTTTATTTTGTGGATGCCCCGCGCAAGGAATATCGAAAACACCATGGTTCAAGTGAACATCGCCGGTATCGCGCCGATGAACATCGCTATTACCGCGATTGAAGCCAATCTCGGGATGGACGTCACTTTGCTGATAAAACAAGCAAATAAGAATTGGCCATGCAAGTCAGAGATTGTTTTTGTATAATGCAGCCCTTTCAATCAATACATAGACCACAAGGGCTGCATTCATGATTATTGCAAACGATAGCGTTGTGCAAATTCACTACAAACTGAGCGACGAAAATGGCTTAATTGAAGACTCAAGCCAAGGGACACCATTACTTTATCTGCATGGCCATCAAAATATGTTGCCTGTGATCGAAGCTGCTTTAACCGGCAAAACCATTGGTGACAGCGTTGAATTAGTTGTCGCACCCAAAGATGGTTATGGTGAGCGCGATGAAAATGCAGTGCAAAGCGTGCAAGTCAAACATTTGAAAGGTGCAAAAAAATGGGCACCAGGCATGACTGCGGTGATTGAAACTGATCACGGCCCTCGCCAAGTGAAAATTGTTAAAGTGGGCATGTTTAAAGCTGATGTTGATGTGAACCATCCATTAGCCGGCAAAACTTTAACATTCCAACTGAATGTTGTGGATGTTCGTGCTGCAACTGCAGAAGAAATCGCACACGGCCATGCACATGGCGTGGGTGGCCATCACCATCATTGATTTGGTTGGGAACCCCCACCTTTAGCGTTAAACGGCAACTCGCTCATTTCAATCCACTCGATTTGCACGAGTTGCCGCTTGTTTTTGGTGATGAAGCTAGCGACTTATCCATCAAATGGTTGCCCCTAGCAAACAAAGCAACCGCCACAAATTCTTGCTGTTAAAATTCAGCTGCAAACCAAGCATAATCCAGTTAAAATTGGCGTAATTTAGTCTAACTACCTTAATGGAATTTCAGTTGTCAGCGCCCTCTCCGTTAGAAAATATGCACTTTGATAATGTGCGCGACCCGCAACCTGTCGCCGCTGTGACACCGAACAAAATCAAAGCACCTCGACGGAGTTTAATCCCTGCCTTATTGTTATTGACTGTCGTTGCTGCAGGAGTTTTAGTTGCTTTCGAAATGCATACTGGCACTTACAGCGCTAAACATATTACTGAATATGCCAAAACCCTGACCTATGAGCTGCAAGCCAAACCTGCGGAGCGCGTGGTTTATCCAGAATCAGGGCCATTTGATGAACGCCATGGCTACACCAAGTTACCCACTTTGCTACCTCGCCTTTTAGAACGCGGTTTTAAAATTACAGCTCAAGCCGAATTTTCTCCTGCACTGCAGCGGTATGCGCAAGAGGGCTTTTTCCCTCCCTATCGTGAAAAAGTACAGTCCGGTCTTTTTCTTGCTGATTGCCGCAACGAAACCTTGTTCGATTTTAATTATCCGCAACGAGTGTATCGTGACCCCAAAACCATCCCGACACTGGTCGCCCATAGTTTATTGTTCATCGAAAACCGTAATTTGCTAAAAATTCCACCGCAAGCCAACCCTGTGATGGATTGGCCACGGTTTGTCATGGCTGCATTAAGCCAAGTTGGCAAAGTATTATCTGTCGGTGGACAATCCGCTGGCGGTAGCACTTTAGCGACACAAATTGAAAAATTTCGTCATTCGCCGCAGGGTCTAACCCGTAACTTTAAAGACAAAGCAGTGCAAATTGTCTCAGGAACGATTCGAGTTTATCAACATGGCACCAATACGCGGGCCATGCGCACTCGCATAGTCCAAGACTATCTTAATACGGTACCGTTGTCTTCTGCGCCCGGGCATGGCGAAGTTCACGGCGTCGGTGATGCGCTGTGGGCTTGGTTTGGCTCTGATTTCGACCGTGCAAATCAAATGCTAGCAAGTGCCACAGATCCCAGCAATATCACCGAAAAATCGCAGTATTTCCGCCAGTTTTTAGCACTGATGATTGCCCAGCGCCGCCCTTCTTATTATCTCATCCAAGGGCGCGAAGATCTGGAAGAACTCACCAATAGCCATATTCGTTTACTTGCTCGCGCGGGGATCATTGATGCCGAATTACGCGATGCCGCCCTGGCCCAGACCTTAACATTTCGCACGCAAAAACCAAGCACTTTGAAAACTGAGCAGGACAGTCGCAAAGGCATCAACGCGGCTCGATTGCGCCTCGGCAATTTGCTCAATCAACCGATGTACGATTTAGACCGTTTAGATTTAAATGCCCACAGCACCCTGCATGGTGATGTGCAACAAAAGATTTCTGCGTATTTGCGCAGTTTGGCTGACCCCAAAGTTGCCGCCAAATATGGTCTGTTAGGAGAGCGTTTATTAACGGCTGATGGCACAGACGATGTGCTCTATAGTTTTACTTTGTTTGAAAAAACGCCTGACGGCAATCGGGTTCGGGTGCAAACCGATAGCACAGACCAACCGTTTGATTTGAATGAACACAGTAAATTGGAATTGGGTTCGACGGCAAAACTCAGGGTTTTAACCACCTATCTTGAGATGATTGCCGAACTTCATCAAAGTTTTGCCGATGAATTACCGGACAATTTACTGACGATGGATATCGCACCTGGCGATAACCTCACGCGTTGGGCGGCCAATTATATGGCGACGACTTCCGATCGGAGTTTACCGACCATGTTAGAAGCCGCTTTAGAACGCACTTATTCCGCCTCACCAGCAGAGCGTTTTTTCACGGGTGGCGGTCTGCAAGTTTTTAATAACTTTGATGCAAAAGAAGATTCGAAAGTCCCTACAATCAGGGAATCCTTGCAAAACTCGACTAATTTATCCTTTGTCAGACTATTCCGTGATGTCGTGTCTTACGCCAGCAGTTACCAAAGCAGTGGCAGTGCAAGTTTATTACAGCTGAGTGACTCAGATCCAAAACGGGAAGAGATTTTACGTCGATTTGTCGACAAAGAAGGCACTGAATTCCTCAGAAAATTTTGGCGTAAATATCAACAAAAGCCAGCAGATGAGCGCTTAGAAGTATTTTTTGATGGCTTAAAACAAACGCCAGATCGCCTAGCAGCAGTGCATCGTTATTTATTACCAGAAGCAAGCCTGGAACAATTCTCAACCTTCTTGACCAGTAAATTGCCCGAAGACAAAGACTTAACCAGCAAAAAGTTACAAAGTCTCTACGCACAATATGGCCCTGGTAAATTCAGCCTGCCTGATCAGGGTTATATCGCCAAAGTTCACCCCTTAGAGTTATGGGTCCTGAGCTTCATGATCAAAAATCCTGAAGCGACCTTCAAAGATGCAGTGGCTGCGAGTGCCGATCAACGCCAGCAAGTCTATCGTTGGTTATTCCGCACCAAAGACCGCAGAGCACGGGATGCTCGGATCCGCATTATGTTGGAAGTTGAAGCATTTTTAGATATCCATCAGCGCTGGGTCAAATTAGGCTATCCGTTTGACCACCTAGTGCCATCGTTAGGGACTGCACTGGGCAGTTCAGGCGATAGACCTGCAGCCTTGGCTGAATTAATGGGAATTATCCAGAACGATGGGATGCGGCTTCCAACCATCCGTATCGACAGCCTGCATTTTGCTGCGAAAACGCCCTATGAAGTCGCAATGCAATACAATGCGAGCGCTGGTGAGCGCGTGATGCGACCTGAAGTCGCCAGAGCGTTAAAAAAAGCGCTTGGCCAAGTGGTTGAAGGCGGCTCAGCGCGCCGTCTGAATGGCAGTTTTAGTAAGGTCGATGGTTCGCCACTGCAAGTAGGCGGAAAAACAGGCACGGGTGACAACCGGATCGCCACGCAAGTCATTCGTGGCAAAGCCGTCGCTTCCACGGCCGTCAACCGGACTGCCACTTTTGTATTTTATTTGGGTGACAACTACTTTGGTACCTTAACGGCATTTGTGCCTGGCAAAGGGGCTGAAAGTTTTAGCTTCACTTCAGCCCTACCGTTGCAGGTTTTGAAGGGCATGGCGCCCTTGTTACAACCGCATGTGCGTTCGAATTCGCCCATGTGCAGCCAGCGAAAATAAACTGCAGGGACATACCGAATTTGTCCTTGCAGTTCTAGCTTGCCACGAAAGATCAAAAGCAACATCTTTCGTGGCGTAAAGGTTCTCGACTAGGGTTATTGTCTCTTTTAGCAAATTACAATGGCTGACTTTGATACTTCATTGCCGCCTCTCGCTGCCTCGCTAACTGCAGCAATTAAGATGCTGCATGACTACTTAGAAATCCAGCAACTTGAACAAGTTATCATTGCTGCTGGAGCAATCCCACAAGATGATCTATGCTTGCGTTAAACCCCAGTGGAAGGTCCATTTTTCTGCAGTGAGCAAGCAAAAATTTAAGCCCCATCTCGTGTTAGCTCAACGTTTGAATTTCAAACTTATGCCTAGTACGAACGGATCGTCTCTTTTGATTTGATAACAAAAGTTGTTTTAAATGGCGAACAAAAGCTCACTGTTTTGGTTATTTATTGGCTTGTTTCTGCTTGGGCTTGGGTTAACACCTGCCTTGGCTGCAGGTAAAATTGACGATTTATTAGTGCAAGCCGATAAGATCCGCAGTGCGGATACTGCAGGATTTAACAATGTACTCAAAGAGTTAGCTGCTGAAGAAGCGCAGATGAGTGCTGAACAAGCCAGTTTTTTTCAATTTCTTAAGGCTTACCAACTTGGGATTGCTGGCAATTATAGTAAAGCAGAACACCTACTCAGCCAAATTATTCAGTCCAATGCCTCGTTAGAATTAAGGTTTAGGGCTGCTTATACCCTAGCGAATATCCAAAGTTTAAGTCGTAACTTTATTCCAGCGTTTACTCACCTTAATTTGGCATTATCTTGGTTTGAAAAAATTGAGCAGCCAGAATTGCGCCTTCAGGTCTTGATTGCAGCAGCCTACACCTACAGTGAATCTGGCTTGTATAAAGAAAGTCAGCGCTTCTTACAACAAGCCCAACCCTACGCGACCGCTCCTCGAGACCGTTGTTTGCTCGCACTATTACAACGCCAAAACATTTTTGCGATGCAACAAACTGATGACTTTTCGTTAAGTGCCGCTGTCGATTCCGCCTGTAGCGAGGCCAATGAACAAATTGCCTTACTGCTGAATAAAGCCCTTGATGCTCAGCAGTTGTTGGCACAACAACTCTATAAGGATGCATTTGAGCTGTTATCAACTCATTTAGCGGCCGCCGAACAAAGCCGTTATCCGCGGCTGATTTCTGAATTTTACTTAGAATTAGCTCGCAGTAGCTTCCATCAGCAACAATTTGAGACTGCATCTCGCTACTTGAATAAAATTACTGAAATGAAACAAACATTGGGCGCAAGTAAAGTTCTGGTCAACGCTTACGAGTTACAAACAAATATCGCTGAAGCCAATAAAAACTTCAAAGATGCATTGTATTTCAATAAGTTATACCAGCAAGCAGACAAAGTCCTTTTCGATAGTCGCGCCGAGCAGCAACTGGCCTATCATTTAGCCAATGGAGAATTACTCCAAAAAAACCAACAACTCTCACTCGTGCAAGAACAATTTCGAGTGGCTGAATTAGAAAATGAATTACAAATCAAAGAATCGCAGCAAACCCGGCTGATGATTTTAATGCTGATTATGTTCAGTTGTGGTTTGCTTTATGTCAGTCATCGTTTATTTCGTCGTCATTTGTTTTACAAATATGCTGCGGAAAACGATAGCCTGACCGGGATCAGCAACAGATTTCATTTTGAAGCGCAATTGGCCAAGCAACTCAAACACTGCCAACAATCGCAGAAATCGATTGGCCTCATTATGTTTGACCTTGATTATTTTAAACAAATCAATGACAAGTTTGGTCATGAAGTCGGTGATAACACCTTAAAGGCTGTGGTCGATGTTTGCAGCCACTTTGTCCGAAGTGAAGATATCTTTGGTCGCATCGGCGGTGAGGAATTCGCCATTGCCCTCCCTGATTGTCAACCCGATAAGGTCATGATGCTTGCTGAAATTTGTCGCGATGCTATTGCCCAATTACCAGGCGAAAGCATCGCACCAGGCTTAGAAATTACAGCAAGCTTCGGCGTCAGTTTTAATCAGGTCAGTGGTTACAATTTGGCGGAGTTACTGAGGAATGCCGACCAAGCGCTGTATCATGCGAAAAAAAATGGCCGAAATAAAGTCGAATGCTATGGTTCAAATAATCCGGAACCCTTTAGTTTTGCTCACTCATTTCGCTTCCCTGCAGGCAATGGCACAGAATCATAACAATCTTTGGTTGATAGGATCACTGGAAACTCTGGAAGATGCTGCAAGCAGGAAAATGGCTGATAACAAAAGTTTAGATAAGTTCTTTCCAGTTGCTACTTGGCATGATTAAGTCCTGAAGTCAGCGCAGAACTCGACGCATTACTCATCTTAGTACTCTGCAGATACTGCAGTAATTGTTCTTCGTTCAGCGGTCTCTCAAAATAATACCCCTGACCAATATCGCAGCCTAATTCTTTCAAGGCCTGCAGTTGCGCACGATTTTCCACGCCTTCGGCCACTACTTTTAATTCCAGAGCATGCACCATCGCAATGGTCGAAGTCATGATTTGAAAGTCAGCATCATTTTCTAACATACCAAACACAAAAGATTTATCAATTTTGATGACATCAACCGGCATTTGTTTGAGATAACTCAATGAGGAATACCCAGTGCCAAAGTCATCAATGGCAAATTGAAAGCCCATGGCTTTGAGTTCATGCATACAGCTCAGAGTTTCATCGACATCCTTGACTAAGGTCCGCTCAGTGAGTTCAAGCTCAAACTTTTGAGCTGGACATTCGAACTCGACCAACAGCGACTTCAGTACCGGACACAAAAGCGGATCTAGAAATTGACTTGCCGATAGATTAATCGCAATTCGCACATCCGAAAAACCTTGCTGTTCGATGAACTGACTCAGTTCAAAACTGCGACGAAACACCCAATACCCCAACTCGACCATTTGCGACGAGCTTTCCAGCATCTCGATAAATTCATCTGGAGAGACCAACCCTCTTTGCGGATGATGCCAGCGTAACAAGGCTTCAAAAGCACAAAGCCGCCCTGTAGCCAACTCGATTTGTGGTTGGAGTACCAACTTAAATTGCTGTAAAGCAATGGCCTCTTTAATATCACTTTCAAACTGCAGCCGCTTGTTCAAGCGTTGATTCATTTGAATATCATAAAGCCGTATATTTGCCCCGCCTTGCTTTTTAATGTCGTACATCGCCATTTCGGCTTGCCGGATCAATTCATCTGGGGTGATGGCTGCCACTGTCGTTTTGGTACACCCAATACTGGTCGACACATAAAATTGCCGCTCCGCCAATGCAATGGGCAATTGAAAACTGGCGAGCACTTTTTTCGCGACGTGCTCGGCATAATCACTCGCAGTCTCGTCGTTTAACACCAAGACAAATTCATCCCCCCCGATACGGCAAACTAAATCGGTCTGACGCAGGCAAGCCCGGATGCGTTTGGCAACCTCCAACAACAACTTGTCCCCCGCTTCATGGCCCAAGCTATCGTTGATTTTCTTAAAATCATCCAAGTCCAGCAGCAGGACGGCAATTTCATTAGGTGCCCTTTCTAGAGCCGCCAGACTTTTTTTCAGTTGATAATTCAGCATATTGCGATTAGGCAGACCGGTCAGCAGGTCATACATCGCCATGTTTTCAAGTTCACGTGTGTTACGCTCTACTTGTTGCTGCAACTGTTCCAGTTCAGTGCTTAACTCGGTGGCTGCATGGTCAAGGACATCTAATTCATCACTAAAATACTGTGGTTTACTCTGCCCCCGATTACGAAACAAGCCAAATTGTTTTTGCGCGAGCAGAGGGAGTTGCTGGGCTAGATTTAATAAACGTCGGCTTAGGCGTTGCGTGCTGTAATAGATAAACAAAGCCAATAGACTAAAGCAGAACAAAGCGAAGCCTACCATCTGTATTTTGTAGAGGAGTTTAGTGCTGGCAAACTTAGTGGTATCGTCAATGAGGGCCAGAAAATAGCCCTGCCCTTTGCTCGATAAAGGCAAAAAACTGATCAGATAATGTTTTTGTTCGATTTCTAAAGATAAACCCGATTCGATTGCGTCGAGCACAGATGCATCGGCAGGCAATGCTGAAAATACCGACGATAATTGACTGGCATTTGACAACGACAATAAGCGTAACTCACTGGCAGGACGGTTGAGGTCACCTTCGATACGAACGATTGCAACATCTGAACCCACCCCTTGTTTTAACGAGGATAAAACATCTAATAACGTCGTACTCAAAGCAACCACTGCAATATCGCCGGCCTGATTCTGTACTGGAACTAGCACTAGTTTGCTGCAGTATTCAGTGCAAATAATTTCACTATAGGGCTGTAACTCCAGCAATACCTGGCTGACCGATTGGCGAACCCGAACTGGGACTTCATGGGTACTGGCATATAACACTTCTGCTTTTTGGTTGAATAACCACAGTTGCTCGACATTTAAATGGAGTGCAATCGTATCGAAGTTCGCCGACAGTTCCGCTGCGAACTGTGCGAAGTCTGTTTGACTGCGAATTTTGACCAAGTCGGTGAAAGACTCTAACCAACTTCTTAACTGGTTCTCTAAAAGTGCGTTGAGATGCTCAAATTGTTGCTGCCGCAACTGTAATTGTTTTTCTTGTTGTGCGCGAAAATCTTGCTCCATTTTAACCAGGGCAAAACTGGTCAAGATCACGGTCATCAATAACAGCGAGCCCAAAATCAAAGCCAAAATTTTTATGGGTAAACTGAGAAAAGTTCGCATGGCATCAGAACCAATAAAGCAGCTGCAATGCCCAAATATCATGATCCTTGCTATCGTTGACCACGATATTTGGCACCACATTCGGCCCTAACCGTCCGGTTCCGGAAATCAAATGATATTCCACTTTAAATCGAAGATTTTTTGCTAATTCATGATCCACCGAAATAGCAGCATCTTTTTGATAGCCAAAATAACTGGGAATAAGCCCACCGGAACTGGCAGGTAACTCACTCCCGCTCGGATTGTCTTTGTTGGCGATAAAATAATCGTAACTCAGGTACAAAGTTGTTGTCGGCGACCAGTTGTAACGACCTAGCAAAAAAGCACCTTGTGCAAATTGATTCCGTGCAAATTGTGGGAAAATAAATCCTGCGATATTGACCCGTTCTTGCATCAGTTCGCTGCTGAGCTCCCAATTTTCGGCACTGTATCGCCAATTGAGCATGACACGCTGCACGGTAAAATCGCCGTCAGCATAACGATCTAATGACGCTCTTTGGTAAGAAAAATCGGAATCAAGTAATGATATGCCCCATTGCATTTGACTCGCATTGGGTCGCAGATAAGCACTCATTTGATGGACAAATTTTTGGTCAGTTTTGCCCAGAATATCATTACTGATCACGCGACTACTCATATCACGGCTCACCGGGGTCGCCCCCCAACTCCAATTGAGTTCTAACTCTCCCAGCGCCAGATTATGGGTTGAACGCAAAGCCAGACCATCGGAGCCCACAGCGATATCTCGAAATGAATCAAAATACACTGACTGCGGCAGTACAATTAAGGGGCGAGTTAAGGCAACATCTCGAGTGCTGGAATAGAGCCAATGCATGTTTTTAAAACGGCCAGCATAGAAATCTAACTGCCAATCCAGGCGGTTAATCGGAGTCCAATTCAAAAACAAATAATCAATGCGGACCCCATCAACATAACGATTACCGCCATCTAAGTACATCAACTGCCCGGCGATTTTGACATCGCTATGCAGTTTATACACCGAGTTCACGCCCAATTCGGTCAATTGCCAGCTGACATCACCATCATTATTCACAAAATTGCTATCTTGCGCTTGAATAAGCCCCTGCGAAATAAAACCATGCCAAACCCCATCCTCTGCCAATGTGCTGGCAGATAATAGCGAGAAGCCAATCAACCAATACCGCTTAAGGATTGATGGCAATAATTTGCAGCGGGGTAATTTCATCTGTGCTCTCAATATAACCAATTGCGCCGGGTGTGCTGGCAACTAATGCACGCATTGTTGCTGGATCTGCGACTTCCGTTGGTGGAGTTCCTGTGCCAGAAAATGTTAATTTTTGCCAGACTCGGTCTAACTGATAGGGAAACAGTTGTAATTGCTGGCGAGTAAACTGCAGGTGTAGTTCTGAACGCGCTGGTAAGACAAATACCTTAATGGCTTGGCCATTGGGCCATAATACCTGCCTCATCATATAGATACTGCGCAATTGCGCATGGGACAATTGTTGAACGTTAACCCCTTGGTTGGCAATCACAATAGGTTTAAGCTCCGCTGATGAACTCTGAGCAGAGAAAGGGAATGCGATCATGAAGGCAACCATCAAAAACCTAATCACTTTATCCTTGCTGCGTTGGCTACAACATTCCTTCAATCAAGCGTGAATTCGCTTGAGCTAGCTTGCATCGAGAATTGCAGTACATCCGAAGTCACTGGCTCTTAGACAGAAAATCCACTTCGAAAGAGACCTAACTTAGGTATTTTGCTTAAATCAACCTGTATTGAGTCTGACGGCTCCCCATGGATTGGTCAAGCCAAGCTAGAAAAATTTCAACGCAAAAAGCGCAAAGTTTTCACGAGATATTTGCAGTAATATCATGAATTTCAGCAAAATTACTGAGTTCTGTGTATCAAAAGGAGAAAGGATCTAATGATAGATGCAAATGATTGCTGGTCAAAGTTGTGACCACTTTGACCAGCATTTTATTGCAGACTTATGGTTTTTTCCGGATTTCAAACACCGTTAAACTACCGCTGACTTCGTTCGCCATCAGCAATAATGGCTTGGCTGTTGGACTTTGGTTTTCAGGCACAAACACTAAGGATTCTGGCCCTAAATCACCTGCTAATGCCACACTCCCCGTCACAACAGCGGGGCTGACATCATCATTGATGCTGTAAGTGACGTTTAAGTCGCGATTTAACGCATAATCGACAAAGGTAGGCGCATATGGGTTGGTAATATCGTAAACATAGACACTACTCATCCGCTCAGCGCCAATGAATGCATACTGGCGGCTACCAATTTGCCCTAGAGCAAGCGCTTCAGGTTCTGGCCCTTTATCATCTGACCGATTATCACCAGACACTGACAGGTGGTTCGAGTTAAACTTATCGCCATGCAAACCGGCAGCAATTCGTTCAAAATCGTTGCCGCTGTCGAATACTTGCAGGCCATTTTGATCCCAAATACTGAATGAACGCGCACCATAAGCGTACAGCGCATCATATTGACCGTTAGCGTTCAGGCCCAGTGCAGTACTGATATTCAACCGTGCCAAACCACTGCTGCTATAAATACCCGCCTGCTTGGCTTGTAACTCTGCAGAGCGCGTGACTGCCGAAACGCGTTTTTGCTCAGAATACCCCGCGTAATCACGCGCATCCCCTTCGTTGGCGGTAACGATATAAGTGGCACCTTTCCAACCATAACTGGCAATGGTGTCCGGCTGGTACATGCCAAATACACCAGGGTAAGTTTGCATTTGTACACCGTCTTGGTTGCTGACATCCAAGCTATTTTTGGCAAGGCTATGGTCTTTGAAACCCAAAGCGACCACTTTTT
>JACCDI011044092.1_pt1 | contig 14065 bp, 15 predicted proteins | sample 7442791 | NCBI WGS metagenome assembly JACCDI01 (sample SAMN15323434, study PRJNA562643) | freshwater metagenome | isolation source: river surface water | place: USA:Blue River Watershed | collected 2017-08-15 | reverse complement strand
CAAAACATGTGCATCAGAGAGGTCATCAAATTTCAAGGTATAGATTTGACAGTTTTGAAAAAACTTGGTCTCTAGACACCATGATTTGCCTTTTATGAGGTTGTTTTAAAACAAAAATGCATCCTATGTGGGATAAGGTTTTGGGCAAAAATTGTGCTTTTGTTATAAGGGGTTGAAATGTTCCACGAAGACTCCTTTTTTATGGCACAATATGGTACAAAATGGATAGTACCAATATGATCACAAAGTTGGCAACTCTCTAGAGAGTGTCAGTCATGTATAATGATAAGAATAGTCATTGATGATATTAATATTACAAATTTTGTGTTTAAGAATAGTCATTGATGGTATTCATATTACAAATCTTGTGTTGATCAAAGTGAATCAGATCTAATTACTATTCTGTTAGACAGAGAAATTTTTGGTGATTGCTGCTGACACAGAACAACAATATTTTGAGGTTTATTAAAATATTATTACTCATGAGTTATGCAATACTATAAAATTATAACCAGTATACACAATACTTGTCCTTGATTTGACAAGTTTTGAAAACAGTCAAAAACTTGACTTCTTTGATTTTCAATACATGATTTGCATCACTAAACCCATCATTGGATGTTTAGCCAATTAGGAAAAACTTGATATGGAAATATGAACCATGATATAAATCTGCATAAATGAAATGTACAGCCATGTTCATATTTACCATAAATTGAATGTTCATAATCTGTTTTTCATACTATAATGTAACTTGACTTCACACTCACAAAAGCATTTCTACCATGCCTTTCAAATCATATCATTCCATAGATTTTACAAAAGATGAGACAGATCAACATCATACTGGGAATGAATGTAGTTTAGTTGAAAAGATGTTGAACAGACCACAACTACTGAAATAAAGGCCTGGTCCTGAACATTAAGATTACTATCCTTGAACCATCACATCTTGCTATTCTAAAATACATTGGATTGATAGAAAATCGTTTGTTGGTGATCTTGAATCAAACTTTTTACTTCCATACTTGATGGAAGGTAGAAAGATAACCCAAACCACATCAACCCAAATCCACCAATGAACTAGCAGCCATGACTGCTAAAAAGCAAAATTGAAATAATCTAAAAACATGTCTGAATATGGAGTACTTTCTTTAAGCAACCCTTCTTTTTTCAAGTTGAATCCATGCACCACAATGAAAAGAAATATCACAAAAGTCCCTGGAAAACAGAGTCTATTATGGTAAAACAACAACTTTACATCTGAAATTACTACCAAAGGTTTGCATGAAGCGGTAATGAAATGTAACAAAAGTATGAAAGAGAGGTTGTTCCAAGCTAGGAAAAATTTCAATGATGTACTTCTAAATGCTCAACCAATTAGAGAGTGACAAGGTTACTGGTACAAGTGTCTTCTCCAATGAACACTACAAATACAAGAAGAAGAAGAAGTATACATCGTTCAAAAAGGAAGATTACTAAAACACAACAAAAAATTCTCATCAAAACCAATTTTATTTCTATATTGTGTTGCCCATGTTGTACCACATTTGACAACAGCACCTGTAACTTCACCTGGCACCAATAGTCCAATTAAGTTTCTGTTATCTAAAGATCATATGGCTTAATACATCAAATAAGACAATGACAGTGATGAAGATGATATTGATATCATCCACAATCAAACTAATATTAGACAATAAAATTACAATTTCATTTCAGATCCATGATACAAACAAGATTTCATGAAAATGACTAATGACCAGAACATAAAGATGCCATTGATATTTAACTGTGGTAAGGAACTGGAGCATATTTTGAACAATGCCAGCTACAATGGATGTGGTCCTTTGACTAGAGGCATTGCTTTGAATAGATTCAAAGATTCACTCTAGGTGTGTGCAGTGGCAGGCAGTCTTCATAGAGGTTTGGTTTTGAATCTAACCTTTCATTCAAAACATATGTTTTCATGCACACTTGGTCAATGATGGAACTTTTTGTGACTGCAAATGGAGTAATATTTCTCTTACCAAAGTATACCACTTTCTTGGAATAATTCTAAAAATGTCACTGACATCATCCCATGTAGACAGATTCAAATCACATTGATATCACACCACTCATATGACATTGTCTCCTAAATGTCAATTTGGATTAAAATATTATCCATCCTGAACTAAAGATAACATTCCTTTTTCTAAATTTGTCCAGATCTGTTCAGCATTTCATCCCAAAAGTGGGGTAAGCAAAGCAAAGAAGGAGACAGGTGTCATCAGCTTCAAAATACAATAACACACCTAAACAAGGCAACAAGTCAAACCTTCCTTCCCACCAGAGAAATGTCTTTTGACAGAGATGGAGTTCCCAGCAGGTCATGATACAATCCAGTAAAGAAATACAACATCAGCAAACCTAATAAGTATAATATGGACTTTTTCATACTTGCAACTACATCTGGTGGTCATAATATTATTGACCACATTAATGCGTACCAAGGTAAACATGAAAGTAACATTTCAATTCCTCTAGATCTTTTGAAAGTACCAACAACAAAAAGCAGTTGTGAATTCACTTGATTGTATACAGATCCAAACATTTTTGATAACTCTGCATGGATAATCTTAATTCAGCTACTGAACTTTTAATAATATTGAAGACACAGTACAAGATCCTTGCATGTGTAACTATCTATACACATGGCATCAATCTGTGACATCATTCTAACTCATTGGAAAGTGGCACATTGAAAGTTCACTTGATTTGATAATGGAATATTGTTTGGTCAGTGGAAAGACAACAAGGAAAAAGGTAGTGTCTTTCATATCATCTTTTCTGTTAGAGGGTTGTGGAATCACCACATGTCAATATGACAGCAAAAACATCAAACTTTCTTGCCCACAGGCATTGCAGGCACATAATTAGTTCAAATTTCAAAAATGGTATAAGAAAGTACTTCTTGGTATACTAGATTTCATGCTTCTAAATGGAAAGGTAGCTTGGAATATATGTGCTGACATTGATGGTATTATAAGAGAACAGATGAATAACTCATATTGTACAGTTAATATTGCTGAGTTGAGGTTGAATGGGGTTGATCCTCTAGAAACATAATTTGAATCTGAGGGTAACAAGTCTTGTGGTGATGGTCATTTCACAGTTGCAACAGAAAATGCTCCTGGAAATAGAACACAATTGGTCACATGTGGTTTACAAACAAGTATTCAAAGTAGCCTTGATGTATCAATAGAAGACAAGTGCTCAAGTTTGAAAAAATTATACAGTGAAATACAAACATCCTGACTGTGGCATTATTGCCCACAAATTAGTTCCAAATGACAAGAAGCAATATATTTTCAAGCTATCTGAGTTTAGAGGTTTATCAGTTTGAAATAGTACATACTAGAAGATCAAATGGTTTATCCTCTCCATAAGATAAAACCAAGGAAAGGAAAGAATTCACAGCAAGTGCAACAAAGACTTCACACTACCTCTGTAATTAGATTAGAAAAATGTAATCAGAATTGGAAACAAACAATACCAAAGTTTATGACTAATGTTAATTCAACATAATAAATCTTTATTTTCAAAATGAATAATGGATTTGCTACTAATGCTGGAATAGGTTGACCCAAAGGACAACACCACACATGATGATGGTCATTAGCATCATGATGACTGTAATTATTGTGTAGAAATAAAGCCTCTCTGAAGTAAACAATTCTCATTTATATTTTGTTTTCTTGAATACCTTCAGTTCAATATTGAATATAATTTCTTTAGACATGATTCATTGCCATTCTGATATCAATTGGCACCATCTTGAACCCCCATCTTGTAACAAAGTTATAAGTTTTCTTTTGGATTTTGTGTCAAAATTTATATGCTTGGTTGATAATCCCATCAAAAAAGATTAACAGAAGTTGGATGCTATATTTGTTATTGCACTTGTATCACTGATGAATGGACATTTTATCTGTTTTGCAGAAATGTGTTGTTTGGAAATCATCCCCAGTAAAGGCAATAGTTTGAAGTGGTAAATAGTTACTACCCTAGGTATGGAATTGTTTTAAGTTTCGAATTGTCCATGCTAAACTTAACATGTTTCATAGGAAAATACTTGGAATATAATAGTCAATGTCAACAGTTATGGAAACAATCAGGTTGACAGTTACTCTGATATGTACATGCATTAGTACTATATATTGTTTACAAAGAAAGTATGTTATAAATAGTGCCAATATTTCCATCCATAACATTCCTTCAAAAATTGCATAGTGTTCATGTGATCTTGTCAAATTAGAAAAATAGAATCACCACAGAATTTGGTAATGCCCCTAGCCTTGTGGACAATAATAATGCATCCCAAAGTTATAAAATCTAAGGATCACCAGACATCATATCCACCAATGCTGACATTGACTATGGCCATGATCCACCTGTAAAGTTCACTCTCATGTCAATAAACAAACACCCACACAAGTCCCCATTCATGTTGCTAAGTTTTATGATAACCCATTTTTGTAATTAATGCATTTCTAGCATTCTCTACAAGACTGGATGATCCAAATATTTATTTGCACATGCAAAAATACAAATATTCTTGTTTGCATTTCCAAATCATCTAGTGGAACCACTCATTTAATCAACTGATATTGCTTCTCAGAAAACCCTTTAATTATGAGAAATTGCTAAAAATTTATAAATGAAGACACCATACTAAACAAAAGGCCACCCTATATTGGTTTAGTTCTTAGTATGCCAAGTTGTCTTGATTTCAAACCAAGTGAATTTTCACCAACTTTTTGTAAAGACATCATTCTGTGAAGCCCATTACCAAGGCAACATCATCCTTTGGAATGAATGAAACCTTGTCAAAGGGATGATATTCCTGTTTCATTCCAAACATCTTTACCTGATCCAAACAGCATCCAACCCAACAAAGAAGTGGACACTGATGGGACTGTTATTGTTGTGTTTTATTGCTAGCAACTACCTAGCAATAAACAACCACCAATAATATGTATTCATTAACACTTCAGTAACCCACATTACTCCAGAACAAATCATTCAATATTTTATTATCTCCCAATGATCTGCCATACATATGGGGTTGCTATGTGCTCACAATGAAGGAAGACAAGCCTACCATGTACCCAAAGCTGCTCATATTGACTTTTTCAAGGACTTCACCACAACCACTGTATTTTGTGATATTTATGCAACCTTCATTTCCCTCCACTAGACAGGCAGTTAGATCATTAATGCCAGTGATATCATCTCATCAATGACACAAAACCAACAGGTTTGTACTGGAACGTTTTCCCATTATATTTCTCTGTTAAACTTGCAACTAGTCTTTACAAAAACCAACCAGAGTTTATGAAGATGATCTCACACAAGTTGACTGCAAATCTCATTCATATCAGCTTTTATAGTCACTTCCTACATCATTACTCATTGCCTTCCAACTCTTGCTTTGATATAGACAGTCTTTACAACATTGCAGTCTTCTTCCATGACCTTGATACTTCATTGGTCAATTCCCACCTTCCACTGTCATTTTGTCAAGCCAATGATATTATTACCATATTGAATATCAAAATTTTCATCTAAATTTGATCTCAGGTGATTCCCCTGATACATTTGACACCAAATTAGGTATTCTCACAAATAGTTCTTTTTACACTGCAAGAATCTCAATACAACCACTATTCCTGGGTTTTTGAACTCTGGCACCAATTTAGCTGAAATAGTCTGTATTTTCATAAACAAACACATTATCAATTCACATCAACTGTAGGACCAAATTAGCCTAGGAACAATATGGAATGCATATTTTGTAAAAAAAGATTACCTTGTAAACAGAAACTATTGATTCTTGTGTGGTATTCAAGGTAATCTATCCAGATTGTCTCTCATGGATCCCAACAAAGTTTGTTTCGAGTAATACGCTAAGTTTACCAAGAAAATCCATGAAACCCAGCTTGGTCATCATAATTTCATTACAATCCTCCTCTGTGCAATAGAACTAATATGGTTTCTCAAGACATACATATACAGAAGGATTTTGATAAACTAATGGAAAAATGATCAATCAACTTGACATGTGCCAGCTAGAAGTAGATAAAATGTTCCACATTCATGTTGAAACACATGACAGCAAAACTGAAGAATTCATTCAAGAATCATCAAATCCACCTGCATGGGAAATATCTAACTTGGGAAAGGTGACAAGATTGAGACAATTTGATACATGCTTCAATGATCTCAAATCATTTATTTAGTCTATGCAGTACTTGTATGATAACATGCATGATTTAATCTGGGCACACACAAACAAAATGAAATACCAGAAATCATAAATTGCTGATGATATTGGAAAGTCTCATGTCAACAAAAATTGTTATAACTTCCATATGTACAAAAATGCTCTTAACAATGATGCATCCCATATTTTCATGCATATGTACTAATTAATTATTTAATTGTTTGTAGTAAAAATAGATAATCTAGATCAGGCTATAAAACAATCTATTCATAGTCAAGATTTATAATATTTCTTTGCAATAGTTGTAAAGGATAATTAAATACATTATTCCATGCTAATGATTATATCATCCTCTGGTTTGACAAAAGATACTGCAAAGGGTTGACTATCTTCCTAAGGCTGGTTAGCTTTCATGATTGGAAAATTGCTGATATTGTTTTCCAGATTGGTTTTTGTCATGTCCTTGTAATCCTTGCATGGTGCTTTCGAACATATTTTGGGCACAAACATTATGTTAACAACCTTATTGTTAAAATAAGACAGAGCAAATTTCTTTGAATAGTCCATCTTCCATTAACAGAAGCATCAACCTTGTTCCACCTTTTTCTGTAAAAGTAAGATCTGTTACTCACTCTTTGGAAGGGAATCATAAAATTAGGGCTTTATCTCTTACTATGAGGTAATAGTGGCTTGTTTGACTCCTGCAATGACAAGATAGAATATGAGGGTTGTTGTTCCCTCCAGTATAAGTAGCAATCACGCATAATAAACACCATGGCAAGTCCAAATCAGTGAAACCTCATCTATTTCTATTGATTCGATTGAAACTCTTGCAACTCTTGTTTTCACCCTCTAAACTACTAGAAACATCAACATTGGTTTGATCACTAATATTGGTCTTTTACAGTTTCACAATTCATATGAAATCAAACAGTGTAACCTACCCACATCACAACTTGACCTGGAGGATTATTTGACCCAGCAATGAAATCATTTTTGCTTAAGAATACCTTAGGGAATGACTCTATGTGATTCAAGTCTTGTGCCCATTTTTTATCAATTGAGTCATTCTTATGCTGTATCCATGGGCAAATGGTACCTTAATGTAATTATTCATAGATATGACGATTCATTCTGGAAAAAGAGTTATATTGTATCTATGCACGGTAAACACACCATCGTTCACTATTCCTTGTGGTTAAATAAAAACGTTACAAGCCCCATCTTTTGAATGTTTCACATGTCTTGCCATGTTTGAAATGATCCCGGAGATGTTGATCAATGAATTTGTAAAATATATTGGAGTAAATGTGGTATTGAATATTTGCTACAAACCCTTAATATTGAAATAATATAATAGAATAACAAAACTTTTACACAGTAATTTAAATCTTTTAGTCATTATGAAATGGTAAAAGAGATCATGCACAATGATAAACAATGACAAACCCAAAACAGGGAAAGTAATCAATAATTACCTGAGACATCTTCAGATAGATACATGAATTCAGACTAAAACACCATTGAATATCATATAGTACTTCTAGAAAACTGTACACATCTATTACAATGACAAATTTTTCACAGATATATTAAAGGATTCTTGTGATATTACACATGTTTCATACAACTAGCATTACATGTTGTTGGCAATCAGTTATGTCTCCAGTGCAGTCACAAAAAGATACAAACAACTAAATCTACTTTTCATACAGTGATATGAATCTACACCAAAATAGTTGACATGATCTAAGAAATCATTTTTGTTTATATATGGTCCATTGTAATCATTATAATTGCATTCAGTTGGCATAAACTACCAATTGTGATGGAAACATTATAATGAAGAATTAATTACACATATCTGATAAGTGAGGAAATCACAAATAATAAATAAATTTGTTCATTATAAACCACAATAATAAATAAACTTATTCAATTTGATGGTTATAAGAATCCTAATCATCATTTTCTTGGTTTTGGAGATAAATTTTGCAAATAACATTTTATATTGGATAAGATGTTTTTGTTGTGTTTACTTTTTGTGATTTTCCAACAGGGCAATCTTGCTTTTGTTGGATATTGTCTTGGGCAATGACAAGAATAATACATCTGGTGTCATATACTACTTCAAAAACAAGCAGTCCAGAATATTCTGGCACTTAGAAAATTTATGGTTTATTCTCCTTCAAAACATGTATGTGTGTATTCATCTTGCAATCATCATGGTAACATCTTACATGAAATTTATGCATTATCACCTATCATATGTGCCCTGCTGCAAAACTCCAAGAATGCTAGTTTCTAAACCATGTACAATACATCATCTACAATTAAGAGAGAATTGATCAACAGGAATGGGACAGTGATGCACTCCAACAGGCTCACAAATGGATAAAGCAACAGTTTTGTCCATTGGGTCTACCCAAATCAACATTAACACAGCAACATAGCTTTCCAATTTAAATTATCCTCCTTTTCCTTCATAATACCACTAACATCCAAAGCCATATTCCACGCAACTCATTCGTTTATCAACATAAAATCCAATATCCTAAGAAAACCTTTTATAACATTCTCTGAAATAACCTTTTGCTGTAAATTCGCCTCTAATTTTTGGTTGTAATCAACCAGGTCCACATATTGCATGAATTTATTATATCCAATATACATGGAGTGCTTTCAGGCAAAGGAAAGGTATTTTTCACTCCTGCATTGTTGATTAGATGATCCAAGAGCACAACCTTGGTGTCATTCCACTCCCTGAATAATATGTCACTGGTGGAATCAAAATATCATGTAGACTTGACCTTGAGGCTGACACAGTAAGATTTGTTGTAGACTGATCACATCATTTTCTATTTGTACAAATAGTGCCACAAGCAAGGATCTTGTACTGCATCATCAACATTATGAACAACTTGGGAGCAGAATTTCAATTGTCCACAAAGAGTTCTCTGAATCCACCTTGATCTTTATAAAAAACCACAAAGAAACAATTACATTCCCAACTGATTTCTGAGTTGGTAGGAGATTCCATAGTTTGGGAGGAATGGAAATATTGTTTTCATTTCCCCCCTGATGTACATAAATGTGATAGATGAAGGTTTGTCCACCAGATGCATTAGCAAGAATGAAAAAGTCAATTTAATACTTGTCTGGTTTGCTATTCTTCTATAATCTGACAGGATTGTAGTTTGATTTACTGGGAATGCCACCCTCATCAAAGAAAAATCCTCAGCCAGGGATGAATGTCCAGACAGCAGCTTCATTGAGATATATTATTGCATTCTGCAACTGATGACACTTATTTCCTTCTTTACTTGTTCCAAATTATGGATGGAATGCTGCAAATATCTGGGCAAATTTTGAAAAATCATTTACCATTGTTCCCAAGATGGATAATCTTTGATCTAAAATTTACAAGTTGGCAATGATTCTGCGTGCAGTGGTGTACCAACGTAAATAAAACCCATCTATATCTGAAGATATCAAAGACATTTTCAATAGAATGCAAAGGAAATGATACAGAAGATGGAAATGTCAATCCATTTGTATCCAGCAAATGTTCTACCTTTATCAATGTTCAAATGCACACATTCATTAGAATGAAATGTCAAATGAGATTTCAATTCACAATTAAGACCACCAGCCACAGCACATGCCTCCAAAGGACCCTTAATTATGTCTGGAGCATCATCTCTGATGACTGGACTAGATCCATTGTATAAACAAAGGTTTTGTACATTTTTGGATGAGCCACAAATAAATGTCAATGAGATTTTATGTTGTGGTTGTTAGCGCCATCCATTTCCATAAAGTCTGGTTTATATGGCATGTCCACATCATATCCTCTGGAATGATTAAACATTGTATTTATATTTGCACTATTATCATCATCTTCTTCAGCAATGTCACTGTTAAATTTGTCTTCTTGGACCATTGAATGAATACCTGGCCTAGGCTTTGATCATTGGTTGAAGTTACTGGAGTCATTGAAAGATGTGATATGGCACATTCTGCACAATACAGTGCAAAGACTTTCTTTAATGGTGCACTTTTTGTTTAATTTTGGTTTGCTTATTTTTGAAATTGATACTGGTCTTCCAAATATTCCAGATTTATTTTGAAAAGATGCTTTCTGCTTTCACCACTGGCTTTTTCAATCTGTATCAACCTTTTGTATATGCATAAACTACATCACACTTTTTACAAGCATAATAGACGTTTTACCGTTTTTGAATCACATTTCATCAACTCCATGTAAAGATTCTTGTTGGGCATTTTAGAAACTTCAGAGTTATTATCCCTAAGCACAATTTTTTTCTGGAAATGTCTACAACAGTCCCAGTCATTGGAAATTTAGAATCAATATCTAGACTGTCATGACAAGAGTTCAAGAGAAATAAATCACTTGACCCTAATGATCAACAACCAGACGTCTTTACACACTTGTGCCTATTGTGCTCTGACTGCTATACCATTGAATGTTTCAGGGGCTGGAGGACGTATGAGATTCATAGAATTTGGGTCCATTTAGAGTCCATCCAGTTCTCAATTTAGGTTGATGGATTTGTTGTTATTGGTTAAGAAATTTAGATTATCTCAATGAGTTTCAAGTCTACCAAATGATAAACAATACAATGTTGGTGATTCTGGGGGTTCTTGGAATGGGAAGACATTGATAATGAATGATGTTCCATTATTACAGTTGTTGTCAGCCTTTAATATTTTATGAATCAAACACCTTTACCTTGATCATGAGGATGATCAGTCTCTTCCATTATCAGAAATTAATATAACTGTGCATGGATATGTTTTTATCTACATTTATCACAGCTCATTTGCTGATATTCACTCAATCCAAGAATTAATAGCAATGCATGTGATATACTTTTAAAATAAGTTTTCATCTAGAGGACAAATTGTTGCATCCTTTCAAAACTCATCCTGAAGAGGACAAGTATTGTTGATACAGGATAATTTATTCAAATTGTAAGATTCTGAACAAAATGTTGTCCAATACAAATATTGCTTGGTACCAACTGTGGATCGTTGAATGAGTGATGATGAACGTTTTTTGCAAGTGGAGGTCAATGCAAGACAGAGATAAGAGATTGTTCACAAACATGAGACAGACAAAACTGAAAAATCTGAATGAAAATAATGTTTGTTGTAGTTCAAATATCATAAGGGCACCAACAGTTTTTTGGGTACCTACCGTCAAAAATCTGGGAGGTTGATGTTCAACCTAAATGTGGGAGCTTGTCTTCAATCCAAAATAACTTTCAAGGGTTTGATTGACTCGATTCTGACTTCATACCTCCAAATCTACACAAAATTCTATGTATGTAGATGCTTCTTATGTTAGGGGTTTTGTTGACTCTGGCTGAGTCATCATTTGTCAAAGTTGGATCAAACATCATCCACAAAAAATCAGGGGTTCACTTTTGTGGCTGGCCACAAACTGGCACCCAAACCACCACGGCCAACCAGATCCCAAGAATTGAGTATAGGGTTGTCAGCACACACCCTAGCACCCACATGGAGAAGCTGGGGGTATTGATAGATGATAGATGATGCCTTTTTGCTGGTAAGATTAATGTCTGTGTTTAGATTTTTTGTGTTTTGTCTCAATCTTTTCATCACTGTTGGCATTTTTCAGGTGACAAATAACAAACTTGACATCTGCCACTTACCAATGACCCTTCCTCCTATCAAGCCCTTTGTAAAGATGTTGATAGGCATTATCAATAATATGGACCCCCCCTTCTTTCTCAAGTAAAATTGACTTCAAATCTGGATATGATAACTCAAGCTCCATGTCATCTTTGACATGGACTTCAAGCATGTCACCAAAGCCTCCCCCAATTAGATGGCAATAAAGTCTCCCTGTCCTCTCTTCTCTACTAAGAAGAAAGCACTTGTGTCACTTCCAAATTGATGTGATCAGAAGGCAATCAATGATGTAATGAATCACCCAAAGAGTGCACAGCTGTAGAAATCAATCCCAACATTTCATTGCTAGAGCAGCTTGTGATTTGTCCAATAAAAATCACAAACAAGCATTTAAATTGGCAACCACTCAGCTTTTCAACAATCAACTAAGTGAAAATAGAGGAAAGTATGGGGATGGAGTGTACACTGTTTGCAAAAATTAACAAATATCACCTATCTGGTCCCATAGACAAATTGAAGTCTCAAACCATCCAAGATGTGTTCAAGTGCAGTGACATTGGTGTGTCCCCTCTCAAAAAAGGGCATCAAGAAAAATTCCTCCACAACTCCAACTGCTCTGGTGATGCATTCTGCAATGATGCAAGTCACAACAGTGAAGGGAGAGGCATCATGACAGAAAATTAAGACACTTGTTCACAATGTGACCAACAGAACAAAATGGGACAGCAATTTTCTTCAGAGTATGCATGGAGGCAAGCACAGAAGGACAACCCAGAACGTTTTGTTCTAGTACTAGCCAAAAACCATAAAGATTGTAAAATGGAATGGCTTATTGCACAAAACATAAATGACTGGATTGACAATCATAAAAATGTTTAATTCAAAATCAATTTGTAAAAGACGAACTAGGCTGTATTTGTAAGTCAGAAAATTTTGTTGTTTTGTGAATTTACTATCAAGCTATTTTGATCTTTCTACAAAAACAGCTGGGATGTGGTCAGGGTTTCCATATTTCATTAAGAGGACTTCATGTGGTTCATAAATTTTGATGAGACCCAGCACAATCTGAGCACAGAGGCACCAAAACAAGGACCACTAGGACGGAGATTTCAAAACACATCCTTTCCACATTCTAGCAATAGGACAGTGAAATCCAACCAACATGCCACCAAAGTCTACACCACTAGTCCCCTCAAGCCACTGCCTCCCCTATATTTCTTTGACACCAAGGCAAAAAAGAAAAAATACAAAATTGATCCCGCATGGTGTCAGGGGCTTCCAAAAGTACATAGAAAATATGGAAATGAGAATGTGCAGACATGGGAATCATTTGTTGCAATGAGGCCAGAGGGGGGAATGGATTACTCTTTATTTCCAACATTCATCAAAAATGTTCTCATTCCTTGTTTCCCCTATCTCCAGAAGGAGGGTGTCTGTGATCCTGTCACTGGATGCTAATTAAAAGGCCCTCTATTCATAAAAATGGACACTGGACCAGGCCAACTGTCCAAAGAACTGGAACATGGAACACGTCATTTACCAAATGCAGTTAATGACAAGGGGTGCACACATTGGCCTTGGTCGTCCATCTTTGTAATGACACTGAATGCACACATGAAGTGGACCAAGGCTACACCAAATTTAAACCAGCATGTGATTCAAGCACACTCCAAGTTGTAGCAAAAAATGGCAGCTTGATTTGCAGCTCATGTAATGATGTGAGAGAGGGAATGTGCAAAGCAATCAACCATTGCTGGAACCAAAACTCACTCAACAAGTGCTTTTGAAGATTGTCATCAATTCTTGTTCTTGGGAAAGGAAGGTGAGGAGGAGGAAAATACTGATGGAGAAACGGTTGACTTTTGGTTTGAAATAAAAGGCAGTGTTTACAATGTTAAAATTGACAGTACTGATCTCTCTATAATTGTGAATGGCTAACCAGGGGATTCAATTGAGTTACAGCCATTTAACATAATTTTTGCATGGGAAAATATCTAGAAGTGGTGGGGCAAGGTGGGATGTATTCACATGACTTGCAATGAACTGTGTGATGAAAAAGTGCCACTATAGCTGGGTGGAGAGTTGGCTGCTGTGGGTGCCAAATTGCATGACAATATT
>JACCDI010583440.1_pt1 | contig 14065 bp, 13 predicted proteins | sample 7442791 | NCBI WGS metagenome assembly JACCDI01 (sample SAMN15323434, study PRJNA562643) | freshwater metagenome | isolation source: river surface water | place: USA:Blue River Watershed | collected 2017-08-15 | reverse complement strand
GCCAGCGTAGCGTTCCGGCACCAAGACGGAATCCGCAGGGACAAGATGAAATCGGTTGGCGTTTCAGGATCGACCGTCACCCGGATCGCGCCATCCCACGGATAGGCCGAGGTTTCGGTGATCTGCACCGCCGTTCCCGCAACCGCCAAACGGGCCGAAGCCCCGCCGTAAAGATGCAGCGCCACCTCATCCCCAGCGACCCCAAAGACATAGCCCCCGACCGAGGCAACAAGCCGCGCCACGTTCATCGTGCAGCAGGGGCACGGGTGCCACTCCCAACGGCGATGCGTGCCATCGCTGTCCAGTTTGTTGTCATAGAAGTAGGTCTCGCCGTCTTTGGACAGCCCGGCCAAGGCGTTGTTATACAAGGCCAGTTCCAGAAGATCGGCGTATTGGCCATCCAGATCGAGGTTCAGCATCCGCGCCGCCCAGAACACCATCGCCACGCTGGCACAGGTTTCGGCATAGGCGGTGTCATTGGGCAGGTCGTAATCCTGCGTGAAGCCTTCGTTGCGGGCCGAGGGACCAAAGCCCCCGGTCACATACATCCGGGTGCGGGTGACGTCTTGCCACAACACCTCACAGGTCCGTTTCAGGCTGTCATCGCCATGCTCCGCCGCCAGATCGGCCATGGCGGAATACATGTACATCGCCCGCACCGCGTGACCGACCACCTTGGTCTGCTGCCGCACGGGCAGATGCGATTGCGAATACTCATGCGTGCCTTGGTGGAATTTGCCCGGTGGTTCGCCCCGCGCCTGCGCCTCAAGGTCAAAGTAATGCGGCTGCGCGCCGCGTTCGTCGATGAAGTAGGTGGCAAGGTCCAGAAACTTGCGTTTTCCCGTGGCGTGAAAGGCCTTGACCAGCGCCAGTTCAATCTCCTGATGCCCGCAATAGCCGCGCTTTTGGCCCGGACCCCGGCCAAAGACGCTGGCGATATGGTCCATGTAGCGTTCCATCACCCGCAGCATCTGGTCCCGCCCGGTGGCGCGGAAATAGGCGACCGCGCCTTCCAGCAGGTGACCGGCGTTATAGAGTTCGTGATTGTCGCGCAGGTTGGTCCAACGGTTTTCCGGCTCGCGCTCCAGATACCAGCAGTTGAGGTATCCGTCAGGGGCTTGGGCCTTTTCCAGATCATCGACGATGGATTCAATCTGCGCCTCAATCGCTGCGTCGCGGCGGTGGGACAGGGCATAGGCGGCGGCTTCGACCCATTTGCCGATGTCGCTGTCCCAGAAGATTTCCGTCGTAAAGCCGGTGGCTTGGGGCGGGATCGTGGTCGGGGGCACGGGTTTGGGCAGCTTCAACGACCGCAGCATGTTGAATTTCTCAAGCTGCTTGTGCTGGCTGGGGATGGTGCGGGTCAGCACCACCTCAAGGCGTTCGGACCAGAAGGCCCCGGTGATCGCCACATCCGAAAACGGGACCGAAGAATAGCGCCGCATTTCATACCCCCGAATCTGATACGTATCGGGAAAGGCTATCAGCACTGGGCGGTAAAGCCACCCTTAGCCTTCGCTGGCCGCCAGCAAGCGACTGACCAGATCGAAACTGTTCCGCACGCCCATCTTGCGGATCATGTTGGCGCGGTGCGCCTCAACCGTGCGCGGTGAACAGCCCAGCGATTGCGCGATTTCCTTGCTGGTGAATCCGTTCACCAGATAGCCCGCAATCCGCCGTTCCGCCGCCGTCATGCTGTCCGCCGGACCTGCCGCCGCCACCCGCGCCGGGCGATAGGACCAGACCGCCAGTTTCTGCGGATCGGCGGGGTCCAGCGCCTGACCATGCGCCTCCATCCACACCACTTGCCCATCCTTGCGCCGCATGAATCGTTCGTCGCTATAGACCGGGTCGGTCAGCATCGCCCGCCGCGCGCGGTCGCCGATCAGATCGAAATCGGTCTGACCGGGGTAGAGCATGCGGATCGACTGGCCCTCCAACTCGGCCGGGGTCCAGCCGAACACGGCCTCTACACGGCGGTTGGCGCGCAGGATCACGCGGTCGGCCAGCACAAGCGTGGCATCGGGGGCAAGGTCAAAGCCGGTCTGGGCAAGGTCATCGGGTCGCCGCATCATCGCCTCTACGTAGATATCTACGTATTCCTACGGATGGAAGGACGGCGCGCAAAGGGGGAATGTGCTGTCCGACAGGGGCGCTTCGGCCCCGGCAACCGTGGCGGGGGATATGCGGAAAATCTATGAAACGGCCGATGCGGCCTTGGAGGGCGTGCTGTTTGACGGCATGACCATCGCCAGCGGGGGCTTTGGCCTGTGCGGCATCCCGGAACTGCTGATCGCAGCCATCCGCAAGGCGGGAACGCAAGGCCTGACCGTGGCGTCGAACAACGCAGGCGTCGATGGCTTTGGCCTTGGCGTTTTGCTGGAAAGCCGTCAGGTGAAGAAAATGATCTCGTCCTATGTGGGCGAGAATGCCGAATTCATGCGCCAATATCTGAGCGGTGAGTTGGAGTTGGAGTTCAACCCCCAAGGCACCTTGGCCGAACGGATGCGCGCCGGTGGCGCAGGTATCCCCGGCTTCTACACCCGCACCGGCGTGGGCACGGTGATTGCCGAGGGGAAAGAGCACAAGGATTTCGACGGCAAGACCTATATCCTTGAACGCGCCATCGTCGCCGATCTGTCCATCGTCAAGGCATGGAAGGCGGACACGTCGGGCAACCTCGTGTTCCGCAAGACTGCCCGCAACTTCAACCCGCCCGCCGCCACCTGCGGCAAGATCTGCGTGGTGGAGGTCGAAGAGATCGTGCCACTGGGATCGCTGGATCCCGACACCATCCACCTGCCCGGCATCTATGTGCACCGCATCGTGCAGGGGCAGCACGAAAAACGGATCGAACAGCGCACCGTCCGCAAGAAGGAGTCCGTCTGATGTGGGACCGCAACCAAATGGCCGCCCGCGCCGCGCAGGAACTGCAGGATGGCTGGTATGTGAACCTTGGCATTGGCATCCCGACGCTGGTGGCGAATTACATTCCGGCAGGGGTGAACGTCACGCTGCAATCGGAAAACGGCATGCTCGGCATGGGCCCCTTCCCGTTTGAGGGCGAAGAGGATGCCGACCTGATCAACGCGGGCAAGCAGACCATCACCGAACTGCCGCAGACGGCGTTCTTTGACTCAGCGCAATCCTTTGCGATGATCCGCGGCGGCAAGATCGCCATGGCCATCCTCGGCGCGATGGAAGTGGCCGAGAATGGGGATCTGGCGAACTGGATGATCCCCGGCAAGCTGGTCAAGGGCATGGGCGGCGCGATGGACCTTGTCGCCGGCGTGGGCCGTGTGGTGGTGGTGATGGACCACACCAGCAAACACGGCGAGTCCAAGGTGCTGAAACGCTGCACCCTGCCGCTGACCGGCCAAGGCGTGGTCAACCGCATCATCAGCAATCTGGGTGTGCTGGATGTGGTGCCGGGCGGGCTGAAGATCGTCGAATTGGCGGATGGCGTGACCGAGGCTGAGTTGCGCGCCGCGACTGAGGCGACCTTGGTCAACTGATGCTTAAGCCGGGGGCGATGCCCGCCCCCGGCTTTTCATGAACTGCCGTTCAGAAACGGTTGGGCATGTAAAGCTGCGGCTCCGGTTCTGCGCCGTGGTGGTAGATCGGCCAGCCGAGGTAGCGCGTCACCGCCTCATTCACCACATCGGCGTGATGGCCGCGCACCATGGCGACGTGGTGTTCAAAGCCGTTTTGGGTGACAAAGCGCAGCAGTTTGCGCAATTGCGGCACGCGGCTGACGGCGATGCCGCCATCCATGGCGAACGGATGTTCGGTAAACTCGCCCTCACCCAGATAGCACTTCACCGTGCCGCGCCGATCATCGGTGGAGAGGCGGAAATAGGTCATCGGGCCGGCTTTAACCTTGCCCTTCACCGCGCCAAAGCATTTCTCGCGCCCGATGGTTTCACCCAGGACGTCCAACTCCCCCACCTCGGGCGTGTCACCGATGAAGGATTTGGGGTAGTTGCCGCAATGGGTGCAGACGCAGATATCCTCTTCATAGGCGTAGTTGTTGTTCCAGTCGAGGATCGCGGGCGGCGCACCAGAGGCCAGCGCCAGCGCATACATCGACAGCGCCCCCATGATGTCCACCTCGCAGGCGCTTGGCATCAGGTCTTCGCCCATCATGGACATCGTCAGGCAGGTGGCGCAGCCGAAGTTGTCTTGCAAGGACCGCCAGCATTGGATCGCCGAAGCATCGCAGCCGTTCTCTTCAATCCAGCGGTTGACGGCCAAGGTCCAGCGCGCCTGTTTGGCGATTTGGGCGGGTTTGATGTGGGCGGGGATGGTGCCATAGGACTGCACCCGCGCCAGCGTGGCCTGCAACGCCGGGTCATCGTCGCGGATCGCGGTGGCGGCCCCCATCATCTCGGACAGGTCCACGGTCACGACGGTGATCCCCGCCGCTTGCAGCAGCTTTTCCGAATAGCGCATGGTCTGGAAGGCGCCGGTGCGCGCGCCGATGGCCCCCAGACGCGCGCCGCGCAGGCCCCGCACCGTGCGGCAGGTGCGGGCAAAGCGGTCAAGGTCGGCGGCGAATTCATCGCCCCATGTGTCGCAGGTGTGGTGCGTGGTTTCGGTGAACGGCACGCCGTATTGCCAGAAATTGTTGGTCACGCTGATCTTGCCGCAGAACGCATCGCGGCGTTCCTTGACCGAGACTTTGGTCACCTCGTCATTGCTGGCTTGCAAGAGGATCGGCACGTTCAGGCGGGCGCGGTTGACCAGTTCGGCAATGGCAATCTCATCGCCGAAATTCGGCAGGCAGATCACCAAGCCGTCGATCCTGTCGGCGTTGGCACGGAAATGGGCGGCGTAAAGGTCGGCATCGGCCACCGATTGAACCGCGCCATTCGCCGTCGCCTCGAACGGCAGGGTGACCACATCCACGCCCAGCTTTTCCAACTGCGCCAACACATCGCGCCGCGCATCCGCACAGGGCGCGGGCGAGAAAAACGCCCGCGACCCGATCACAACGCCCAATGTCACCTTGCGGCGGATCACCAGAGCCATAGTCCCCCCTTTGCCCACCGGGCTTTGTGCTTTGGGCCGAGTGTAGGGGCAATTCCCGGGCACAGGCAATCAGCGGTGCATCGGGTGTCAGGAAAGTTCCGAAACGCTTCGGATCATCCCACTTGACTTCGCCATCCACACCGCCATCAAAAGGCGGAAACGACGTCCATGCCGGGCGAAAAGGGGGCGATTTTGGCGACGCTGAAAGACCTGAGCCGCCATCTGGGCCTGTCGGTGACCCAGATCAGCCGGGCGCTGAACGGCCATTCCGATGTGAACGAGGCCACGCGCGAGAAGGTTTTGGCCGCCGCACGCCAGATGCGTTACCAACCCAACCTTTCGGCGCGCAAACTGGCGACGGGACGGTCGGGAACAGTCGGTCTTGTGATCCCTGCCCCCAGCCATGCGGCGGGAAATCCCCTGTTTGTGCAGATGGTCAGTGGTTTATCGTCCAATTTCAGTCGGTTGGATGTGCGCTTTCTGTTGCACATCGCCGAAGAGCACGAAGACCCCGTCGATGTGCACCGCAAATTGGTGGATAGCGCGGCCCTGGACGGCTTTGTCGTGGCGGACCTTCACGTCAACGACCCGTGCGTGCAATTCCTGCAACGGCGGGAAATTCCCTTTGTCGTGCATGGTCGGACTGGCGAGGTGGTAGACTACCCCTATTTCGACATCGACAACTACGGCGTCGCCTATCGCCTGACGTCACACCTCACCGCGCTTGGGCATCGGCGCATCGCGTTTCTGAACGGGGTGGATGGCCGATCTTACTGCGCGGCGCGGACGCGGGGCTATATCGATGCCTTGGCGCAGGCGGGTGTCCGATTCGATCCAAATCTGCACCGCAACGGGCAGATGCGGGAATCGGTTGGTCTGGTTGAAACCATCCGGCTCATGGAAAATCCGGCCAATCGGCCCACGGCGTTCATTGCGGGCAACTCTTTGCTGGCAAAAGGGATTTATGATGCGCTCGACGCGCTGTCGCTGTCCATCCCGGGTGATGTATCCGTGGTCGCGCATGATGATTTGCTGCCCGCGCCTGAGACGGCGGCAATGCACCCGCCACTGACCGTGACTGAAGCCGCTTTGCAAGACAGTTGGGAGCCGATGGCCCGCCTTCTGGTTGGTGCACTTGACGGTCAAGCCGTTGATAAGCTGCAGATTATCGGAGAGATGCGCTTTGTCGAGCGAAGCTCTACCGGACAGGTGCCGGCGGGGTGAACACAGGTTCCCCAAAGCCCTTTGAAGATTTCTGTTGACGGAGCAACGCCGCTGCAGCAGATTTCCGAAACGCTTCGGAAAATCGCTGCCAGCAAGAGCAGCGGGTTGCGGGGCGACAGAACGACAGGGGTCGAGAGGAAGCGGCCCCGCTTCAACCGGAGGAAATCATGGAATTTTCGATGAAGGCCGCAGCCCTGCGGTCAACGGTGGCGGCTTTCGCGCTGGCCTCGTTCGGTGCGGCCCCGGTCGCGGCCGAAGAACTGTTTTACGTCTCGGGTGCCGTCGGCAATGCCGTCGAAAACTTCAAGGCGCTGGTCAAGCCGTGGGAAGAAGCCACCGGCAACACCGTGACGCTGGTGCCGATGCCCGCGTCGACCACCGACCAGTTTGCGCAGTACCGTCTGTGGCTGGCCGCTGGCACCTCTGACATTGACCTGTTCCAGACCGACGTGATCTGGGCCCCGCAGCTGGCCGATCACTTCGTCGATCTGACCGAAGTGGCCAAGGATCTGGCGCCGCAGCATTTCCCGTCGATCATTGAATCGCAGACCGTGAACGGCAAGCTGGTTGCCCTGCCGATCTTCACCGACGCGCCCGCGCTGTACTATCGCAAGGACCTGCTGGAAAAGCACGGCGCCTCGGTTCCCAAGACCTGGGAAGAGCTGACCGCCACCGCGCAGAAGATTCAGGATGCCGAACGCGCCGAGGGCAAGGCTGACCTCTGGGGCTTCGTCTGGCAGGGCAACGCCTATGAAGGCCTGACCTGCAACGCGCTGGAATGGGTGAAATCCTTCGGCGGCGGCCAGATCGTGGAACCCGATGGCACGATCAGCATCAACAACGAAAAGGCCGTGCAGGCGCTGGACACCGTCAAGGGCTGGGTCGGCACGATCTCTCCGGATGGCGTTCTGGCCTATCAGGAAGAAGAAGCCCGTGGCGTCTGGCAGACCGGCAATGCCGTGTTCATGCGCAACTGGCCCTATGCCTATGGTCTGGGCAACGGTGACGACAGCGCCGTGAAGGGCCTGTTCGACGTGGCCCCGCTGCCGGTTGGTGGCGACAACCCGACCTCGGCGGCGACGCTGGGCGGCTGGAACGTCGCTGTGTCGAAGTACTCGACCAAGCAGGAGGCGGCGATCAGCCTCGCGCTCTACCTCGCCGGACCGGAAGCGCAGAAGCAGCGCGCGATCAACGAGTCGAACCTGCCCACGATCGTCTCTCTTTATGACGATGCCGACATCGCCGCCGCCCAGCCGATCATCCCGCGCTGGAAGGACGTCTTCCTGCAAGCCGTGCCGCGTCCGTCGGCCCCGACCAAGGGCAAGTACAACGAAGTGTCGTCCAAGTTCTGGTCGGCCGTGCACAACACCCTGTCGGGCAATGGCACCGCCGCCGAAAACCTCGAGTTGCTTGAGGTTGAACTGACCGACATCAAGGGGTCTGGCTGGTAACCTCCCGGTCGGCCTGACCCTGCGGGCGGGCGGTCCAGAGCCGCCCGCCCAAGTTTTCTGACGGTTCAAGGGAGGGAACCCCGGATGACAGCCGCGCCCATCGCCCCGCGCAAGGCGGGTACGCGGGAGCTCAGTCTTCAGCAGCAGCGGCAGCGCGCCGCCTTCTGGTTTCTGGCCCCCATGCTTTTCGCCCTGATCTGCGTCGCCGCCTGGCCCTTGTTGCGCACGATCTGGTTTTCCTTCACCGACACGACCCTGTCGAACCTCTATGGCGGCAAGTGGATCGGGCTGGACAATTACCTGTCCATGCGGACGCTGTCCTCCGGCAAGGTGATTTACCGCGGCACGCTGGTCGATCCGGCCTGGTGGAACGCGGTCTGGAACACCGTGCGCTTTGCCATCACCTCGGTCCTGATCGAGACCGTGCTGGGCCTGATCGTGGCGCTGGTGCTGAACGCCGAATTCAAGGGGCGCGGACTGGTGCGCGCCGCCATTCTGATCCCTTGGGCCATCCCGACCATCGTCTCGGCCAAGATGTGGGCCTGGATGCTGAATGACCAGTTCGGGATCATCAACGACATCCTGTTGAGCGTCGGCCTGATCGACCAGAAGATCGCTTGGACCGCCAGCACCGACACCGCCATGTATGCCGTGCTGATGGTGGACATCTGGAAAACCACGCCCTTCATGGCGCTCTTGATCCTTGCCGGCCTGCAAATGGTGCCGCGCGACATCTATGAGGCGGCAAAGCTGGATGGCATCAACCCGGTCAAGGTGTTCTTCAAGGTCACACTGCCCTTGATCCGCCCCGCGCTGATGGTCGCCGTGATCTTCCGCATGCTGGATGCGCTGCGGGTGTTCGATCTGGTCTATGTGCTGACGCCGAATTCGGCAGCCACCAAGACCATGAGCGTGATCAGCCGCGAGAACATGATCGACTTCGACAAGTTCGCCTATGGCGCTGCGCAATCGACGCTGCTGTTCGCCATTCTGGCGGTGTTCGTCTCGCTCTACATCTGGCTGGGCCGGGTGGACCTGTCGGGGGACAGCAAGCAATGACCACACAGAAACTGCTGAAAACCACGGCCTTCTACGCGCTTGTCGTCGTGATCGTCGTCTTCTCGGTCTTTCCCTTCTACTATGCCATCGTGACCAGCTTCTCGACCGGGACGGAACTGTTCAAGGTGAACTACTTCCCCCGCTCGTTCGACTGGTCGAACTACACGCGGGTTCTGGGGCAACGCAATTTCGCGCAATCCATCCTGAACTCCGTCTTCATCGCCACCACCACCGTGGTCTTCGCGCTGTTCCTTGCGGTGACCGCCTCTTACGCCCTGGCGCGGGTGCGGTTCCGGGGGCGGGGGCTTTTGCTGATGACGATCCTTGCGGTGTCCATGTTCCCGCAGATCGCGGTGCTGGCCGGGTTGTTCGAGTTGATCCGATTCATCGGCATCTTCAACACCCCTTGGGCGATGATCCTGTCCTACACGATCTTCACCCTGCCCTTCACCGTCTGGGTGCTGACCACCTTCATGCGGGACCTGCCGGTCGAGATCGAAGAGGCCGCCATCGTCGATGGCGCGACCCCGTGGATCGTCATCACCCGCGTGTTCCTGCCGCTTCTGTGGCCCGCCTTGGTGACGACGGGGCTTCTGGCCTTCATCGGGGCGTGGAACGAGTTCCTCTTCGCCCTGACCTTCACCAGCTCAGAGACCACGCGGACCGTCCCCGTGGCCATCGGCCTTCTGTCCGGTGCCTCGCAACAGGAAATCCCGTGGGGTCCCATCATGGCGGCCAGCGTCATCGTGACGGTCCCGCTTGTCATCCTCGTCCTCATTTTCCAGCGCAAGATCGTGGCGGGCCTGACCGCCGGCGGCGTGAAAGGCTGATCCACCATGGCCAAGATTGACCTCAAGAACGTGACCAAGTCCTACGGCGCCGTGCAGGTGATCAAGGGCATCGACCTAGAAATCCGCAAAGGCGAATTCATGGTCTTCGTCGGGCCGTCAGGCTGCGGCAAGTCCACGCTCCTGCGCCTGATTTCGGGGCTCGAAGATATCACCACAGGCGAGATGTCCTTTGACGGGGAACGGGTGAACGACCTTGTGCCGTCCAAGCGCGGCATCGCCATGGTGTTCCAGAGCTATGCGCTTTATCCGCACATGAAGGTCTATGACAACATGGCCTTCGGCATGGAACTGTCCAAGGCCAGCAAGGCCGACATCGACAAGCGGGTGCGCGAGGCGGCGAAACTCTTGCAGATCGACCACCTCTTGGACCGCCTGCCCAAGCAACTGTCCGGTGGTCAGCGCCAGCGCGTCGCCATCGGCCGCGCCATCGTGCGCGACCCGCGCGTCTTCCTGTTCGACGAGCCGCTGTCGAACCTTGACGCCGCACTGCGGGTGCAGACCCGACTGGAGATTGCCAAGCTGCACCATTCGATGCAGGACGTGACGATGATCTACGTCACCCATGATCAGGTGGAGGCGATGACGCTGGCCGACCGCATCGCCGTGCTGCGCGATGGCAAGCTGGAACAGGTCGGCACCCCGGCGGAGCTTTATGAACGCCCGAATTCGCTGTTCGTGGCGGGGTTCATCGGCAGCCCGAAGATGAACTTCCTGACCGGCGCCTTTGCCGCGGCCCAGAACTGCACGACGCTGGGCATCCGGTCGGAGCATATCGACGTCCTGCCCGATGGCGCGGGCGATTGGGCGGGTGAGGTTGTCCATGCCGAAGACCTTGGCTCTGACAACTTCCTGTTCGTCGAAATCGGCAGCGACGAGCCCGTCATCGTGCGCCAGCCCGGCAAGCTGTCCATCCCCTTGGGCACGCGCATCGGTCTGCGCCCGCAGGCCGCCAACATCCATCGCTTTGACGCGGACGGCAAACCGATCCGCTGACCCGAAACGAAACCGCGCCGCTCCCGCGCGGGACAGAAGGAGAAGACCATGTCCATTCGCGTCACCGTCTTTGGTGAGAACGTCCACGAACACAAGAACAAGGTCGTGGCCGAAGTCTATCCCGACACGATGCACGGCACCATCGCCGCCGCGCTGAACACGGCGGGCGGGATCACCGCCAGCACCGTGACGCTGCAAGACCCCGAGCACGGGTTGACGGCGGAAAAGCTGGCCGAAACCGATGTGCTGATCTGGTGGGGGCATGCCGCCCATGGCGAAGTTCAGGATGAGATCGTGGAGCGGATCTGCAACGCGGTCTGGGGCGGCATGGGGATCATCTTCCTGCACTCTGCCCATTTCTCGAAGCCCTTCAAACGCCTGATGGGCGCGCCCTGCAACCTGACTTGGCGCGAAGCCGGAGAGCGGGAGCGTCTCTGGGTCACCTCGCGCAACCACCCCATCGCGGCGGGCCTGCCGGATCACTTCGAGCTTGAGCACGAAGAGATGTACGGCGAACCCTTCGGCGTTCCGGACCCGATGGAAACCGTGTTCGTGTCGTGGTTCGCGGGCGGCGAGGTGTTCCGTTCCGGCCTGACCTACAAGCGCGGCGCGGGCAGCGTGTTCTACTTCCGCCCGGGGCATGAAACCTATCCGACCTATCACGACGCCAACATCCAGCGCGTGATCGCCAACGCCTGCCGCTGGGCCTACAACCCCGCGCCGCGCATCGCCAACCCGAATGACGCGCCGAACGTGCCGGTCGAGGTGGCGCTGGAACCCATCGTCGAACGTGGGCCCCGCCTGCATCAAGACGGCGAAGCGGGGTATCGCTGATGGCCGCGCCCGTTCGTCTGCTGATCGTGGGCACCGGCGGCATGGCCAAGAACCATGCCGAAGGCTTCTCGGCGATCCCCGGCGTGACCGTGGTGGGTGGCGTTGACACCCGGCCCGCGCAACTGGCCGCCTTCCAGGAGGCGCATGGCATCCCGCATGGTTTCGCCAGCATCGACGACGCCCTGCGCTGGGGCGAATTCGACGCCGTGACCAATGTCACGCCGGACGCCGCGCATTACGCCACCACCCTGCCCTTCCTTGCGGCGGGCAAGCATGTGCTGTGCGAAAAGCCGCTCGCCACCAATGAAGCCGCCGCCACCGAGATGGCCGAAGCGGCGGAAAAGGCGGGCGTGGTCAACATGGTCAACCTGTCCTACCGCAACGTCGCGGCGCTGCAACATGCAGCCAAGATGGTGCGCGACGGGGCCATCGGCACCATCCGCCATTTCGAGGCGTCCTATCTGCAAAGCTGGCTGACGCAGGATGCCTGGGGCGCCTGGGACAAGGAAAGCCAATGGCTGTGGCGACTGTCCACGGCGCATGGGTCCAAGGGCGTGCTGGGCGATGTGGGCATCCATATCCTCGACTACGCGACCTTCATCGCGGGCCAAGGCGTGACCGAGATTTCCTGCCGCCTTGCCACCTTTGACAAGGCCCCCGGCGGGCAGATCGGGGAATATGTGTTGGACGCCAACGACTCTGCGACCATGCAGGTCGTGCTGGACAATGGCGCGCTGGGCACGGTCGCTGCCACCCGCTTTGCCAGCGGCCACCACAATGACCTGCGCCTGCGCCTTTATGGCGACAAGGGCGGGTTGGAAGTGCAGTTCGAAAAGACCGTCAGCCGCCTGTTCGCCTGTCTGGGTGACGACATCAAGACCGCCGACTGGCACGAGGTGGACTGCCCTGCCGTGCCGACGATCTATCAGCGCTTCATCGCCGCGATCCGCGGCGAAGGCCCGGCCGAACCCACCTTTGCCCGCGGGGCAGAGTTGCAAAAGATGCTCGACCGCGCCGAACAATCGGCCGCGCAACGCGGCCTCAGCCTGCCGGTGTGAACCGTCAGACGGCGCGTGAAAGCCCCCCGTCCCACTGGACGGGGGGTTTTCGTGTCTTCAGACCGTGACGGTCGCGTCGCGTTCATAGCTGAACACCGTGACGGCAGAGGCGTCTTCGATGATGCAGGGGAACAGGTTCTGCACCTCGGACAGCACCTCGGGCCGGGTGGTCTGCATGCGCTGGAATGCCTTCTGGCAATCAAACCGGGCAATGACCTTGACCAGCCCATCCTTGCGCGACGGCACGGTCAGGCCGGAACCATCCTGACGGCCCGGTTTGCGGACCACGGCTTCCGAAACATGGGATGCAAGCTTTGGCGGGCATGGACCATGCCGCTGCCTCTACCGCGATTTGATCATATCAGCGTGAGCGGTACCGACAGTTGGTATCCCCAGGTCCGCACCACATGCAACGGCTGGCCCTCTGCACCGGCGGCGATCAATTTCTTGCGCAGGCGCACGATCTTGACCCCCAGCGCGGCCTTGCTGACCGGGGCGGAGGCAGGCCCCATCCGCAGGATGCTGTCCACATCCAGACGATTGTCGGGCGCCGTCGCAAAAGCCTCGAGCAAGGCGGTCTCGCTGGCGGTCAGGGCCTGCGTCCCATGGCGGCCCAGCAGCGTCATGGTCTTTCGGTTCAGGACCAAGGGCGCGGCGCTGGTTTCGGGCGGCGAGGCCAGACCGCGGCGGTCATTGTTCAGGCGTCGCGCCAAGGCACGGATGGACGCCGTCAGTTCCGGGGCAGAACTCGGTTTGGTCAGGTAGATGTCCGCCCCGCTTTCATACCCGGCGCTGCGTTCCGCCGGTGCGCCGCGCGCGGTCAGCATGATGATCCCCAGACCGGGCCAGTCCTCCCGCAACCGGCGGGCCAGCGAGACGCCATCCTCGCCCGGCAGGTTCAGGTCCAACAGCAGGATGTCCACGGAGCCGATGCTGCAATTTGCCAAGAACCCTTCGGCGCTTTCAAAAGCGGCGACGTGGTGGTCCTCGGCGGCCAGCACATCGACCAGCGACTCCCGCAAGGCGGCATTGTCTTCGACGATCACGATATTCAGCATGGCAACCACAGACGAAAGCGCACGCGGCCGCCCTGCGGCTCATAGGCGATGCCACCGCCCAAGATCCGCACCAGCCCCTGTACGAGGTAAAGCCCAAGCCCGGAACCGATCTGCGACAAGGCGCGCGGGCTGCGGTAATAGCGTTCAAAGACCCGGGCCGGGTCAGGCATCCCGGCTTGGCCTGCGTCATTCTCCACCGTGATCTCCAACCGGCCCTCCGGCGCCTCGGCCAGTGCCACATCGACGCGCGACCCGGCGGGAGAGTATTTCAGCGCGTTCTCGATCAGATTGCTGACGATCACCCGCAGCAGGACCGGATCGCTTTTCAGTGTCAGCGCCTCGGGCGCGGCCAACACGGTCCGCTTTGCCGCCTGATGGGAGGCGCAGGCCTCGCGCAGGATCAGGGCCGGATCACAGGCCACGCGGGTGATGCTCTGTTCCACGCTGTCCAAATGCACCGACTGGTTGCAGCGGTCGATCACCGTCGTCAGATCGCGGATCGCTTC
>JACCDI010746601.1_pt1 | contig 14071 bp, 10 predicted proteins | sample 7442791 | NCBI WGS metagenome assembly JACCDI01 (sample SAMN15323434, study PRJNA562643) | freshwater metagenome | isolation source: river surface water | place: USA:Blue River Watershed | collected 2017-08-15 | reverse complement strand
TGCGGCGCACAAATTCTTTGGCCAATGCGGGGTGTGCTGCTTTGTAGGCGGCAAAGGCTTTGTTCCATTCGGCTTCGCGAGCTGCGCCATTTTGTTTGGCATCCCAGTTGGCGTAAACATCTTTAGGAATGATGAAGGGCTCGTGTGCCCAGCCCAAAGCTTCGCGTGTGAGTTTGATTTCTTCGGCGCCCAAAGGTTCGCCGTGCGCCTTGGAGGTGTTGGCACGGTTGGGGCTGCCTTTGCCGATCGATGTTTTGCAAACGATCAGTGTGGGCTTGTCGGCGCTGTTTTTGGCATCGGCAATGGCTTTGGCCACAGCAGCAGCGTCATGGCCGTCCACTGCATCAATCACGTTCCAGCCGTAGGCGGCAAAACGTTGCGGTGTGTTGTCAATGAACCAAGGGGCCACTTGACCGTCAATCGAGATGCCGTTGTCGTCGTACAGCGCAATCAGCTTGTTGAGTTTCCAAGCGCCCGCCAAAGCGCAAGCTTCGTGGCTGATGCCTTCCATCAAGCAACCATCGCCCATGAACACATAGGTGTGGTGGTCGACGATGGCGTGTCCAGGCTGGTTGAATTCGGAGGCCAACAATTTTTCGGCCAAAGCCATGCCGACGGCATTGGTGATGCCTTGACCCAAAGGACCGGTGGTGGTTTCAACGCCAGGGGTGATGCCCACTTCGGGGTGACCGGCGGTTTTGCTGTGCAACTGGCGGAAGTTTTTCAATTCCGTCATGGGCAAAGGATAGCCTGTGAGGTGCAGCAATGCATACAGGATCATGGAGCCATGGCCGTTGGACAACACGAAGCGATCGCGGTTGGGCCAGTGGGGGTTTTTGGGGTTGTGTTGCAGGTGCTCGCCCCACAAAGCCACGGCCATGTCGGCCATGCCCATGGGCGCGCCGGGGTGACCCGAATTGGCTTGTTGAACAGCGTCCATGGCCAGGGCACGGATGGCATTGGCCATTTGTTGAGCTGCGGGTTGGGTGATTGCCATGGGGGCTCCAAAAAATGAGTCAGTGGGAATTGACAATGAAATTGACAAGTTAGCCCTCTATTTTACCGCCCATGAGCTTGCGCATCCCCTACAGCGTGGCAACATAGCGGCATGCGTTTGAATACCTTGGATTCCAATTTAGACCCAAGCTCGTCCAAAGACTGGGTGGGCACCGACGACCAAAGCTTGGCAAAGGTCATGATCTTGGCTGCTGGCCGGGGTGAGCGCATGCGTCCCCTGACTGACCAAACCCCTAAACCCCTTTTAACCGTGCATGACAAGCCTTTGATGCAGTGGCACATGGAGGCCATGGCCAAAGCGGGGTTTCATGATCAATTGATCAATACGGCCTGGCTAGGGGAGCAAATTGAGTCTAGGTATGGTCTGAACCCCAATTTGCCTGAAGTGGGGCACATTCGGCTGCGTTACTCGCATGAAGGACAGGCCTTTGGTTATGCCCTGGAAACAGCCGGCGGCATTGTCAGGGCCTTGCCTTCTTTGGCCGCAATTTTTTGGGTCGTTGCTGGCGACATTTATGCACCGGAATTTAATTTTTCGATGGACCAATGGCAAGCTTTTGAACGAAGCCCCAACTTGGCCCACCTTTGGTTGGTGCCCAATCCTGCCCACAACCCTGGCGGCGACTTTGGCTTGTCAGAGGATGGCCAAGCTTTGAATTTGCCCAAACCCAATCAGCTGTTCACTTTCAGCACGTTTGCCCTGTACAAGAAAGAATTCTTTGACCCGCTCTGGACGGGCATGCCGCAGGGCAATCCACAAGGCAAAGCAGCGCCCTTGGCGCCTCTGTTGCGGGCCGCCATGGACCGTGGCCAAGTCGGTGCCAGTCTTTATACGGGGCCATGGACCGATGTCGGTACCCCTGAGCGCCTGAGGGAATTGAATTCAAAGCCCTGAGCCCCCTTAAACTTAACCCACATTCATTCAGTCTTTTCAACATGAGCTTTGATTCCAACCTGTACGCCAAACGTCGCGCCCAACTGGCCGCTCACATGGCCGCGCAAGCGCCCAACAGCATCGCCATCATCCCCACAGCGCCAGAGCGTCAACGCAATCGGGACAGTGATTTCTTGTTCCGTCATGACAGCTATTTTTATTATCTGACTGGTTTCACAGAGCCCCATGCTTGGTTGGTGATCACCTCGGACGGCCACTCAAGCTTGTTTTGCCAACCCAAAGATTTAGAGCGAGAAATTTGGGATGGTGTGCGCTTGGGCCCAGAGGCAGCGCCCGCGCGCCTCGGTGTGAACGAGGCCACGTCCATTTCAGCCTTGGATGCCAAGTTGCCTAGCTTGCTTGAAAACAAGTCGGTGGTCTGGTACCCCTTTGCCACGCACAAAGACTTGTCGGCACGCATCGAAACAGGTCTGAATGCGGTGCGATCACGTGTGCGTTACGGCGCTTTGTGCCCAGAGCAACAGCGCGATGTGTGCGGCATATTGGACGAAATGCGTTTGATCAAAGATGCACACGAGTTGGACATCATGCGCCGCGCATCGCAAATCAGTGCGGGCGCTCACATCCGCGCCATGAAACGTTCTGCGGCCATGTTGCGCGCTGGACAAGACGTGCGTGAATACCATTTGGATGCGGAGTTGTTGCACGAATTCCGTCAGCACGGCTCGCAATACCCCGCCTATGGCTCCATCGTGGCCGGTGGCGCCAATGCGTGTGTATTGCACTACCGCGCCGATGCTGCGCCCATTTTGAATGGTGATTTGGTACTGATCGATGCGGGTTGTGAGCTCGACGGTTATGCCAGCGACATCACGCGCACATTCCCAGCCAATGGCAAGTTCAACCCTGCGCAGCGCGAGTTGTACGACTTGGTCTTGGCGTCACAAGAGGCCGCCATTGCGGCCACGCATGAAGGTGCGCGATTTGTCGATCCGCACGAGGCCACAGTCAAGGTGCTGGCTCAAGGCATGTTGGATGTCGGTTTGCTTGATGCCAACAAAGTGGGCAATGCGCAAGATGTGATTGCCAATCGAAGCTATTTTCAGTTTTACATGCACCGCACGGGCCATTGGCTGGGCATGGACGTGCACGATTGCGGCAGCTATGTCGAGCCTTCAGAAGTGGGCACTTTCAGTGAACGCAAAGATCCTTTGAGCGGCGAGCTGATCAAAGACCGCCCAAGCCGCATCTTGCGACCTGGCATGGTGCTCACCATCGAGCCGGGTATTTATGTGCGCCCGGCACCCGGCGTGCCAGAGCGCTTCCACAACATTGGCATTCGCATTGAAGACGATGCGGTCGTCACAGCCAAAGGCTGTGAATTGATCACGCGCGGTGTGCCGGTGAAAGCCGATGAGATTGAAGCGCTGATGCGTGCTTAACAGCCCGTGCATCACGTGACCATGACGAAAGCCAAGCCAATGCTTCAAGTTGGCTTGTGCGTACAAGTCAAAACACTGCGTACTTTGAGTGCGGTTTCCCACATCGGTCCCTCAGTTTCGGGGGTCTAGAATGTGGCTCATGTAGGACCTCAAGTCCTCTCACCTGTTGACGGGGCCCTTGCTGCCCCATAGGAGTCAAACCATGCCATTGCCCAATGCGGAAGAACGACGCGCTCAACTGCGCCGTGCAGCGCTCGAATATCACGAATTCCCCACCCCCGGAAAAATCTCCATTGCCCCCACCAAGCAGTTGGTGAACCAACACGATTTGGCGCTGGCCTATTCACCCGGCGTTGCCGCACCTTGCGAAGAAATTGTCAAAGACCCCGCGGCGGCGTTCAAGTACACCAGCCGCGGTAATTTGGTCGGCGTTGTGACCAATGGCACGGCTGTTTTGGGCTTGGGCGACATTGGCCCCTTGGCTGGCAAACCGGTCATGGAAGGCAAGGCCGTCCTGTTCAAAAAATTCTCTGGCATCGATGTGTTCGACATTGAGATCAATGAAAAAGACCCCGAGAAATTGGTCGAAATCATTGCCGCACTCGAGCCAACTTTTGGCGGCATCAACTTAGAAGACATCAAAGCCCCAGACTGTTTCTACGTCGAGCGCAAGTTGCGCGAACGCATGAAGATCCCAGTCTTTCACGACGATCAGCACGGCACGGCCATTACCGTGGGTGCAGCCATTTTGAATGGCTTGAAAGTGGTGGGCAAAGATCCCAGCAAGGTCAAGTTGGTCACTTCTGGCGCGGGTGCAGCGGCTTTGGCCTGCTTGGGTTTGCTGGTCAAACTGGGCATTCCTCGCGAAAACATTTGGGTCACTGACCTGGCGGGTTTGGTGTACGAAGGCCGAACCGAGCTGATGGACGAAGACAAAATTCAGTTCGCCCAAAAAACAGCGCAGCGTACCTTGGCAGAAGCCATTGAGGGTGCCGATGTGTTCTTGGGATTGTCCGCCGGTGGCGTGCTCAAGCAAGACATGGTGAAGAAAATGGCAGCCAAGCCATTGATCTTTGCTTTGGCCAATCCCAATCCAGAAATTTTGCCGGAAGATGTCAAAGCCGTGCGCGACGATGCCATCATGGCAACAGGCCGCACCGACTATCCCAATCAGGTCAACAATGTCTTGTGCTTCCCCTATATTTTCAGGGGTGCCCTCGACTGTGGTGCAACCACCATCACCCAGGAGATGGAAATTGCCGCGGTGTACGCCATTGCTGAATTGGCGCAAGCCGAACAAAGTGAAGTGGTGGCGGCAGCGTATGCCGGTGAGCCTTTGGTCTTTGGCCCCGAGTACCTGATTCCCAAACCCTTTGATCCTCGCTTGATGATCAAGATTGCGCCTGCTGTGGCGCAGGCTGCCGCTGAAAGCGGTGTGGCTTCACGCCCCATTGCTGACATGGAAGCCTATCGCGAACGCCTGCAAAGCTTTGTGTATGCGTCGGGCACCACCATGAAGCCCATTTACACCGCGGCCAAGCGTGGTTTGAAAAAACGTGTGGCCTACAGCGAAGGTGAAGAAGAACGCGTCTTGCGCGCCTCTCAAATTGTCTCGGACGAAGGACTTGCGCGGCCCACCCTTATAGGTCGTCCTGCCGTCATTGCAGAGCGCATTGAGAAGTTTGGTCTGCGCTTGCGGGAAGGTATTGACTACGACGTGGTCAACGTTGAGCAAGACAGTCGTTACCGCGACTTTTGGCAAACCTACCACCGCATGACCGAGCGCAAAGGCATCACAGTTCAAGTGGCCAAGATTGAAATGCGCCGTCGCCTGTCTTTGATTGGCACCATGTTGTTGCACAAAGGCGATGTGGACGGTCTCATTTGCGGCACATGGGGCACCAATGCCACCCACTTGCCTTATGTGGACCAAGTGATTGGCAAGCGTCCTGGCGTCAACACCTTTGCTTGTATGAACGGCTTGCTGCTGCCCAATCGCCAAGTGTTCTTGGTTGACACCCATGTCAACTACGACCCCACAGCTGAGCAATTGGCCGAGATCACGGTCATGGCGGCGCATGAAATGAAGCGTTTTGGCATTCGTCCCAAAGTGGCCTTGCTGTCTCACTCCAACTTTGGCACCTCCAATGAACCCAGCGCATTGAAGATGCGTGACACCTTGGCGCTCTTGCAAAAGAATGCGCCATGGCTGGAAGTGGATGGCGAAATGCATGGCGACATCGCTTTGGACGGCGACGCACGTGCCATCCAGATGCCCAACGGTACTTTGCACGGCGATGCCAATTTGCTTGTTTTGCCCAACATCGATGCTGCCAACATTTCCTACAACCTGCTGAAAACTGCAGCTGGCGGCAACATCGCGGTGGGCCCGGTTTTGTTGGGCGCCGCCAAACCCGTGCACATCCTGACGCCAAGCGCCACCGTGCGCCGCATCGTCAACATGACGGCTCTCACAGTGGCGGATGCCAACGCTAGCCGTTAATTAAAGCGCTTCATGCGCTTGGAACACACCGCCATGACATGCAAGGAAATCCCTTTTATTCGGGAAAGTACTTGCATTTTTTTGCACCTTCCGGCACACTAGCGCCTTCGAATTTCCGGGTTTACCCGAGGATTTTGAGGGTTGTAAATGGGTATCAAGACGCTTAACTTTGCTGCTTTAGCCGTTGGTTTGGCGTTTTTTGCAGGCTCTTGCACTAATTTGGTGCAAGCCAAATCAATGCCTGATGCAGTCATTTCTGCACCCATCGCTTTACAGGATTTGCCCAAAGAGGGCCAAGATACTTACCAACTCATCCGTCAGGGTGGGCCTTTTCGATACGAAAAGGATGGTGTGGTGTTTGGCAACCGAGAAAAGCAATTGCCTGCAGCAAAACGCGGTTTTTACCGCGAGTACACCGTCAAAACCCCTGGTGAAAGAAGCCGTGGTGCACGTCGAATTGTGTGTGGGGGCGAAGAGCCTCGCTTGCCAAAGCAGTGTTTTTACACGCAAGACCACTACACAAGTTTTCGCGAAATCGTGATGACGCCTTAAGGCTGTGCAACAAGGCCCGAAATGAATCAAGTTAAGAGTGTTTGCATGCAGGCACTCAGTGTTTGTCAATAAAAAGCCCAAAAGGCTGGTTTTAAAAATTAGAGAGTGAGAACGGTGATGGACAAGCCAATTCGACAGGACCAAGAAACACCTTTGAAAGGTGTGCGGACGAACATCGTCCAGTCGATTCGTGCATTTCGTGTCAACGACTTGCAAGAGGCGGCACAAGGTTTAGGCCAGCATTTTTTGTATGCCAACTTGGCCAAGGCCCAAAGCAAGCAAGACGTCTTGGATTTGATTGCAGCGCAATTTACCTTGCCAACGCACTTTGGCAAAAACTTTGATGCTTTGTACGACTGCATGACAGACCCCCTGCACAAGTCAGGCCCTCAGCCTGGTTTCATTGTGGTCTTGGAGCAAATTCCTGCCAATGCCAAGTTTGACAAAGAAGCACGCGAACAGCTGTTGGACATCTTCCGCGACACAGCCGATTACTGGGGTGACCGCAAGGTGCCATTCCGCTGCTTCTATTCTTTCTCAGTCGCTCGCGCTGCCACGGCAGGCGGCGAAAAATTGCCCGAGCCCACCCCAGAGCTCGACGCAGAAGGTGTGGAAATGCTGGCCGAAGAAGGCGAGAAAATGCCAACAGACAAGTTGGTCGACGTATCGCCTTTGGCCTTGCGCATGAGCAGCCCCTTCAATGCAGGTTACTGGTTGGCCGCGGCGTAACGTCCAAGCCTTCTGAACCTCAAGCGCTGCAGGCTTTCAAGCTTGCAGCGTTTTTTTCATTTCATGGCGACGCTTCACGCTGCAGTGCCAACGCCAAGTTGAGGTATTCCTCAACCGGTACTTCTTCGGCTCTGCGTTGGACATCAAAGGTGCCCGAAAAGTTTCTTTCAGTCAGCCAAGCACCCAAGGTGTGACGCATCAATTTTCGACGTTGACTGAAGGCAACCTGTACCAATTTTTCTAAGAGTTTGGGCTCGATGGCGGCCGGCGTTGCGCGTGGCACCATCCTGACCACCGCACTGTCAACGCGTGGCGGTGGGTCAAAACTTTCGGGCGGCACAAACAACACATTTTCCATGGCGTAGCGCCATTGCAGCATGACCGACAAACGACCGTAATCTGAGGTTGCGGGAAGCGCCACCATGCGATCGATCACTTCTTTTTGCAGCATGAAGTGCTGGTCTTCTATGACGGCAACATGTTCAAGCAAGTGAAATAAGATGGGCGTGGAAATGTTGTAGGGCAAGTTGCCCACCACGCGCAGTTTTTGGCCTGCAGCCAATGCGGTGAAATCAACTTTCAAAACATCCGATTCCACCACGGTGAGTTGTTTGTGCAGACGCAGGCGCAAGGCCAGATCGCGATCTAACTCGATCACAGTGAGGTGACCCAGGCGCTCTACCAAGGGCTGAGTGAGTGCTGCCAGGCCAGGGCCAATTTCAACCATGGGTTGGCCAGCTTGCGGGCCAATGGCGTCGACGATGGCATCAATGATGCCGCCGTCAGCTAGAAAATGCTGGCCAAATCGCTTGCGTGGAATGTGTTTCATTGCGGTGGATCACGCAATTCAACGTAGGCGCGGCCGCGCAATTCGTCCACCCATGCCGTGTACATTTCTTCCATTTTCTTTTCGCGCAACTGGTTGCGAACCATCTCACGTTGCTCGCGCAAAGTCAGCGGAACTTCACGTCGGTCCATCACTTGAATCAAGTGAACGCCAAAGCGTGAAACCAATGGATCGCTGACTTGTCCGGGGCGCAGGCGCGCCATCACTTCTTCAAACTCAGGGACGAATTGACCGGGGCTGGCCCAACCCAAGTCGCCTCCGGTTTGCGCACTGCCGTCTTGTGAGAACTGACGCGCCAGGTCTGCAAAATCAGAACCTGCTTGGATGCGCTGTTTGTAAGTTAGCAAGCGATTGCGCGCCGCAGTTTCATTGAGCTCGTTGGAAACGCGCAGCAATATATGACGCGCGCGTGTCTGAACAATGGTGGTGTTGCTGAGTTCGGTTTGTTTTTTATCAAGCACTTTCAAGATGTGAAAGCCAGCGCCAGAGCGAACGGGCTCCGAGATGTCGCCTTTGGTCAAACTCCGTGTGCTGTCGACAAACAAGGTGGGATAACGATCGGCCGGGCGCAAACCCATTTCGCCGCCGTTGGCACCTTTGTCGCTCGCCTGAGAGAAAGTGCTTGCCAGCGTTGCAAAGTTTTCACCCGCTTTGGCACGTTTTGAAATTTGCAAAGCCTTGGCTTGTAATTCAGCGACTTCTTTGTCGGAGGCGTTTTCTGGAACTGCCACCAAGATCATGCCCAGATTCAAATCATAGGAAAGCCCCGTTGAGGGCTTGCCGGCTTGCTGTGTTTGAATGAATTGCTCGACATCTGTGTCTGAGACGCGAGCGCGGTTGTCAACCTCGCGTTCGCGCAAACGACTGATCATGAGTTGACTGCGAAGCTGCTCACGGAAGGCCGTGACACTCAAACCCTCGGTCGCCACGCGTTTGTAGAGCTCTTCTTTGCTCACTTGGTTTTGTCGTGCGATGGTGGCCTCAGCTTGATCCACTTCGGTGTCATCGATGCGAATGCCATTGTCGCGCGCCTGTTGCAATTGGGCTTTCTCGTTGATCAATTGATCGAGGGCTTGCTGGGTCAGGGTTTTGGCGTCTGGCACCGGACTGCCAGGAACAACTTGTTTTGCCAAACGGAGTTTGAGATTTTGAACTTCGTTGTTGGTGATGGGTTCAGAGTTCACAACCGCCACAATGTAATCAGCAGGGCGCACTTTGACGGGGCCTTGTGCGAGCACGTGATTGGCGTGCCCGCCTATGGCCAAGAGGCCCATGCACCATCCCACGCCAAGCAGTGCTTGTTTCAATTGGCGAAGGGTCGCGGTGAGGTGCAAGCCAGTTTGCGACTTGGTTGCGTTCAAAGAGAAAGAGTTAGTCATAAGAGGTGAATCTGCTGGTGGGCGCCAAGTCTTCTCGGAGGTATTGGTAACGAGGGATATTGTCGCGCAATGTTTTCAGTGGGCTTGAACCGACGCGCGCCAAACCCACAAATTCAAGCTGGAACAAAATTCGGCTGCGTGAGGTGCTGGTGGTACTTTGCAAGCGCTCATAAACCACGCGGCCTAACCAACAGCCAGCGTCGTACTCAAAGCCCAGCAGGGTGTCGACCATTTTGCGGTCTTTCAGGCTGAAGTTCATGCGCCCTACACTGTACCAACGGTCGGCGCCTAAGCCTTGTCCTGGCGCTAATGCTTGGCCTGCTGCTGGCGCTTCGTCAGTGCCCCAAGCAAAGTCACGCAAGGGCCATTGCCAGCCTAAGTCAATTTGCTCGCTTTGATCGCGTGTCAGGCGATAGGCGGTGTTGAACACGCGGTAAGGGCTGGGGTTGAAGCGCGTTGTGAGTGTGGTGCGTGTGGTGCGATGGGTTTGGGCATCGAATTGCAAAGTGGAGTCGAAGGTCCACCGATTGTCCCAACGCACACCTGCCCCTAACAAAATATCACTGAAGCCAGAAGACACAGGCAACTCACCCGGCAGTCGAACCAATTGGTCCGAAAAACGATAGCGTTGTGCCACACCAAACCTTGCCAATTCAGCGCCTGTGTTGTTGTCAAACAATCGGCTGTTCACACCCAAGGTGACCAAATTGTTGTCGGCAATGCGGTCTTGACCCACGTAGGGGTTTTCGGAGTAGACCGTGGTCAGGTTGAAGTCGGTGGCACCGCTGTCGTAGCTGGGCAGTTGGCTTTGATCTTTGTAAGGTGTTCTGACAAAAAATGCGCGAGGCTCGAGCGTTTGGCGAAGTCCTCGGCCAAAGAAGGAGGCATCGCGTTCGTAAACCAAACCCGTGTCCAGGCTGAAAGTGGGCAACAAACGGTTGACTTCTGATTGGCCAGTGGCCAACGGCGTGTCCAATTGATAGCGCGTGCCGTGCAGTTGAATTTTAGGAATCACAAAGCCCCAAGGCTTGAGCCAAGGGTGGCTGATTTGGGCGGCCGCATAACTGCGCTGGCCATTTCTCAAAATGGCACTGGTGCCACCTGGAATTTGACTGTAATCGGCCTCAAAGCGCGTGGTGTCAGCGGTGAAGCCGACATCGAAGCCCTGAACGTCCCATTTGTTGTAGCGGGCCACCATTTGAGGTGACCGGTCGTAAGGCGGCGTGATGGGTGAGCTGATGTCTTGCAGGGTTTGGAATTTCAAGACCTGGGTCATCAGGGTCCAATCGCCTTGCCCCCAATACACACTGCCCGAGGCGGGCAACAGACGTTGCGTCAAAGACAAGCCTGCACGTGGAAAATCCCGCCAATAGTTGTCATCGCTGACACGGTTCAAATTCACATTGACACCCAAGCGGCCCAACACACTGTTGCCAGTTTCAATGCCGCCGATGTGCTGTGCCGACAAACCCCAGCGCGATTGTTGGCGCAAGCTGTCGTTGGGCATCACGTTCAAACGTGCTTGCCCTTGACTGTCTGTTTCCAAATAACGAAATTCAGAATCAAGTGCCACGCCGCGTTTGCTCATGACCGTGGTGCTCAGCGTGGCATCTCGGTTTGGCGCAATGTTCCAGTAATACGGCGAGGACACCTCAATGCCGCTCACGCTGTCAATGCCAATCAACGGGGCCAAAAGGCCTGATTGTCTGGCGCTGTTCAATGGAAACGTCAGCGACGGCGCCGCCAAGATGGGCACATCTTTGAAGCGCAGTTGCATGTCTTTGGCTTGGACGGTGTTGTCCTCTTCATTCACCTGCAAGCTGGCGGCCTTGAGAACCCACTCTGGCAACCAGCTGGGGCCTGGCACACGCGAACATGTGGTGTAAGTGGCATTGCGCACCGTAGCCCGCTGTGCATCGATGAATTCAATTTCAGCCGCTTCGCCATGGCCCCCACCTTTCAGCAAAGAATAGGTGGGTTGTTGAAATTTGCCTTGAAATGAATCGGCTTGCAGCTGGAGTGAAGGGCCTTCAAACACATTGCCCTCGCGCATGATCCGCACTTGGCCTTGTGCCTTGAGGGTGTCTTGCGATTGGTCGTATTCAATGCGTTGCGCGCGAACGCTCAGGCCTTGTTTTCGCAAGCTGGCATCGCCTTCAATCACCAAGTCCAAGTCTGGCCGCGCATCGATCCGCTGACCGGAGACGAACACAGGCGACTGTTTTCTTTCTAAATCGGAGATTTTTTCTTCCAAGCGAAGGCTGTTTTGGAGAACCACGCTGGCGGACGGTTTCGCTGGGGGGGCCGATGCGGCAGGCCCCTTTTCTTGGGCGACACTGGGCAGCTGCCACAGCAACACGCCACACAAAGTCAGGGCTTGTGCAAGCTTTTGTTTCTGAAATGTGTGGGTGGTCTTCAAGGGGCTGTCATCTGCAAGGACGGGTGTTTGTAGAATGGATTATCCATGAGTGCCGCCTCTGTGGCCTCCACAATGTGAAGCGGCACCCTTTACCGTCGTTTTTTGACTTGGAATGAGACCTTGAACTCGGATCAGACATCTACCGCTACAGTGCCTTGGGCAGACCCGCAACGCCAATTGGCCTGTGAGGCGTGGCTTCAATCCTTGGCGGCCACACACGGCGTGCTGCCGTCAAGCTTGCGCATCGCTTCTGCAGATGCCAGTTTTCGCCGGTATTTGCGGGTGGACCAGCAGCAGGGCGCCAGTTTGATTGTGATGGACGCCCCGCCCGACAAAGAAAATTGTGAGCCCTTTGTCAAAGTGGCCAAGCTCATGCAGACTGCGGGCTTGAAAGCGCCAGAGGTTTTAGCTTGGGACGCACCCCAAGGCTTCATGTTGCTCACCGACTTGGGTGACCAAACCATGATGGCCGCCATTGACAAGCAAAATCCTCAGGCCAACCATGGCCTGTACATGCAGGCTGTCGATGCCTTGATTGCGTGGCAGTTGTCTTCCAAACCCGGTGTGTTGCCCCCTTACGACGAAGCGCTGCTTCAGCGCGAGCTGAGCTTGTTTCCCGATTGGTACCTGACACAGCACCGCGGCCTGAAAGTCGAAGGCAAAATGCGCAGCACCTTGGACAGCACCTTCCAGACTTTGGTGGCGCGCAATTTGGCCGCGCCCTCGGTGTTTGTGCACCGCGACTTCATGCCGCGCAATTTGATGATGCCCACTGGGCAGGATAGTGCCTTGGGCGTTTTGGATTTTCAAGATGCGGTCTACGGCCCCGTCACCTACGATGTGGCCAGCCTCATGCGCGATGCCTTCCTCACATGGGAAGAAGACTTTGTGCTCGATGTCACCATTCGCTATTGGGAAAAAGCCCGCAAAGCAGGCTTGCTCGATTTTGAAGATTGGCACCAAGACTTTGGCGCCTTCTACCGCGCGGTGGAGTGGATGGGCTTGCAGCGGCACCTCAAAGTGGCGGGCATCTTTGCACGCCTCACCTTGCGCGATGGCAAAGACAAGTACCTCGCTGATGCGCCGCGATTCATTGCCTACATTCGCGCTACAGCGTCTCGCTACATTGAGCTCAAGCCTTTGCTGCGTTTGATCGAAGAGGTTGAAGGCACAGACGGCGTCACTGGCTTTGCGTTTGGCCGAATGTAAAACCATGTCGCAACTGCCCCGCTTTCACTGCCTCGCAGCCCTTCATCCTGGCGACGAATTGGACTTGCCCGCTGGCACTGCGCGGCACGTTCAAGTTCGCAGAATGCAGCCCGGTGACGAGATCACCTTGTTCAACGGTGAGGGCGGTGAATGTGTGGCCGTCATCACGCGCATGGGTCGCAGTGATGTTGGCGTTCGTGTGACGCAACGCATCGACATAGAGCGCGAGTTGGTTGTGCGTGTCCATTTGTGGTCGGGCATCACCGCCAACGAACGCATGGACTGGTTGCTTGAAAAAGCCACCGAATTGGGCGCCAGCACGCTCTTGCCGATCACGGCCGAGCGCAGTGTCTTGAAACTCAAAGGCGAGCGGGCCGACAAAAAATTGGCGCACTGGCAAGCCATTGCTGTGGCTGCCAGCGAACAATGTGGTCGCAACCGTGTCTTGCAAGTAGCGACGCCACTGACTTTGTCGCAAGCCATCACTGCGTCGGCGCAGCAGTCCAACTGCACACGTTGGATCTTGTCCTTGGCCGATGGTACGAAAAGCTTGCAGGAGGCGCTGCAAGCCTTGCCGACCCTAGCGGCAGGCCAAGCACTTGAGCTCATTCTTTTGAGTGGCCCTGAAGGTGGCCTCAGCCCTGATGAGGAAGCTCAAGCCCTGGCTGCAGGCTTCCTGCCTGTGAGTTTGGGTCAACGGGTCTTGAGAGCCGAAACAGCCCCTGTCGCCGTTTTGTCTGCCTTGGGCTTGCTGACCTAGATACACTCGGGTGTATGAACCCCAATCTTTTCTTATTGGCTTTGTGCCAAGGCCTGTTTCTCACCAACAACGTGACCTTCATTGCCATCAATGGCTTGGTGGGCTTGAGCCTGGCGCCGGTGGGCTGGATGGCCACCTTGCCTGTGATGGGCTACGTGGTGGGCGGCGCGCTGTCCACTGGGCTGGTGGCCAAATCACAAGTCAAGTGGGGACGGCGCGTGTCGTTTCAGTTGGGGCTGCTGGTGGGCTTGTTGTCTGCGGTCTTGTGCGCCTATGCGGCCTACACCCACAACTTCGCATTGCTCACAGTCGCCACATT
>JACCDI010273300.1_pt1 | contig 14075 bp, 10 predicted proteins | sample 7442791 | NCBI WGS metagenome assembly JACCDI01 (sample SAMN15323434, study PRJNA562643) | freshwater metagenome | isolation source: river surface water | place: USA:Blue River Watershed | collected 2017-08-15 | reverse complement strand
GTTAGAAACTTGGACCTGGCTTATTCATACCAGTCTTTGCCTCCATACTCAATGTAGCATGTGGTACCGCTCTCAAACGAGCCTTATCGATTAATTTGCCTGTTACTCTGCAAATACCATAAGTCTTGTTTTCAATTCTCATCAAAGCTTTTTCCAACTTCTCGATAAAATCGATCTGACGGCTAGCCATCTGACTTAATTGTTCGCGCTCCATGCTCAAACTGCCATCTTCCATGGTCATGTAACGGGTATCAGAATCTTCACCACTCATGGAATCTTTTCTTGTAATCAATCCATTCAAGTAGGCAAGTTCTTGTTTTGCAGCATTGAGTTTATTCTGGATCAAATCTTTGAACTCCAACAAATCAGCATCTGAATAGCGCTGAGTTGGACCTGTTTGAATAGGCTCATCTTTTGCATCTAAAACTGATCTGGTGAATTCAGGTTCGTATTTGCGAGCTGATTTGGTTGTGATTTTAGGCATTGGGACAGGCTTGAGGTCTTTTTTTGCCTCTTTTGCTCTAAGTGCTTTTCTGATTTCAGCTGGACTAGCTGCAGCCTTGCTTGTTTCAGCAAATCTGATTTCTGGAGCAATAGCAGGAACCTTCTTAACTGGCTTTGCAGGTTTTGCAGGTGCTGCCTTTGGTGCTGGAGCTGGCTTTGCAGCTTTTTTAGAAGCTTCTTGCTTTGGTGCTACAGCCTTTACCGCTGGTTTTACTTCCGGCTTAGCCGCCTTTACAGGTGCAGCTTTTACTGGTGCAGCTTTTGCAGGGGCTGCCTTAACAGGGGCTGCCTTTTTAGGAGCAACTTTTGCAGAAGCTGCTTTTGCTGCAGGTTTTGCAGGGGCTACCTTAACAGGGGCCGCCTTTTTAGGAGCAACTTTTGCAGGAGCTGCTTTCTTTGGAGCAGACTTTACTGCCGACTTACTGGCAACAACAGCTTTTGCTGGCGCCTTTTTAGGAGCCGCCTTAGCAGGTGCTGGTTTTTTAGAAGGAGCAGCCTTTTTTACAGGTTTTTTTGCAGCAGCAGCTTTAACAGCTGGGGCTGATTTTTTTGCAGGAGCTGCTTTCTTAGCAGGAGCTGCTTTCTTTGTTGGTGCTGGTTTCTTTGTTGCCATAATTCTTACCCTTTTTTTATAACATTGATCTTCAGCATTTTACCATTGATCTCTGTTTCAACACCTTCTGTTAAACCTTGCTTCAGCAAGACCTGGTCAGCTAAAATTTCGGCGCAAATATACGCATTAAAATCTGTAAATGAATTGTCCAAATCAGGATCTGACTGAATTTCCACAATTATGCGGTCGGTCAATTCTAAATCCTGATCCTTTCTTATTTTTTGTACCCTGTTCACCAATTCCCTTGCATTACCCTCATTTTCCAGTTCAGGTGTCACGGAAACATCTAATGCCACAGTAAATGCATTTCTGGATGCAACCAGCCATCCGGCAACATCCTCACTTTGGATTTCTACCTCTTCTCTTAAAATTTCAACCAATTCGCCCTCAAGTGAGATAGAAATTTGTCCTTCTTGCTCCAATTTTCTGATCGACTGCTGATCTAATGCTGTGATCACAGCAGCAGCTGCCTTCATTTTTGCACCAAGCTTTTTGCCCAGTATCACAAAATTTGGCTTGACCCTTTTTTTGATAAAATCATTATCTGCAGGCAAATACTGCATCTCTTTTACATTCACTTCCGCTAAAATCAGATCTTCCACTTTTTTCAATTGCTGTTGCATCTGATCAGAAGAAATAGGTATAAGCAATTTTTGGAGTGGTTGACGAACCCTGATATTGACTTTTTTCCTGATCGACAAAACAAGTGAAGAAAATTCTCTTGCCATGGCCATGCGTTCTTCCAAAGCCAAATCAATCCATGCTTCCTGAGGTGTTGGAAAATCTGTATGGTGTATTGAAGCAACCTTCTCTTTTCCAGTAACCTCATTCAAGTTTCTAAAAAGCGAATCAGTGAAAAACGGTGAAATGGGTGCAGCAAGTTTGGCGACTGTCAGCAAACATGTATATAATGTTTGATATGCACTTATTTTATCTGTACCATACTCTCCTTTCCAAAACCTTCTTCTTGATAACCTTACATACCAGTTGCTCAATAACTCATCAACAAACTCATCAATTGCACGCCCAGCAAGGGTTGGCTCATAATCATCCATGTGTTTATTAACAACCTTCACCAAGGTTTGAAGACTAGATAAAATCCATCTGTCAATCTCCGGACGCTCCGCAAATGGTACATCAGGTTCTTTATAGGTAAACCCGTCTACATTTGCATAAAGCACAAAAAATTGATAGGTATTGTAAAGTGTACCGAAGAATTTTCTTTGGACTTCCTTGATACCATCAAGGTCAAATTTTAAATTATCCCAAGGTGATGCATTGGTAATCAAATACCATCTTGTAGCATCTGCTCCATACGTATCGATGGTTGCAAATGGATCAACAACATTACCGAGACGCTTACTCATTTTGTTGCCATTCTTGTCTAGCACCAATCCGTTTGAAACAACCGTTTTATAAGCAACACTATCGAATAGTAAAGTACCCAAAACATGAAGTGTATAGAACCAACCGCGGGTTTGATCCACACCTTCAGCAATGAAATCTGCTGGGAATGCTTCACCATTTTCAACCATGGCTTTGTTCTCAAATGGATAGTGCCACTGTGCATAAGGCATCGCTCCACTATCAAACCAAACGTCCACCAAATCAGGTACACGTTTCATTGGCTTACCAGAAGCACTTACCAAGACTACATCATCAACATAAGGCTTGTGTAAATCTTGTATACCCTCTTTTACAAAGGCCGCGTTGGTATCTCCTCCTAAAACATTAGCAGCATGTTGAATGCCATTATTGAGTTCCTCTACTGAACCAATACAAATTTCTTCTGACCCATCTTCTGTGCGCCAAATGGGAAGAGGTGTTCCCCAGAACCTGCTTCTACTGAGGTTCCAATCCACCATGTTTTCCAACCAATTGCCAAAACGACCTTCCCCGGTTGATTTTGGCTTCCATTGAATGGTCTTGTTCAATTCCACCATTCGATCTTTCAAGGCAGTTGTTTTGATAAACCAAGCATCCAATGGATAATAGAGGATTGGCTTATCTGTTCTCCAGCAATGCGGATAATTGTGTTCGTATTTTTCAACTTTAAATGCCTTACCGTCTTTCTTCAATTGAACACAGATGTCTACATTGACATCAATATATTGTTCATCATTCTTGTAGTTCTTTACATACCTGCCACTGAATTCTCCCAAGCCGTCCACAAATTTTCCTTCTCTATCAACCAGTGTAAGAATACCTAAATGATTCTTCTTTCCTACTTTAAAGTCATCCGCACCAAATGCAGGAGCAGTATGCACTATACCTGTACCATCTTCAGTTGTTACGAAATCTCCAACCACCACTTTGAATGGATCTGCATCAGGTGTAATAGATAAAATTGCATCCATTGAATTGGCTGTTGCAGGCATCAGTTGTTCGTAATACATACCCTCAACTGCTGCGCCGGTCAAGGTTCCTAGCACTTTCCAAGGAATAAGTTTATCTCCTGTTTTGAATTCGTCAAATGAAAGTTCCGCTGCTTCAGCTTTGAAATATTTACCAAGCAAGGCTGTAGCTAAAATCACATTAACCTTATCGCCAGTATATGGATTGAAAGTAGAAACAAGGCTGTACTCAATAGAACCACCTACGGTCAAACCTAAATTGGAAGGAAGTGTCCAAGGTGTGGTAGTCCAAGCCATGAAGTAAACGGGAGCCGACTGTCCTACCCAATTGTTTATTTGCTGTTGACCAGCATGTGCTTGGTTCTTTTCGGCATTGATTTTGAAAAGGGCAACAGCAGAAGTATCTTTTACATCTTTATAAGTACCTGGTTGGTTCAACTCATGTGAACTTAACCCGGTTCCAGCTGCAGGTGAATAAGGTTGGATACTCACACTTTGGTAAAGCAAGCCTTTGTTGTACAAAGTCTTCAAGCACCACCAAAGCGATTCAATATAATCATTTTCAAAAGTGACATATGGATTATCCAGATCAACCCAATAACCCATCTTACGGGTGATATCATCCCATTTATCCTTGTACCTCAAAACCGCTTCGCGGCATTTTTGGTTGTATTCAGCGACAGTAATTTTTTTGCCAATATCTTCTTTTGTAATGCCTAACTCTTTCTCAACGCCTAGTTCTACTGGTAATCCATGGGTATCCCATCCACCTTTTCTTTTGACTTGGAAACCTTTCATGGTTTTATAACGGCAAACCATGTCCTTTAGGGTTCTGGAAATAACGTGGTGAATACCAGGCATTCCATTGGCACTTGGCGGTCCCTCATAAAACACAAAAGGCTTGGCACCATCTCTGTGTTTAATACTTTCTAGAAACGACTGTTCTTTGTCCCATGTAGCCAACATATCCCGCTCAAAAGCAGGAAGATTCAATTGTCCGTATTCCTTATAACTAGATTGCATACTGATTTCAAAGGCGCAAAGATAGAAAAGTTTAGGGGGTTTGTAAGCATGCTTACAAACCCCCTAAGGATTAAACCCATAACCCGAAACTATTATTTAAAGTTCTTTGTACCGTCGGCTTGATAAGCAAACTTGAAGGTATAATAACGCTGAGTGAAAATTTTAACTGCATCTGGATCTGTTGCTGCAGGTGTAGTACCTCCTTTGTAATAGTTGAGGATTTCAACTTTTGCAAATTTTCCAGTTGCGGTTCTGATGACCAATACTCTACCAGGCAAAGGAGTTACCAAGTTAGTTTGTGGTGTATACAAATACCAGCCTTTGTTACTTCCAGCGGTTACTGCATAGTTTGGCGCAATATCTATCCTAAAAGTTGAATCAGCGGGAACTGAAGTCAGGTCATCGAATGTGCCTACATAAATAAATGCACCTCCGGCACCTGGTCCGCTTGAACCACTGTTGGTGATGATAGTAGTACCTCTAACACCAATATCCCATTTTGTAGAGTTTGAATCAGTGTTTGGAACAACGGCATTATTTTCAAAACTGTAAAAAGTAAACTTTCCTGCACCTACAGGTTGACCAATTTGAGATAACCCTATAATAGTATCCGCAGGAACATCCTTAACGATTTTCTGAATCAAAGTAACCTGAGGTACAGAGGTCTCTTCCTTTGTACAAGATTGAAAAATGATAACTGCTGCTAACACACTTCCGATAATGCTTCTTGCTTTCATTTGATTTGATCTTTATGGTTTTGAATTAAAAATTAAATTGTAAGTCGATGTATCCCACTCTACCCGGATTACCAGGCAGGTTTAAAACGTCTTTGTAGTTCAAAATATTGTCTATACCAGCCATTATTTTCCAATTCTTTTTTATGCTGAAACCCGCACTGGCATTGATTTGTAGAAATCCTTTTGCATACTCATCATCACGGTTGATGATACCATTACCATCCTGATCAAATGTTCCCCATCTTCCACGATAAATTACGCGTGTTGTAGCAAAAAATCCGTTGCTATTTTCATAATTGATTTTCAAATTTGCCATATGCCTCGAACGCAATGGCAAACCACCATAATCAGCCAACTTCATTCTCATAGTAGACCCTGTTGCTAAATCACGTTTGAAGGTTTCACCTTTGCGTATTTGCTGTAGGACTTCTTTATCTGCTGTGTAAAGAAATTGGTATCCGGCTTTGATAGAAAGAGATGATGAAATGCGCTTATCGATGTCAAATTCTAGACCTTGCGTAAGTGCACTTTTCAAGTTGAAGTAACTGTAAATTTGACCACCATTTTTCTTGAAAGCAACAACATCAGTAACAATCATATTGGTAATGTCATTGCGAAATAAATTAATACTCATTTGAAGATCTTGACTTGCCTTCCATTTTGCACCAAGATTCAAACCGCCTGAAATTTCCGGCTTCAATGAAGAAAGTAAACCAGCAGCTGCAGTCACTTGATCAATTTGTTGCAAAGCTGTAAGTCGATCTAGCTCAGGCTTTGCAACCTCTGATCCAAAAACCGAATAAGATCCAGCAGCAAGATTGGTAAAGTTCAAATAGAGTTGTCTGAAGTCGGGTGCTTTAAAACCCCTACCATAAGATATGTTGAAGGATAACTTGTCACTGGCCTTGTATTGAAGGGCAATTTTAGGACTCCAAACAGAAGCATATGCTCTATTGGCATCAAACCTAAAGCCACCGATCAAAGTAAGTTGCTTAGAAAGTTGTTCCTCGTGTTGCGCAAAAAAATAGGATATTGAATTTTTTCTCTTCGTAGACATAGAATCATACCTATTGGAGGCTACGGATTCGTCGACATGACCAGCGCCCAGTGTGAGCGAAGACTGCTCCCTGATTTGCCAGTCGGTTTGGTTTTCTACTCTCGAAAAAAGTTGATTGAATTTATCATTGTAAGTTGAGCTGGATCCTTTCACATTCAACAATTGCACGGATTCAAACCCAGTGATATAACCGCGCATGGTAGACTTGATCTTGCCCGACTTAAACTGTAAATAAGGTGTGAAATTGTATTCATCATTACGCTCATACCCTTTTGAAAGAATAGCAACGCCTTGATTGGATACTTCAATGGTATTATCAATATAGGTTACGTTTCTTCTGAAACCAGTACCCAATTTCCATTTATCACTCAATTGGTGATTAACATTGATCTGCTGTACTGTTTTCCAATAAGGTTCTACTGTTTTTTGTGCCTGATTGGGCTTTAAACTGTATCCTTCAGATTTATTGTAATTCAAAGAAGCAGTTACATCAGTTTTATTGAATCTCCTTGAAAAATTAATTGTACCATCAAGTGTATTGAACCTACCATAGCGCAATCCTACATCTGTCTTGTTTTGACCAGCACCATCCGTAATGATGTTGATTACACCACCCATAGCCTCTGAACCATATAAACTTGAAGAAGGCCCTTTTACAATTTCAATTTTGCGAATATTTCTCACAGAGATTCTAGATAAATCCAAAACACCACCAGTTCTTCCAATCAACGGCTCACCGTCGATTAAAATCAAAGTGTATTCTGAAGACAAACCCTGAACCTGAACACCTTTACCAAAACCTTCAACAATATTGATCCCGGTTTGCTCAGCCAAAATATCATTCAACCTTAATGACCCATTTTGGTAGACAGTTTTAGCATTGATAACGGTAACAGGGATGGCGATATTTCCCATTAATCTGGGAGTACGTGTTGCGGTAACTACAACCTCATCGATCGATTTTGCGGTAGCAGAGTCAGTGGACAGCTGCGCAAAAGCAACATTAGTAATCAAGAGTAAGAGTAACTGGATTAAAACCTTCATTTAATGAGATTGGATGACAAAATTCTCTCATCTAACGAAGAGTTTTATCACGGAATTGTCAGGAAAGGGAAAAACGGCTATTTATGACGAACTGGTGACAATAAGTCGCATGGTTTCAGGCCCGTATGCTTCTTGAAAGCCGTAGAAAAATGAGAAATGGAGGAATATCCTAAAGAAGCGGATACTTCCGAGACAGATAAGCCCTTTTCATAAAGCAGAAAACGAGCATGCTCCATCCTTTGGTCTTGGTAGAAATCGAATATGGTAGTCCCAAACATTACTTTGAACCCTTTTTTGAGGTAACATTCGTTGATAGCTGCTTTTCTGCTCAATTCCTTGATAGTAATAGGGTCGCCAATGTGGGCAAGGAGAATTTCACGTGCTTTGATGATTTTTTCTCTGTCCTCTAAATGGACCAAAAACTTACAGGCCGGCACCTCATCTTCTTTGATCGAGCTGACTGCCTCTAGGGTATAAAGCAGCAAAATTTGGGTCTGGGCGTTGATAAATATATTTTCAACGGTATCGTTGTACCGATGGTTCAAAATTGAATCTAACGTATGCCTGATGCGTCCATTGAGCAGAATTGGCTTGGAAAAAGTGTGTTTGTACCTAAAATTCAAGATTTCCTCCGTCTCTCCCCCTGGTTCTGAGGTAATGAGATTGGTTAAATGGACTGGCTCAAACCTGAATTGTAAGAAATCAACGGTCCCACTCTGCTCCACACACAAAGCATTTTTGTTCAACTTGCAATCCTCGCAATTTACATCTGACTGCTTACAATAAGTTTGGCCACTGATACAAAATTTCAGCTCTAGATAATTCCTATCTGGTTGATTATCATAGTTATAAATAAGCACCCCATAGTCCTCCTGACTCTTCTGAACATCTTGCGCATACCGCTTGATGGTGTACTGCCATGAACCCGGTATTTTCTTCTCACTAGCATACAAAGGAATTACTCCCTCATACGAAAGTTCAGGTTTCACCAAAACGGGTATTGATACAGCTTGCGTCATCTAGCTGCAAAGTTAGTTTAAATTAAATTGATGCCTGTTTTCGGGCTGTTAAAGCACTATGGAAAATATGTGGAAATCATCTTAAAAATAAAGCGTTTTTAAGGGCATTAAAATGAGGGCATACCCCCCTATTTTAGTAAATTTGTAGACGGTTATCAACCGAATTAAATTAAAGAGGAAGAAGACAAGTATGAGTACTGAAAATCCGAATATGAGCGAAGAACAAAATAGTGGTTATGGCGCCGATAGTATACAGGTACTAGAAGGCTTAGAAGCAGTTAGAAAGAGGCCCGCCATGTACATTGGTGATATTGGCGTAAAGGGCTTACATCACTTGGTTTACGAGGTAGTTGACAACTCGATTGACGAAGCACTTGCAGGTTATTGTAACGATATAGTTGTTACTATTCATGAGGACAATTCCATTTCTGTTCAAGACAATGGTAGAGGTATCCCAACTGGTATGCACCACAAAGAAAAACGAAGTGCATTAGAAGTGGTTATGACCGTTTTGCATGCCGGTGGTAAGTTTGATAAAAATACCTACAAAGTTTCAGGTGGTCTCCATGGTGTGGGTGTAAGCTGTGTTAATGCTTTGAGTACCGACTTAAAAGTGACGGTACAACGTGAAGGCAAGACATTTGAGCAGGAATATGAAAGAGGTGTTCCTAAATATGCTGTAAGAGAAATAGGGACAAGCGATAAAACTGGTACAAAAGTTCATTTTTGGCCCGACAAGACCATTTTTACTGCCCAAGTCTACAACAAAGAAATCCTTGAAGGAAGACTTCGTGAATTGGCTTACCTCAACAAGCGTATTCGCATAACCCTGAATGATCTTCGTGAAAAAGATGAAGCAGGTCAGCATTACGAACAAGTTTTCTATAGCGAAGGTGGTATTACTGAATTTGTGGAGATGCTCGACAAAAACGGGAAACGCACTTCATTGATTCCTGCTATTGTTTACATGGAAGGACATGATCCTGACTCGAATGTTGCAGTGGAAGTAGCCATGAACTACAACGACTCTTACAACGAGCACATCTTCTCTTACGTTAACAACATCAACACTATCGAAGGTGGAACACATGTTGCCGGCTTCAGAAGAGCCATCACACGTGTTTTTCAACAATACGGTAAAAAGCAAGGCTTATTCGAAAAATCGAAAGTTGAAGTGGAAGGTGATGACTTCAGAGAAGGCCTAAGCGCTATCATTTCTGTGAAAGTCCCTGAACCACAGTTTGAGGGACAAACCAAGACAAAACTTGGTAACTCAGAAGTAATGGGTATCGTAGATGTAACCGTATCACGCGTACTAGAAGCATACCTGGAAGAAAATCCAAAAGATGCAAAAAACATCATCAGCAAAGTAATCCTTGCCGCTCAAGCGAGAGCTGCTGCTAGAAAGGCAAGAGAACTGGTACAAAGAAAAACTGTTTTAACAGGAGGTGGTTTACCTGGTAAGCTATCCGACTGTTCTGAGAGGGATCCTGAGAAGAGTGAACTTTTCTTGGTTGAGGGTGACTCTGCGGGTGGAACAGCAAAGCAAGGTAGAGATCGAAATTTCCAGGCCATCCTTCCATTGAGAGGTAAAATCCTCAACGTTGAAAAAGCGATGGAACATAAGATTTACGACAATGAAGAGATCAGAAACATGTTCACTGCATTGGGTGTAAAGATCGGTACAGCAGAAGACCCTAAGGCCTTAGACCTATCAAAATTGCGTTATCATAAGTTAATCATCATGACCGATGCCGATGTGGATGGTAGTCACATTGCAACACTTATCTTAACCTTCCTTTTCCGCTACATGAAGGAAATGGTAGAACAAGGCTATATTTATCTCGCTCAACCACCATTGTATCTTGTAAAGAAGGGTAAAGATCAAGCCTATGCCTGGAACGAGGAACAACGTAGAGCATTTGTTGATCGTTTAGCTGGAGGAAAAGAAGATAGTGTTACAGTTCAACGCTACAAAGGTTTGGGAGAGATGAATGCCAGACAACTTTGGGATACCACCATGAATCCTGAATCAAGAACTTTGAAACAGGTTACCATTGAAAGTGCTGCTGAAGCCGACAGGGTTTTTAGCATGCTGATGGGAGATGAAGTGGGACCAAGAAGAGAATTTATTGAATCACACGCCAAATACGCCAAATTGGATATTTGATATTTTTAATCACCACAAAAACAATCACTATGTCAAACGACAACATGATCACAGCCTACAACGTTAAGACCAAAGAAAAAAATGTACCTGTACAAGATGCAGTAGTTTCAAGAACTGCTAAAGGTGGATACATCGCAAAAGGTCATGATGGTAAGGGCAACAAATTGACTGCATTGCTCAGCGAAGCGAAAGCATTGGCAGCTATCAAAGCTGGCACTGCAAAACAAGATTGGTAGATCACTTATGCAAATACAGCACCAGACAGGCCTTTGGCCTGTCTTTTTTTATTTTGTCTTGTACCCTTTTTTCTGCAACCACTGACGCACTTTCTCCCTGTGATCTCCCTGCACGATAATTTCACCATCCTTGGCTGAACCGCCTGTCCCACAATGGCTCTTTAGGTCTTTACCCAATTGCACCAAATCTTCCTCTGTTCCAACAAAGCCCAAAACAACTGTCACCGTTTTACCTGCCCTGTGTTTTGTTTCCAATTGTATACGCAACACTTGTTCTTGTGGCGGAAGTGTTTCCTGTGCTGAAGCTTCTTCTTCAAGTTTAAAATCGGGATCGGTACTGTACACAAAAGCGGAACGCTGTTCTTTGTTTTTCTTCATAAAATGCAAATAAGCATGACTAATACTGACAGCACAAAGGTAGATAAATTGAAATCGAGTAAATTTACACCATGGAAAATAAAAAATGTATCCTTGTGATCATGGACGGCTGGGGACACGGCGCCGTAAAAGATAGCGACGTTATTCAACATGCACAGGTTCCTTTCGTAACATCTCTATACAACAAATATCCAAATACCACCTTGGTTACTTGTGGCGAACAAGTTGGTCTACCAGATGGACAAATGGGCAACAGTGAAGTTGGTCATTTAAATCTTGGTGCCGGTAGAATTGTTTACCAAGAATTACAACGAATCAATGTTGCCATACGTACAGGAGAATTACAACAAAATGCTGCTTTACTTTCGGCTATTCAATACGCCAAAAAGAACAACAAGAAATTGCATTTGATGGGATTAGTCAGTGATGGTGGCGTGCATTCACATACAAATCATTTAAAAGCTTTAGTGGACTTGTGCACAAAAGAAGGATTAGAGCAAGTATTTATTCATGCCTTTACAGATGGAAGAGATACCGACCCTAAAAGCGGTTTGGGTTTTATCAATGAGTTAGAGGCACATTTGAAAAACAATACAGCCAAGATTGCTAGCATCACAGGAAGATACTATGCAATGGACCGAGACAAAAGATGGGAAAGGGTAAAACTGGCTTATGATGCTTTGGTAAAAGGAATTGGGACAAAATCAAATAATGCCTCATCTGCCATTCAAGAAGCATATGACTCAAATGTAACTGACGAATTTATTAAACCAGTAATTCTTGTTGATGATCAAAAGCAACCACTGGCGATGATTGAAGAAGGTGATGCGGTTATTTGCTTCAACTTCAGAACAGATAGATGCAGAGAAATTACTGAAGTGCTCACGCAAAAAGATTTTCAGGAATTTGGTATGCACAAGTTGGCGTTGGAATACACCACCATGACTGAATACGACAACACATTTAAAAACGTTCACGTCATTTTTAGAAACGATAACTTAACCCATACATTAGGTGAAGTATTAGAAGATTACGGTAAAAAACAGATCAGGATTGCAGAGACTGAAAAATATCCACATGTCACTTTCTTCTTTAGTGGCGGTAGAGAATTGCCTTTCGAAGGTGAAAGCAGGATTATGGCTGCATCACCCAAAGTGGCCACCTATGATTTACAACCTGAAATGAGTGCATTTGAACTTACCGCTAAAATTGTTCCTGAAATTCAAAACAAAACTGCTGACTTCATTTGTCTCAATTATGCCAATGCCGATATGGTTGGACATACTGGTATTTGGGAAGCAGCAAAAAAAGCAGTGGAGACTGTAGACCAATGTGTTCAACAAGTTGTTGAAGCAGCACTTGAAAATGGTTATACTGTATTCTTAACAGCTGATCATGGCAATGCCGACTTCATGAAAAATGCAGATGGTTCACCCAATACAGCACATACCCTAAACCCAGTACCGCTGTTCATCATTGATAAATCATGGAAAGGATCAATAAAACCAGGAAAACTCGGTGATATTGCCCCTACGATTCTACATTTTATGGGCATACCCATCCCCGCTGAAATGACAGGTGAAGTACTGGTGTAAGTTTTGCACTGTAAATCAATCATTTAATAATTACCAGAAATCAAGAAGGCAAAGCAGCTTCCATAATCCAAAAATTGTCTTAAATTCAGAAATCAATAACTGATTTCCATGACAGATGAGGTGCTTCTTCAGGGTTGTTTGAAGAATGATGCATATGCACAACAAGAGCTGTATTATAAATACAGTCCTAAAATGTTGTCCGTTTGCTATCGTTATGCAAAATCAAGAGAAGATGCCGAAGACATGCTTCAAGAGGGATTCATCAAGGTTTTCACACAAATGAGCAAATATGAAAACCGAGGCTCTTTAGAAGGATGGATTTTACGCATCATCGTTCATACCTGTATCAATCACCTCAAAAAGAATAAAAAATTCAACGAGCATGTTGACCTTGCCTATGCTGGAGATCTGATAATCAAAGAAGATAATATACCAGCCATACTGCAGGCAAAACAAGTTGTTGAATGTATCCGCTCTTTACCTATTGGTTACAGAACTGTGTTGAACCTCTTTGCAATTGAAGGTTATTCTCACAAGGAAATTGGCTTCATGTTGGAAATTGAAGAAAGCACAAGCAGGTCGCAATACACCAGAGCAAAAAATATGTTGGAAGATTTACTCATAAAAAAGAATATCCTCCAGCCAAAAAAAGAAAATACAAAATGGCTTTCTAGTGTGAAAGCACATTGATAGTTGGGTTGATTAAAAAAATAAATGAAGCGTTATTCGAAAGAGGAGATGGATGAACTACTGAAGGAAAAATCCGATCAATACCTTTTATACCCTTCAGACCGTGTTTGGAAAAACATTCATAAAGAATTACATCCAAGCAATGGGTGGCGCTATGCTGCTCTAACAGTGGTATTCTTTTTCATTGCTTCACTCAGTATCCATGTAAAGAAAAATGAGCTAGCAAAGGCTTATCTCAACAATAGAGATTCCTTATACCAATATATTGAAACACCATCCGCTAGCCTAGCCAACAATACACTTCAACTACCAGAGATATTTATTCCATATTATGGGCTAAAACAATCTACTGATGCATCTAACATCAATTTACTAGCAAGCAGAATAGCACATACAACTGCATTAGAACGTTCAACTGAAATAAGTTTACCTAAAAATATTTCAGGTCGATCTCAAATTAATTTACCTGTTGCAATTGCTTCAGTTAATAACACAGTCAAAGAAGAAAAAAAACATACTTTATCTGAGACAATCGACTTGGTTGTAACTACTGCAAAAAAAATCAGCAAAGATATCAAGTGGCAAGTATATGGTGGTCCCAGTATTGGATATAGAAGTTTAGAGGGTAAAGCAACAAGAAATATTTACCAATATG
>JACCDI011235032.1_pt1 | contig 14076 bp, 14 predicted proteins | sample 7442791 | NCBI WGS metagenome assembly JACCDI01 (sample SAMN15323434, study PRJNA562643) | freshwater metagenome | isolation source: river surface water | place: USA:Blue River Watershed | collected 2017-08-15 | reverse complement strand
CTTCACAGCAGTCAAATAATGATTCAACAAAGAATGAGACACCTGTTGCAACAGAGTCAGCATCTCCAGAAGCTACTCCAACAGAGTCAGCTTCTTCTGAGGCATCAACAGACACATCAAATGCAGCAACAACTGGCGAAGCTCCATCAAAGTTCATCGGTAACTGGAAGGATGCTTCAACCAAGGAGACCCTCGTTCTCTCATGGCGCGCACCAGCAGGCGATGTCACTGGTTACAAGGTTGAGATCGCTCCAAATGGAGGTGCTTGGAAGGAAGTCTCACAGATTCCTGCCACTCAACTCTCATTCGAACTCACAAAGACATCCGATTCTCAGTACACATCGTTCCGAGTAGCTGCAATCTATGCAGATGGAACTCTTGGTCTTGCAAAGGCATTTGGCTTCGCAGGTCAGTACGAATAATTTATTCATATAAAAAACCCCGGCCACTTGGTCGGGGTTTTTTATTTCCACAAAATAGAACGACAAGACTTATTTGAGGTATCGAGCGATCTCTGCAACATATACAGCGACGCCAGTGGGAACAAGGTGAACACCGTCCGGGGCAAAATATTCAGGATGACCATCAGATAGTGATGCCCAATCAACAACTCTCACATTAGAGAAACGGGCTGAAACCTCTGAAATCAAAGCATTATTCTGATCTCGCCAGGGACGGGGAACAGCGGTATTTACGAGTATTACCTTCGATTGCCCCTGAAGAGCTTCGAGAACTTTCACCACTTGATCTTCAGTGAGAGCATTGTTATTTCCCATGTTGAGAACAACTGGACCAGATGGGGCGCCCGAAATATCGCGAGCAATCTCGGCGAGAAGCTCTGGTGCTTGGCGACCGACTCGTGCATTGATGAGGCCAATGGGGTAGCTCTCTGCGAGAGCGCTTTTGATTCCAAGAATGACAGAGTCACCGGTGAGCCAGATACCTTCTTTACTTACAGCCGCTGAGGGATTTACTGATTCAATCTCTTCAACGATTGCGGCTTGTTCACGCTCACTCATTACAACAGCACGTCCACTGACAAGTATTGCAGCAACTATCACTGTAGAAAGGATTGCAACCACCTTGATCTTCTGGCGCTTCTTCTCAATCTCAGTTCGATACTTCAAGCCCTTAAGCCAGTAATTGAGAACTCCGCGACGGACAGGTAGTTCAATGAAGCGAAGCGAAATATCAGCAAGTGCAAAGACAATCAGAATTCGTAATGTGTAGACAGCCCATGATTCTCCTGCAAGGTCTACCGATGGACGGGTTACCTGGAAAATTACCCAGTGCCATAAGTAGATCGCATAGGAGCGCTCTCCAATCCAGAGCAGAATTCGATTCTGCAATAGTGGAGCAAAACGCGAAACTGGATGAACAATCGAGGTAATGATCGCTGCAGCAAAGATTCCTGCAAGAGGGAAGGCAATTTTGTAGAGTGCTGGGTTGCTCTCATCAATCAAGAGAAAAGTTCCGAGAATTCCAAGGAAGCCAAAGACCCCAATAGCGTCGATAAAATCTTGAGCCTTCTTGCTCACCTCAGTCTTGAAATTCTGTGGCACCCAGCTCACCGCAAGGGCGGCACCAAGAAAAAGTCCGATGCTATGGGTATCTGTACCAAAGTAAACATGGCTTACAGATTGTGCATTGGAAGCATCGAGTGAGAATGAGACGAGCATCAAGGTGATGCCAGAGATTCCAGCAATCGCAAGGGAGACTATCGAGAGCCGCTTCTTACCGAAGAATTTAAGTACGAGAAGGAGAATCAATGGCCATACAAGGTAGAACTGAGCCTCAACGGCAAGTGACCACGTGTGCTGCAGCAGTGAAGGTCGCCCAATTGCCTCGAAATAGTCGAGATGGCGCCCAACTAGCCACCAATTCATCGAGCCAGTCAGGGCAAATGGGGTATCGATCAAGAAGCGCTTGATTGTGTCAGGCGCCCAGAATCCGACCGCGATAGCGGTGGTAATCAACATAAATACGAGTGCAGGTAGCAAGCGTCGCAGACGCGCTAGATAGAAAGCGCGAAGGTCAAGGCCACCGCTACGTTCGATCGAATCCAATAAGAGTCGCGTGATGACATACCCTGAAATAACAAAGAAGAGATCGACGCCTAGAAATCCACCAGGGATCCAATTAAATCCGAGGTGGTAGAGGAGAACTGCCATCACCGCTATAGCGCGGAGACCATCGATGGCAGGTATGTATTGGATACCGCGTTTGGTAGCCATGAAAATTACTTGCGCTTAGCTGCAGATTTCTTTGCAGGGCTCTTCTTTGTCGAGCGCTTAGGTGCATCAAGTTCTGGAGCCGCACGACGGCTTTCAACCTTGATTGGCTCTTTGCGGCGAACGGTGCCATCTTCATTAAGCGAGTCATTAACAACAGCCTGCATATTAGCAAGACGAGCAAATGCGCCATCAAGACGTTGACGAGATTGTGAAATCGCCTGCTCTGCCGCAACGAGAGCTTGAGATTGCACTCGATAGAGGCGCTCGGATTCGGCAATGACCTCTGCCAGCCAGCGTCGGTATTCGATAACCTCATTGGCAGCATCAGCAACAATGCGCTCACCTTCACGACGAGCAGCAGATGCAACAGCTGCAGCCTCGCGACGCTTGGTATCGATAATGGATTCTGCCTCACGAACTGCTTCATTAACGAGATCGGCAGCTTCGGCCTCTGCGGTCGAAATGTACTTTCGGCCACGGGCTTCTGCTCCAGATAAAATGCTACGCGCCTTAGTTTCAGCACCTTCAAGGACATCTTTGGCATTTCGAGTTGATTCATTAATCAAACGCTCTGCAGATGCGTGAGCCTTCGCTTCACGTGCCTGCGCTGATTTGATCATCGTCATCGCAGTTTCAGTTGCGAGGATTTCAAACTCTTCCTTGCTAAGAGAGGTGATGTCTCGGCGTGAGCGAAGATCGCTGAGCTGAGATTCGAGCTCACGAATTCGATCTACAGGGTTGCCCGCTGGGGTGCGCTCTGATTCCTCACGGAAGCCCACCCAGTTGAGAAAGTCCTTCTTCTCTGCCATTGATAATCCCCATTGCTCTAAAAACGACCAACATCAAGGCTCATAGATTAGGGCATTCCTTAGTAAGGCGAAATCGCCCCAAAATCACGCGGGAATGAGGCCCCTATCGCGAACGATAAATAGCGAAGCAGATTGCAAGGTACTGGCTGATCCAGGCCGCCAGTACGAAGATATGGAAGAGCTCATGAAACCCAAAGTACTTCGCTGTGCGGCCAGGTTTCTTGAGAGCATAAAAGATTGCACCAATTGAGTAGAGCAATCCGCCAATCAAGATAGGAATCAAAACCCAGAGACCGCCGCGGTCGTAAAGCTGTGGGGTATAGACGATTGCTACCCATCCCAAGACGAGATAGTTGGCAACATAGAGCCAGCGCGGTGCACCGACCCAGAAAACTCTGATTGCAACTCCGGCAAGTGCGCCACTCCAAACAATCGCGAGCAACATATTTCGATCATGAGGTTCTAAAAGTGCGACTGCGAAAGGTGTATAAGAACCTGCGATCAGTAAGTTGATATTTGCATGATCCCAACGACGCCAGATCTTCTTTTTAGCTGGAGACCACGGAACTCGGTGATAGACGGCAGAAACGCTGAAGAGCATGATTGCAGTAATTGAATAAAGGGCGACGGCGAACTTCAGCGATTCTTTACTGAGGATAAAGAGAACGAGTGAAGCGATGATGACCGCCGGCGTAGCTCCGAGGTGAAACCAGCCGCGCAATTTAGGTGGATCAACCGGGGTCTTTTCATCTGAAGCATTGCTCATGAGATGAGCCTACGCGTTAGATAGGTTTCTGACCGACTTAACTGTCAGTGAGGCGCAGGCGGCTATGAAAGTAAGTGAGCCAGTCACTATCAACATCGTATCGACACCAAAGTAGTGGGCAAGTGGACCGGCAATAACGATTCCGATTGGTGCGATTCCATATGATCCGAGCGCATCGTAAGAATTCACTCGAGAGTAGGACTCCTCTGGAACGTGGGTTTGAAGTGATGTATTCCATGTGACCATAAAGATTTCAATGGTTAACCCCGAGAAGATTGCAGCGGCAATACAGATAATCAGTGGCATCTCGAATCCTAAGGAGAAATCCCAGACCGATGAGAATGCAATCAAAATCATGGAGATAAAGAGCGGTCGTTTAAACTTTCGCTTTAATACGATGATGCCACCAATCATCATTCCTGCAGTCATTCCAGCAAGGTTGAGCGACCAAGCACGCGGTCCAGTTTGCGGATCGCTGAAATTAAGTGGTCCGAGGACCTGCAGCATCGATTCAAATGACATATTGATAAAGGCAAAACAGAAGACCATAGTCACAACCCACGAACGAGAAATAAACTCACGCCATCCCACTTTGAGGTCATGCAAAATTCCAGGGCTTTCGAGCCTGGTCTTATTGGGTAGATCGATATTCCAGACAATCAGACCAGCGACAAGAAATGTGATGGCATCGACCAGTAAACCCCAGCCAGGGTTGAAAGTTGCAACGATTACACCGCCTGAAAGTGCGCCACAGATATAACCAATATTGCTCACCAACCCGATAACCGCATTACCCTCTTGTAGCTGCTCTTTCGGGAGAATCTCTGCCAGGACTCCTGACATTGCAGGCCACCAGAGCGCATTGAGTAATCCAAAAATCGCTCCCATCGCGACCAGAATCCAAATACTTGGAAAACCACCAATGAGCGAGATTGCACTAACACCAGCAAAGATGCTTCCTATAATGTCCGTGCCACCAACAATGCGGTTGCGTTGAACTCGATCGGCAAAGACTCCACCAAACAACATAAAGGCGATTAGCGGGAAATAGCGAGCTGCCATCACAAGGCTTAAATCACCGCCATCTGCACCTTCAATACTGAGTACTCCATATGCCAAGGCGATAGGAGAGATGCCGTTACCGACATTGGAGATAAAGCGAGCAGATGCCAGCATGGTGAAGTTCTTATAGGCATGGAGAGCCTTGAGCTGAGCAAGCATTGGGCAAGCGTACTTAAGAATTCATCTCGCCATTCACCATTTATTCATATTTCATCCTTACTATCACGCTGTGAAGAAAATTCTTGCTGAGTTTATAGGGACGGCAACCCTTGCCACAGTTGTCGTTGGCTCTGGAATCATGGCCGAGAACCTCTCAAGTGATATCGGGGTTCAACTTCTCATTAATGCAGCCGCAACAGGTGCTGCGCTCTGGCTTTTGATTACTCTATTTGCACCGATCAGCGGAGCACATTTCAATCCTCTGGTTACAGGTATCTCTTTATTTAGAAAAGAACTCTCCGCTAAATTGGCTTCGATCTTTACCGCGGCACAAATAAGCGGTGCAATCGGCGGAACAATTCTCGCCAATGTTCTCTTCAAGCATCCAGCTATTGATATTTCAGGCAAATCGCGCGATGGTGGAAATCTACTGCTGAGTGAAGTTGTCGCTACAGCTGGTTTGATCTTCGTTATTTATCAACTCTCAACAATCAAGAGCGGCAAGAAAGTCGCTGTGGGAGTCGCATCCTGGATATTTGCTGCTTACTTCTTCACCTCTTCAACATCTTTTGCTAATCCTGCAATCGCAATTGGCCGTATCTTTTCCAATAGTTTTGCTGGGATAACCCCTCATTCAGCAGCAACCTTTATCCCATTTCAAATCATGGGTGCAGCGCTGGGATATTTACTCTTTACCTATCTCAATCCAAAGGAGAAGAAATAATGAGCGAGAAGAAGACAATCATGTTCGTCTGTGTCCACAATGCAGGTCGATCACAGATGGCTGCAGGATTTATGCGCGAACTAGGAGGAGATCGCGTTGAAGTTCTCTCTGCTGGCTCAGCTCCTAAAGATTCGATAAATCCAATTGCAGTTGAAGCGATGCATGAACTCGGAATCGATATCGCAAATCAAAAGCCTAAAGTTCTGACACCCGAAGCGGTGCAACAATCAGATGTCGTTATCACAATGGGATGTGGTGATGCATGTCCTTACTATCCAGGTAAGCGCTATGAAGATTGGAAGCTCGATGATCCTGCCGGCCAAGGCATTGAGTCTGTCCGCGTTATCAGAGATGAAATAAAGGCGCGAGTTGAAACGCTTTTGAGCGAAGTTCTATAACAATTCTGGATTATTTTTCTAGATTACGCGTGACTCACCGGTAACATCGCAGAAAAAATTGGAAATAAGCATCGTTTAGAAGTGCAAACCCCTCGCAATAGGTTCACACTTTCACTTATCGAAGGCCAACGTAGCCCTGGGCTATAAGCGTTGACCTACGGTCTTACGGGCCGCCCGGTCCGCACTGATAGAGAGTCACGAAAGGCTCAGGAGATATGTCAGTTACGCTCAATAGCAACCAGTGGAACCTTGTTTACAACATGTTCTCACTCGGTTTAGTTTCAATGCTCGCATGCACTGTTTACACATTAGTTTCACAGGCACGAGTGCTACCTAAGTACCGTAATGCGCTAGTTATGTCATCAATGGTTACATTCATTGCTGGTTACCACTACTGGCGAATCTTTAACTCATTCGGCGAAGCTTCAGATGGATTCATGGTTAACGTTTCAGGCGACCACGGTTCATTTAACGAGGCTTACCGTTATGTAGATTGGCTTCTCACTGTTCCACTACTTCTCGTTGAGGTAATTGCTGTATTGGCACTTGCTAAGGAAGTTTCAAAGTCATTGATCATGCGTCTCGTTCCAGCATCAGCTGCAATGATCGCACTTGGATACCCAGGTGAAATCTCAGCAGATCAGGGCACACAGGTTCTCTATGGAGTTCTTTCAACAATTCCATTCCTTTACATCCTCTACGTACTATTCATGGAGCTTACAAAGTCCTTGGATCGTCAGCCAGAGGGCGTTGCAGATACAGTGAAGCGCTTGCGTCTTCTCCTTATCGCTACATGGGGTGTATACCCAATCGCTTACATCTTCAACATCGTTGGCGATGCATCAGCGAACTCATTCGTTGCAATTCAGGTTGGTTACACAACAGCAGACATCCTTGCTAAGTGTGTATTCGGTCTAACAATCCTCAAGATTGCACGTATGAAGTCACATGCCGAAGGTATGGCTGCTGACCACTAATTAAATAAGTAAAAAAGTGAAGGGCGTCGAGAAATCGGCGCCCTTTGCCATTACTGTTGCTTCTATGAATAGCGCACGAATTAACAATTACCGTATGGCTGCATATGCGGCTCTAGCGGTAGGACTTATCAATCTCCGGTATCAGACAGGCGCTGAAAGTAATTTTATGAAGAGCGCTGCACTCTTTATTCCTGGGGCGCTGCTGATCGCGCTCACATTTACTTCGGTCGGAAAGAAGTGGCTTGAGACTCGTAACGCCGCCCTCACTCTTTCAATTGTGGGAAGCGCGCTCTTGATCTACAGCTTCGTTCTCTAATACCTAGACTTTCGCGGAATTTCACAAGTTCAATTCCTAGACCTTCGCGGAATTTCACAAGTTCAATTCCGGAGTTGTATATCTGCCTTCTTAGCCTCTGCAATCAAGATCCGAATGGCATTTGGCCCCATTCCGTGAAGCTCCTTCAAAGCTGCAAGTGAAGCTTTTCGTAGATCGCTGATTGTGTAGTAACCCTCATCTATCAGAGCTCTCCGAGCCGGCGCTGCCAAACCAATCTCACGCCACTGACCATCAACGGCGGCATATTGATCGAGATCAACCTCACCTCGGGTGACTGGGCACTTGGCAGCAGCCTTCTCTGCCTTGCGAGCAGCCGCAGCGCGCTTTGCCTCGCCTTGTAATTTCTTTAACTTTGCAGGAGATGCCTTCGCCATTGAACGTTCCCTTTATTAAAGCGCTACAACAATTGCCGTCAAGAGAGAGGCTGAGACGAGGCTCTTCAATACGATCTTGAAAGCTTGAGCGCGATCTGCTTTTAAGGCAGCTGGATCTTTAATCTTCTTTACATCTCCGGCGGTATCAAAGTTAAAGACACCCATTAATCCATAGGCGAAGCAGAATCGACTACGAGCTTGGATAAAGCCAATGGAGGCGAGCATGGCAGGCGCAAAGGCGATTAATCGAGTCGAACTTCCTTGATCAGTTGCTATGAGTGCAACTGCGAGAATTGTGTAGAGAACTCCACCAGTGATTGCTACTTGATAGCGGCGATGGATTTCAGATGGACCGATATTGCATGAACCTGCTACGTAATCTGACATAGGAGAGAGTCTAGGTCCGAAGGGGAGAGATGGAGAGATAAAGATTGTGCGGGAGGCGGGACTTGAACCCGCACGCCGGAGCACCAGTTCCTAAGACTGGCGTGTCTGCCATTTCACCACTCCCGCTTACATCTCAAGGCAGTTTCATATGAGATGCAGGGGAAAGAGTAAGGCTTCTAGGCGCCCACACCAAAATCGCGCTCTTGTCGGGATACGCACGGCTAAACTACGCAAATGTCCTCACTTGCAGATCAACTCGCAGCCTCAATTCGTGGGCTCGTTGCTGCCGCCATCGAGAATGGCGAGCTCACAGGATCTGCCCCTGAATCGATAGTTCTAGAGCGCCCGAAGAATCGTGACCATGGTGATTACGCCACATCTATAGCGCTCCAATTGGCGAAGGCGGCTGGTAAGAATCCACGAGAAGTTGCAACACTTCTGCAAGGCGCAATCGCTGATCTGCCTGGGGTAAGCAAGGTAGATATTGCAGGACCTGGATTTATCAATATCACCTTAGATCGAGCCAATCAGGCAGAGCTGGTGCGCACCATTCTTAACGCTGGAGACACCTACGGATCGGGCGATTCGCTTAAGGGCGTCGCCGTCAATCTCGAATTCATTAGCGCAAACCCAACAGGCCCATTGCATTTGGGCCACACACGTTGGGCAGCTGTAGGCGATGCGCTAGGTCGCGTCCTCAAAGCCGCTGGAGCAAAGGTCACACAAGAGTTTTATATCAACGACCGCGGTCGCCAGATGGATCTCTTCGGTCAATCAGTTCAAGCGGCAGCGCTCGGCAATCCAATTCCAGAAGATGGCTACCAAGGCGATTACATCAAAGATCTAGCCAAGATTGTTGTGGCAGAAAATCCTGGAATCTCATCAAGTGAAGATTTCCGCGAAGCTGCCTACAAAGTTCAGCTAGCAGAACAGCAGGCAGTCCTCGAAACTTTCCATACCAAGTTCGATGTCTGGTTCTCTGAGCGCTCGCTCCATCAATCCGGAGCAGTTGATCACGGTATGCAGAAACTTCGCGAACAAGGCCACGTCTTCGAGCAGGATGGCGCTGTCTGGCTTCGCACAACAGATTTCGGTGATGATAAAGATCGCGTACTCATTAAGGAGAATGGCGAACTCACATACTTTGCCTCAGATACCGCTTATTACATCAATAAGCGTGAGCGTGGATCTGATATCTGTATCTACATGTTGGGGGCAGATCACCATGGATATATCCATCGCCTTCGCGCGGTGGCGGCTTGTGCTGGCGATAATCCTGATTACAACATTCATGTTCTTATCGGTCAGTTGGTAAAGATTATGGAAGGCGGCGAAGAGGTTAAGCTCTCAAAGCGCGCTGGCACCATTATCACTTTGGCAGAGCTCGTCGAAAAGGTCGGAGTAGATGCTGCTCGCTACACACTCATTCGCTATCCGGTAGATACACCAATGGTGATGGATATCGATATCTTGCGTAGTAACACAAATGAGAACCCGGTCTATTACGTGCAGTATGCACACGCACGTATCGCTGCCGTGCTTCGCAATGTGGCCGAACTTGGAATTCCGACCGGACTCGATAACTTTGATCCTGCGCAACTTAGCCATGATCGCGAAAACCAATTGCTTGGCACTCTTGCAGAATTTCCTCGAATCGTCGCAACATCTGCTGAACTTCGCGAACCACATCGTATTGCGCGATATCTCGAGGAGCTCGCTGGCGTTTATCACGGCTTCTATGCCGATTGCCGCGTATTACCACTCGGCGATGAAGCGATTGCGCCAATTCATTCAGCACGTGCAAATCTCTGCGCTGCAACAATGCAGGTGATTGCTAATGGTCTCAATCTTCTCGGCGTCAGCGCACCGGAGAGAATGTAATGTCAGGGCAATCGACTCAGGGCGCTTCGATGTGGTCAAGAAATGTCTCCTTTAATAATGGAGAGCTTCACCTTGCAGGAATTCCTGCATCAAATCTTGCCCAAGAATTCGGCACCCCAACATTCTTTCTCGATGAAGAAGCTTTTCGCACAAGAGCAACTTTGTGGCGCGATGGGCTCAAGGCTGAGTTCGGAGATAAAGCTGGCCATGTCTTCTATGCATCAAAGGCTTTCACCTGTACCGCCGTCGCTCATTGGATTTCAGAGATTGGCATCGGTATCGATGTTGCAACCGGTGGTGAGCTAGCTGCAGCACTTGCAGGCGGAGTCGACCCTTCACATATTGAGGTACATGGAAATAACAAATCTCTCGCAGAGATCGATCGCGCTGTTTCTATTGGCGTTCATTCAATCGTTATGGATTCGCTCTACGAGATTGATCGAGTTGCTGAAGCAGCCCGAAGGCATGGCAAACGTCAGCCGGTTCTTATCCGCCTCACACCTGGCATCGAAGCGCATACCCATGAATCAATCTCAACTGCTCATGAAGATGTGAAGTTTGGTTTTTCTATTGCATCAGGCGCTGCTTGGGCTGCTGTTGAAAAGATGGCGACTTTGCCAGAACTCGATTTCCGCGGAGTGCATTGCCATATCGGTTCTCAAATCTTTGGCACTGAAGCATTTGAAATCGCAGCAGATCGCTTGTTAGCTTTTATGGCGAAGTATCGCGATGCCTTTGGAGTAGAACTTCCAGAACTCGATCTTGGCGGAGGATATGGAATCGCCTATCTCCCAAGTGAAATTACAGTTGAGCCCGCCGATGTTCTTCCGACAATCGGCAAGGCAGTTCGCGAGGCGTGTGCAAAGTACTCGCTTGCACTTCCATCTATTTCAATCGAGCCGGGCCGCAATATTGTTGGCCCAACGATGTTCACTCTCTATGAAGTAGGTACAGTAAAAGATGTAGTAATCGAAGATGGATCTGTACGAAAGTACATCTCTGTCGATGGTGGAATGAGCGATAACGCTCGTACTGCGCTCTATGATGCTGAATACTTTGCAGCCATTGCTCAACGCACTTCTACCGCCCCAACTGCGCAATCTCGACTAGTGGGAAAGCATTGCGAGACCGGCGACATCATTATTCGAGATATTCAACTTCCATCTGATGTAATCCCGGGCGATCTCATCGCAACACCGGCAACGGGTGCGTATGGACGCTCGATGGCGAGCAACTACAACCATGTACCCCGCCCGCCAGTTGTAGCTGTTATTGATGGAAAGGCACGAGTAATCGTGCGCCGCGAGACCGAGGCTGATTTGCTCGCTCTCGATGTAGCCAAGATGTGAAAGAATCCCCCTCATGAGTCGAGCAGATAAACCAGTACGTATCGGCATGCTCGGCTGTGGCGTAGTCGGCAGCGAAGTAGCACGACTTCTCCTTGCAGATACTGAAGAGCTCTCAACCCGAGCCGGCGTCAAAATCGAACTCGCTCGAATCGCGGTTCGGACAATTAAAGATTACCCAGGAATCAATCCTGCGCTCTTTACCACTGATCCTTTTTCGATTGTTAATGATCCCGAGATTGACCTGATTGTCGAAGTCATGGGCGGCATCGAACCAGCAAATGAATTAGCCCATCTTGCAATTAAGAACCGCAAATCAATTGTGACCGCCAATAAGGCTCTCCTTGCTAGCCACGGCGCCGAACTCTTTACCGCCGCATATGCACAAGGCGAAGATATCTATTACGAAGCCTCTGTCGCCGGCGCTATTCCAATTATTCGCCCGCTCCGAGATTCTTTGGTTGGCGACTTTGTCATTCGTGTAATGGGAATTGTTAACGGAACAACAAATTACATTCTCACAAAGATGCATGAAGATAATAAAGAATTCGCAGTTGCTCTCAAAGAGGCGCAAGAACTTGGTTACGCCGAAGCAGATCCGACTGCCGATGTTGAAGGTTTTGATGCAGCAGCAAAGGCTGCAATTCTCTCTGGACTCGCCTTCCATACCCGCGTTACCGTCTCAGATGTATATCGCGAAGGTATTTCACACATTACTTTAGAAGATGTGCAACTCGCCAAAGAACTTGGCTATGTCATCAAGCTCTTGGCAATCGCAGAGTTAACTCCAGCGGATGAGATTTCAGTGCGCGTGCACCCGGTAATGCTCGAGAAATCGCACCCACTTGCATCTGTTCGCGATGCCTTCAACGCTGTCTTTGTTGAAGCAGAATCAGCTGGACCTTTGATGTTCTACGGCCGAGGTGCAGGTGGTGCTCCAACAGCATCTGCAATTCTTGGAGATGTTCTCGCGGTATCACGCCATATTGCACATAACTCAGTCGGGCAGCGCGAGACTGATTATGCAGATCGCGATATCGCACCAATTGAAACCACTAAAACCAAGTTCTTAATTCGCCTTGAAGTCCAAGATAAATCAGGTGTTTTGGCCTCAATCGCTCAGGTTTTTGCGACTCAAGGAGTATCAATTCAAACTGTTGATCAAAATGGTCGCGATGCAGATGCCGAACTCATCATCGTTACCCACCTTGCAACCGAAGGTGAACTCAAGGCAACTGTTGAAGCGTTGAAGAAGATGGATATTGTCAGCAAGATTTCTAGCGTGATCCGCGTAGAGGGAGCGAGTGCGTAATGGGATTTTTCAAGAAGAAAGAAGGCGCACATCAGTGGCTCGGAGTCATTGAGGAATACCGCCACCGTCTACCCGTAAGTTCGAAGACCCCCATCGTCTCTCTCCGAGAAGGCGGCACTCCACTCATCTATGCGTGCAATCTCTCTGAGATGCTCGATAACGAAGTCTGGGTGAAGTTTGAAGGAATCAATCCAACTGGTTCGTTCAAAGATCGCGGAATGACAATGGCAATCTCCAAGGCTGCCGAAGATGGCGCAAAGGCAGTTATCTGCGCATCAACAGGAAATACATCTGCATCAGCAGCAGCCTATGCAGTCAAGGCTGGCATGGTTCCTGCAGTACTTATTCCTGAAGGAAAGATTGCAATGGGCAAGCTCGCGCAGGCCGTTGCACATGGAGCAACACTTCTTCAAGTACAAGGCAACTTTGATGATTGTCTGGTTCTTGCTCGCGAACTTTCTGAAAAGTACCCGGTTTCTCTCGTTAACTCAGTAAATCCATATCGCATCGAAGGGCAGAAGACGGCTGCATTTGAGGTTGTCGATCTTCTCGGAGATGCCCCTGACATTCACACACTTCCAGTAGGTAATGCCGGAAACATCACTGCGTATTGGAAGGGCTACAACGAATACTTCAACGACGGCCTTTCCAAGAGAAAGCCAGCGATGTGGGGATTCCAAGCTGCGGGTTCGGCGCCTCTTGTTCTTGGCCACCCAGTTGATAATCCAGAAACTATTGCAACCGCTATCCGTATCGGAAAGCCAGCTTCCTGGAATCAGGCAATTGCAGCGCGTGATGAATCCGCAGGTCTTATTGATTCAGTCACTGATGAAGAAATTTTGGCCGCTTATCGAATCCTCTCTTCACAAGAGGGCATCTTCTGCGAGCCATCATCAGCTGCGGGTCTCGCAGGGCTGATCAAATATAAGGCCGCCGGAAAACTTCCTCGCGGAAAGAAGATTGTTATTACATGTACAGGAAATGGCCTGAAGGATATTCCTTGGGCACTTGAAGGTGCCAAAGATCCCGTGAGCGTTCCTGTCAATGCAGATATTGCAGCAGAAGCTCTTGGATTGAAGAAGGCTTAATCAATGAGCAAGCCAACCTTTAAGGCGAAACCGATGCAGGTACAGGTACCTGCATCGTCGGCAAACCTTGGCCCTGGCTTCGACGCATTTGGTCTCGCTCTCGCAATGCACGACCGCTATGTCGCACAGGTTCTCGATGATTCAATTCTCGATATCGATGTAACTGGCGAAGGCGCAGATGAAGTTCCGCTCACCGATAAGAACCTCCTTGTAAAGGCGATG
>JACCDI010596004.1_pt1 | contig 14079 bp, 11 predicted proteins | sample 7442791 | NCBI WGS metagenome assembly JACCDI01 (sample SAMN15323434, study PRJNA562643) | freshwater metagenome | isolation source: river surface water | place: USA:Blue River Watershed | collected 2017-08-15 | reverse complement strand
CCAGCGTATAGGGACGAACGCCACCCGTGACCCATTCACCGTGGATTTTGCCGTCAGCGTCTTCGTCGCGATATTCAAATTTGAACAGATCCTGCGTCACAATGACGTCGCCTTCCATGCCGATGACCTCCGTAATCTGGGTGGTGCGGCGGGAACCATCACGCAGACGCTTCACCTGAACGATAAGGTCGACCGATTCCGCGATCTGCCGCGAAATGGCTTCCTTGGGTATTTTGATGTCGCCCATCATGATCATATTTTCCATACGACCCAAGCACTCGTGCGGGTTGTTGGCGTGGAGCGTACACATGGATCCATCATGGCCGGTGTTCATTGCCGCGAGGAGGTCGAAACACTCCGCACCACGAATTTCGCCCAAGATAATCCGGTCAGGACGCATACGCAGTGCGTTCTTCACAAGATCGCCGATGGTGATAGCGCCATCGCCTTCCAAGTTCGCAGGGCGTGTTTCAAGCGGGAGCCAGTGCGGCTGTTGAAGGCGAAGTTCGGCGGCATCTTCAATCGTCAAAACGCGCTCGCCAGGGTCAATCATTTTGGACAAAGCGTTCAGCATTGTCGTTTTACCGGAGCCGGTACCGCCCGAAATGACGATATTCATCCGGCTGGCCCCGGCAATCTTCAATGCCGTTGCCATGGGCTCGCTCATCGAACCATAGCCCTTCAACATGTCGATTGTGATCGGCTTTTCAGAAAATTTACGAATTGAAATGGCGGTGCCGCGCAGTGATAGCGGGGGAACAATGACGTTCACGCGGCTACCGTCTTTCAACCGGGCATCGGCCAAAGGTGTGGTCTGGTCAACGCGGCGACCGACTTGGTTCACGATGCGCTGCGCGATCTGGAACAAATGCTCTTCGTCACGAAACTGGATCGGCGCTATCTGCAGCTTTCCCTTTTTTTCGATATAGGTCTGTAACGGGCCATTGACCATGATATCGGTAATATCTGGATCGCTGAGCAGCTCTTCAAGCGGGCCGAAGCCGAGCAGTTCGTCGACGAGCACTTTTTCCAAAGCAAATTGCTCGCGACGGTTCAGTGTCAGCTTGAGTTCGGCCAACACTTCGAGAATGATCGGACGGAACTCTTCGGTCAGCTCTTCTTTATTCAGCGATGCCGCCGCTTCGGGGTCCACACGCTCCAAGAGGCGTGGGAGAACTTGTTCTTTGATTTTGTGCACCGATGCCTCAAAGCCTTGGGGGCCTTTGTCGACTGGTGCCGCGTTGTTTGCACGGTCTGACAAGCGCGACATGGCTTCCTGCATTGCGGTCTGTGGACCGCCGTTACTGCCGCCGGGTAAGTTTGCCGATTCAATGGGTGGAAATTGTTCGCCACCGCCCGTCGTTTGCGGGTAATCTGGCTGTTGCGCAATCGAGGGCCCACCGCCGCTCATGGGGCGCGCCACGCCAAATGATGAGCGCCCTACGGACAAGCCTGGTTTCTTCCCAAATGCGCTCACGTTATCCCGCTCCGATACTCTATGGACTAAGGATTTCTGGTTACCGACAAATGGTAAATAAATCGGTAACAGTTTGCCTTGTTGGGTTGCCCGACATAGTTTTCTGCCGCTTTTCATTCATGGCAAACACTTTTAAGAGAACGCGGTAATCGAGGAAAATCCAGTGCCTGCATCGTCGGCCCGTTCGGGTCTTTTATATGCCGTTTGCGGCTTTGCTCTGTTGTCATTGGGCGATGCTGTCATCAAATCGATCGCCGGTGCGTGGCCCGGTACTGCCGTGGCGGCGCTGCGCTATTCGATCGGTGCGGTCGGCTTGGGCACATTATTGTACCTCAAGGAAGGCAGGCAGGGATTTGCTTTGCCCATGCCCAAAGTTCAGATCCTGCGCGGATTTGCAGTGGCCATGGCCACCATTTGTTTCTTCTTGTCGATCTTCGTCATGCCATTGGCTGAGGCTACGGCAATTGGTTTTACAAGCCCGATGATCACTGCGGTCTTGAGCGCCATTTTTCTGCATGAACGGACGAATGTGACCAAATGGACGGCCACATTTATTGCGTTCGGAGGGGTTCTTCTCATCATGCGGCCCAATGTTGCCGAACTGGGTTGGGTTGCTTTGTTGCCGTTGGCAGCGGCCATGTCGATGGCGCTTTTGATGATTGGTAACCGCGCCGTGGCTGGGGCAGGGACACCCATTTTGATGCAATTTCTGGTCGCGTCACTTGCGGTGCCATTCATATTGACCGCAGCGCTTTTGGGCCATTTTTCGGGCGTTCCGACATTGCATATAGGCATGCCAGACTGGACCATAGTGGCGCGCTGCGCCGTCGTGGCGGTCACCGCTAGCTTTGCGCACTGGTTGATTTTTATGGCAACGACCCGTGCTTCGGCTGCGGACATCGCGCCAATGACATATGTTCAATTGTTGATGGCACTCGCGCTTGGCATATTGGTTTTTGGCGATTGGCCAGACATGACATCGCTTGCCGGGTCCGCGATCATTATCGCCAGCGGCCTTCTTTTGTGGCGCAAATCGCGCCCATAGTTTCACCGCAATCGCCCGCAATATGGGTGCCAACACCGTCGCTGCAAATTAGGAAAAGACTTGGTCAAAACGGGCTGCTATCGCACCGCCATGTCAGACCAAAAGCATCTCTATCTCGTCGATGGCTCCGCCTATATTTTCCGGGCCTATCACCGGCTGCCCCCGCTCACCAATAAACATGGCGAGCCGGTCGGTGCGGTATATGGCTATACGACCATGCTGTGGAAGCTGGCGGACGACCTAAACCAAGCAGACGGTCCAACGCATATGGCTGTGGTCCTCGATAAATCGAGCCAGTCCTTCCGCAACCGGATCTATGACCAGTATAAAGCGCATAGGCCCGACCCGCCTGAGGATTTACGACCACAATTTCCCATGATCCGCGATGCGACACGGGCGTTTTCTTTGCCGCTGGTCGAAGAGGATGATGTCGAGGCTGATGACATGATCGCAAGCTATGCGCGCGCCGCTTGCGCCGCCGGCTGGCATGTGACCATCGTCAGCAGCGACAAGGATCTGATGCAGTTGGTAGAACCATCCATCGACATGTTCGATACGATGAAAAACGAACGCATTCGCGCCGAGGAAGTATACGAAAAATTTGGTGTCGAGCCCGAACGGGTTGGCGATGTGCTGGCGCTGATGGGCGATAGCGTCGACAATGTGCCCGGCGTCCCCGGCGTCGGGCCAAAAACGGCGACTAAGCTCATTCAGGAATTTGGTGACCTTGAAAGCGTCTTGGCCGCCGCACCTTCGATGAAGCCGTCTAAAATGCGCGATAATTTGATTGAGCATGCGGACAAGGCGCGCCTGTCGAAAGTGCTGGTGACCCTGAAAGACGATTGTCCGCTGCCCATCGCGATTGAAGACATGACATTGGGGACAATCCCTGAAGAACCGCTCGCCGCATTTTTGGAGCATCACGGGTTCAACTCGCTTTTGAAGCGTATCGGGCATGTGGCAGATACCGCTGCCGCGAATAAGGCGATTGCCGGCAACCCCAAGGCCGCGAACAAGGGCGACGCCCCCGTATCCGCGCCCACAGCGGGCACCGCCGCTTTGCCGCCCGCCATGCCCAAAATTGATGTGTCGACATATGAATGCGTCACGGATGTTACTCGGCTAGACCATTGGATTTCCCGCGCCCGTGAAACAGGGACTTTGGGTTTCGACACCGAAACAGACAGTTTACAGGCGGCGAGCGCCAATCTTGTGGGCTTCAGCCTAGCGGTCGCACCGGGGGAGGCATGTTACGTGCCGCTGGCACATGGCGGCACAGATATGTTCGCCGAAAAGCCGGTTCAGATAGAAATGAACATAGCTTTGGAACGGTTGCGCCCATTGCTCAGCGACCCGAGCGTGCTGAAAATTGGCCAGAATCTGAAATATGACATGTCGGTATTGGCGCGGCATGATGTGCGTATAACGCCCTATGATGACACGATGGTCATGAGCTTCGCCTTGGATGCGGGTCGTCAACAGCATGGCATGGACGAACTCGCCAAAACGCATTTGGGGCATGAATGCATCTCTTATAAAAGCGTCACTGGAACGGGCAAAAGCCAGATTGGTTTTGCCGCCGTCCCGCTGTCTGATGCGACCTGCTATGCGGCGGAAGATGCCGATGTAACACTGCGGTTGTGGCATCACCTGAAGTTGCGGATGAGCCCTGAAAAGGTAACCCGTGTCTATGAACTGGTGGACCGCCCGCTCGTGCCCGTCCTGTCGCAGATGGAATGCTTAGGCATTAAGGTCGACCGGACGGTTCTTGCTCGATTGTCGTCTGAATTCGCGGCGCAAATGGAACTGCTCGAAAAGGAAATTCACGGCCTCGCCGGACAGCCGTTTACGATCGGCAGCCCACAGCAGCTTGGCGAAATCCTGTTTGGAAAAATGGGCTATAAGGGCGGTAAAAAGGGCAAGTCGGGGCAATATTCGACCGACGTGACGGTGCTGGAAGATCTGGCGGGGCAGGGCATCGACATTGCACGCAAGGTTCTTGATTGGCGGCAACTTGCGAAGCTGAAATCAACCTATACCGACAGTCTGCAGCAGCAGATTGACCCGAAAACGGGCCGTGTGCACACAAGCTATAGCCTCGTCGGCGCGCAAACGGGGCGGCTGTCATCGACCGACCCGAACTTGCAAAATATTCCCATTCGTACCGAAACCGGTCGCCAGATCAGGGACGCTTTTGTCGCCGAACCCGGCAATGTGATCCTGTCCGCCGACTATAGCCAAATTGAGCTGCGGCTCGCGGCGCATTTTGCGGATGTGGAGCCGTTGCGCGATGCCTTTGAAAAGGGCGAAGACATTCATGCGCGCACCGCATTGGAACTGTTCGGCGAAGTCAACCGCGACACGCGCGGCCGCGCCAAGACGATTAACTTTTCCATCCTATATGGCATTTCCCGATGGGGTCTTTCAAAGCGTTTGGAATCCTCTCCTGAAGAAGCGCAGGCGCTTATCGACGCATATTTCCAACGATTCCCGGGCATTTCGAATTATATCCAGGAGACAATGGCGACCGTCCGCGAATGCGGGCACTCGACGACATTGTTTGGACGGAAAACATGGTTTCCGCGCATCACGTCCCCCAATCAGGCAGAACGACAGGGCAGTGAACGCGCTGCGATCAATGCGCCGATTCAGGGGACAAGCGCTGACATCATCAAGCGCGCGATGGTGCAAATGGGGCCGGCGTTGAAAGCGGCTGGCTTAGGCCATGTGAAGATGTTGCTGCAGGTGCATGACGAACTGGTGTTTGAACTGCCCGAGGCGGATGTCGCCGCGGCAAGCGACGTCATCCGCGCGATTATGGCAGGCGCGGCCGAACCTTTGGTGAAGCTCACTGTTCCGCTCGGTATCGAAATCGGGACAGGGCCAAGCTGGGGCGCCGCGCACTAAGGCACCGCTGCCCCGCGCCGATCGCTTTTGTCGTCGACCGCATGTTCAAATGTGCCGGTAACGAAGGGCTGGGCGGTCAGGGCCGCTCAACCGCGATTGCGGGTTTGCACATATGTACCGAGCAGGCGGACCGAGTTGCAATGAAAGCGCAGCTCATCCAGCGCGCGGTCAACGGCTGGGTCGCCCGGTGCGCCTTCGATATCCGCAAAAAATTCGGTCGCGGCAAAGCTTGCGCCGTTTTGGTAGCTTTCGAGCTTCGTCATATTGACGCCATTGGTCGCAAAGCCGCCCATCGCCTTGTATAAAGCTGCAGGGACGTTCTTTACTTCAAAGATGAGCGTCGTCATCAACGTGCCCGTCACTCCGGTGTTGTTAACGGGTTCACGCGATAACACGACAAACCGCGTCGTATTGCTCGCATCATCCTGAACACCGTCGTTGATCGGGACAAGGCCATACAGCTCGGCGGCAATTGGCGGCGCTATGGCAGCAGCCGAAGCGTCATCATTGGCCGCAACAAAAGCCGCCGCAGCGGCCGTGTCTGCATAAGCGACCGGAATGATACCGTGCGAACGCAGATAATGGCGGCATTGGCCAAGTGCCTGCGGGTGGCTCATAGCTGTTTTCAATTCCGCATCGGCGGATTTTGCCATCAGGCAATGGCGGATCGGCATGAAATGTTCGGCGATGATGCTGAGGCCAGATTCGGGCAGAAGAAAATGGATGTCCGCAACGCGGCCATGCAGTGAATTCTCAATCGGAATAATCGCCCTGGCCGCAGACCCGTCCTTCACGGCGTCAATGGCATCTTCGAACGAGAAACAGGGTAAGGGCAGGCAATCCGCATCAAATTCCAACGCGGCAAGATGGGAATTTGCGCCGGGCGCACCTTGAAAGGCAATCGCTTTTGCAGGCTGTTCATGCGCAGCTAAAGCCATGGTTCTGACAAGGGCGAGTGCGGGTGCGGGGTAACTGTTCATATGGCCACCGCGATAGGATAGCCAAACTTATCCGGCAAGTCTGGAATTGGACACTTGCACGGCCTTACTGACACTATTAGAGGGGCTTGAGAATCCGGCTGTCAGACCGACGCCGGCTTAAAACCGCATTTCAGGGCTGATAACCAATGGATGATCGTAGTAACACAATTGCAGGCTGGGTTTTGGCAGGCGGCATCGTCGCGCTCGGGCTAAGCATCGTATCGGGCATGTACTTCCACGCTGAAGCGCCTGAAAAAGAAGGTTTTGCAGTTGCAGCGGAAGCTGGCGGCGAAGCCGGTGGTGCCGCGGCCGTGCCGATTGCGACATTGCTTGCCACTGCTGATGTTGCAAAGGGCGAAGCGGTTTTCAAAAAATGCGCAGCTTGCCATACCATTACGCAAGGCGGACCAAATGGAATTGGTCCAAATCTTTGGGCTGCGTTGGGTAAACCGCACGGCCATGTTGCAGGCTTTTCTTATTCGGATGCTCTGAAAAGCGTTCCTGGCAACTGGGACTTTGAAGGCATGGACAAGTGGCTGGCCAACCCCAAAAAATATGCGCCGGGCACGAAGATGACTTTTGCTGGCTTGGGTAACCCTGAAGAGCGCGCAAATTTGATCGCGTATCTCAATGCGCAGGGTTCAAACCTGCCGTTGCCAACACCACCAGCAGCAGATGCCGCAGCACCTGCCGCGGATGCAGCAACCGGTGAAGCAGCTGCCGCACCAGCGGCTGACGCCGCAGCGCCTGCTGCAAAGTAATCAGTTTAATTCAATTTGAGACTTCGTAGAAATCGCAGATAGCACTCCATGCTTCTTCTGCGGTTTCTACAAACTGGAAAAGTTCCAGATCACGTGGGCTGATGACGCCCTCGAGCATCAGTTCTTCAAAATTCACAACACGGTTCCAAAATTCGCGACCAAAGAGCAGGATCGGCATCTTCTTGATCTTGCCGGTTTGGACAAGTGTGAGCAGTTCGAAGAACTCGTCGAACGTTCCAAAGCCACCGGGGAACACCGCGACGGCACGTGCGCGCAGCAAGAAGTGCATTTTGCGCAACGCGAAATAGTGGAACTGGAAACTCAATCGCGGCGTCACAAAAAGATTTGGCGCCTGTTCGTGCGGAAGCACGATATTTAGGCCAATGGATTCCGCACCAACGTCATGTGCGCCGCGGTTGGCGGCTTCCATGATGGATGGGCCGCCGCCCGAACATACGACGAAGTGGCGTCGACCTTCTTCGTCCGTCACATTCGCTTGACCCGCAAGCTGTGCGAGATGACGGGCTTCGTCATAGAAACGCGCCTTTTCTTTCATGCGCTCGGCGACGATTTTAGACCGCTCGTCGGTTGCGGCCGCGATTAAGGCATCTGCACCATCGGCTTCCGGAATGCGCGCAGAGCCGTAGATCACCAACATGGATCCGATGTTCGCTTCGTCCAGCAACATTTCGGTCTTGAGCAGTTCCAGCTGAAAACGGACGGGCCGTAAATCCTCTCGCAACAGGAAGTCAGTGTCCTGAAATGCGAGCCGGTATGACTTGCTTTGCGTTTGTGGGGTGGAGAGTTGCTGTTCAGCAAAGTCCGCTTCTTGTTGAGCTTTGTAGAAGCGGCGGTCGTTAATTTTTGTATCTGTCATTACCCTGCATATAGGGTGCAAGTGCGTGTTCTGCCACCCCTCATCGGCAAAAGCCCCTTATCGGCAAAAGCCCCTTATCGGCAAAAGGATGTACCGTTGCGCATTGATCGGGCCATGTCCAAGTGGAAATGGTTTGCATGCGCGGCGTTATAATCGGGGCCAAGCACGGTGCCGAACCGTTTACAGGCGGACTGGTGCAGGCGGCGCAGGAAAGCGCGTTCTTCGCTGGATCCATTCCATCCTGAGAGCACGGAAATGCGGCGGCCATCGCGCAAAACGAACGCTGAAACATCGACAGCGTTGGCAAAGGCATGTTCGGATAATTTGCCCGAACGCATCCCATAGATGTTCCGGCAATTGAATGTGCCCATCGTCTCGATACGGACGACCTCAGCGCCCAAATACTGCTTGGCTGCGGGGCGAACGGCGTAGCGTGCCCAATCGGTAAAGTTGGCAGCCAGCGGGCACGTCATCGCCCCTAAATTGGTGGTCGGCGTCCCGAAATCCATGACTTTAATCGTGTCGATTGTCCTGCAGCCGCCATCAAAACTTTTGTTGGGCAGGCCAGCAAAGCGGACTGACTTTTCTTTCAAACGCGCCATGCACTGCCGCGCGCTTTCCGTTGTTGCGTTTGCACCCGTGCGTGTCGTTTTCGGGGCCTCGCGCGCGCTGCACGACGCCAATAGCAGTGCGATCGCGACAAGCAATATTCTTGGAGCAGTGACGACGACCATGTAAAATATCATAGCAAAATCTCACCGGTGCGCAGCCCCAAATCGACCAAATGGGCCCGGGATCATGGCAAATCCGCCGATATTGATGCAATTTCCGCGTTGCGCACAGCGGCGCGCGCGATTATCGCAAATGCATGTTGCGAATCATTCTTAATAAGAAGCCAGTGTTTTGGTTATTGCTGTCTTTGCCAGCGATATTGCTGCTGCGCAGCTTCTATGCGGGCGACCGTATCGCGATGGATATGCTGCATCCAACGGGTGAGTGGTCCGCGCGTTTTATGATTGTTGCGATGGTTTTAAGTCCGTTGTTGTCCTTGCTGGGGCCACGCCCATGGCTCAGTTGGTTGATCCAGCGGCGCCGTGCGCTGGGTATCGCGGCGTTCGCTTATGCGGTGCTCCATCTGGCTTTCTACCTCATCGACATGGGCAATATTGACGACATGATCGCCGAGTTTCTGGCGCTGGGTATCTGGACGGGATGGTCGGCCATGCTGCTGTTTGTTCCGCTTGCGCTGACGAGCAATGATGCATCGATGCGCGCGCTGAAGGCTGGATGGAAACGGCTGCAACGCCTCGTATATCCCGCGGCGTTGCTTGTTCTGGTACACTGGATATTCATCCACAACAATCTAGGCCCTGCGCTCGTTCACTTCGCCCCATTGGCCTTGCTCGTGGCGGCCCGCCTTTTTCTCCCCCGTAAATCTGCATTTAAAGGAGCATGAATATGCGTTTATTGACCTCGCTTTCACTGGCCGCAGCAATAGCAATTGCCTTCGTATCCGTCCCGGCATCGGCAACCGGCGTCATCACTTGCAAGGCTGGACCGGTTTCAGGTTGGAAAAGCCAACAGGCATTGACCGACAAACTCACCAAGGAAGGTTGGACTGTCCGCAAGACAAAGGTCGATGGTGGTTGCTATGAAGTGTACGGCACAACGCCGGAAGGCGACCGCGTTGAAGCCTATTTCCACCCTGTGACGCTTGAAAAATTATATGTCGGTCGTCGCGGTGAAGTATTGTTTCGCAAGAAGGGTTACTGATCACATTTGACGATAGTCGTTGACAAGACCGGGGCTGCGGTTAAACGCGGCTCCGGGCCACGCGGTCCCAACGCCGCGCTGCTCTCTGCAAGGAGAAGCTTACATGACTATAGTACCCCCCGCCGTTAAACCGGCGCGTCCATATTTTTCATCTGGTCCCTGTGCGAAACCGCCAGGCTGGAGCCCCGAAAAACTTCAAACCCAATCTCTTGGCCGTTCGCATCGTGCGAAAATCGGCAAATCGCGCCTTCAACTGGCGATCGATCTGATGCGCGAAGTGCTTCAGGTTCCCGACACGCACCGCATCGGCATCGTCCCCGGTTCGGATACCGGCGCAATCGAAATGGCGATGTGGACCATGCTTGGTGCACGCCCGGTCACAATGATGGCGTGGGAAAGCTTTGGCGAGGGCTGGGTCACAGACGTCAACAAGCAGCTCAAGCTGAATGCGACCGTCATGAACGCGGCATATGGCGAAATTCCTGACCTGAACGCGGTGGATTTTTCCAACGACGTGGTTTTTACATGGAACGGCACCACTTCAGGTGCGCGCGTTCCAAATGGTGACTGGATCGCCGATGACCGTGAAGGCCTGACCTTCAACGATGCGACGTCGGCGGTGTTTGCCTATGACATGCCGTGGGACAAGCTGGATGTCACAACGTTTAGCTGGCAAAAAGTGCTCGGCGGTGAAGGTGCACATGGTGTGCTCATTCTCGGACCTCGCGCTGTTGAACGGCTTGAAAAATACACCCCGGCATGGCCGCTGCCCAAGGTTTTCCGCTTGATGTCGAAAGGCGCACTCGCCGAAGGCATCTTCAAGGGTGAGACCATTAACACACCATCGATGCTTGCGGTCGAAGATGTAATCTTCGCGCTTGAGTGGGCGAAAACCGTTGGCGGTTTGCAGGGCCTTATGGGCCGCAGCAATGCCAATGCCGCCGCGCTCGCGAAAATTGTCGAGGCACGTGACTATCTCGGCTTTCTTGCCGTTGATCCTGCTATTCGGTCAATGACGTCGGTGTGCCTGACCGTTGCGGGGGCAGACGAAGCCATGATCAAGAAAATGGCGTCACTGCTTGAGGCGGAAGATGCGGCTTATGACATCGCCGGATATCGCGATGCCCCTGCGGGCCTTCGTATTTGGTGCGGCGCCACTGTCGACACCGCAGATATTGAAGCGCTCGGCCCTTGGCTCGATTGGGCTTATACGAAAGCCAAAGCTTAAATCCGACCCGTGCGATTCCCGCGCACGCGAGAATCCGGAAACGCAGTTGTCCGCGCAAGGCGACAGTCCAGAACATGAATCCCCGATCAAGTCGGGGATGGCGACAAAAGACATATAGGAATTTCAAAATGACCAAACCACGCGTACTTATCTCCGACAAAATGGATCCGAACGCCGCGAAGATTTTCGCAGAACGCGGCTGTGACGTTGATGTCATTACCGACAAAAGCCCTGAAGAGCTCGCCGCCATCATCGGCGATTATGATGGCCTTGCCATTCGCAGCTCAACCAAGGTTACGAAGGCCATCCTCGATGCCGCCACTAACCTTAAGGTTATTGGCCGTGCCGGTATCGGCGTCGACAATGTGGATATCCCGAATGCCTCGGCAAAGGGCGTTGTTGTCATGAACACGCCCTTCGGAAATTCGATCACTACCGCCGAACATGCGATTGCATTGATGTTCGCACTGGCACGCCAATTGCCAGAAGCAAACGCGCAGACACAGGCGGGCCTCTGGCCGAAAAACGGCTTCATGGGCATTGAAGTCACCGGTAAGACGCTGGGCCTGATCGGCGCAGGGAACATCGGCTCCATCGTCGCAAGCCGCGCGCTTGGCCTGCGTATGAAGGTCGTTGCGTTTGACCCGTTCCTGACGGCGGAACGCGCCATTGAAATGGGTGTGGAAAAGGCGGATTTGGACACGCTGCTGGCCAAGGCTGACTTCATCACCTTGCACACGCCGCTGACCGATCAGACGCGCAATATCCTGTCCAAAGAGAATCTGGCGAAAACCAAAAAGGGCGTGCGCATCATCAACTGCGCGCGCGGCGGATTGGTCGATGAAGCCGCGTTGAAAGAAGCATTGGACAGCGGTCAAGTCGGCGGCGCTGCCTTAGACGTGTTCGCAACCGAGCCTGCCAAGGAATCACCGCTGTTCGGCACGCCAAACTTCATCTGCACCCCGCATTTGGGTGCATCGACCAACGAAGCGCAGGTCAATGTTGCGCTTCAAGTCGCAGAACAGATGGCGGATTATCTCGTCAATGGCGGCGTGACCAATGCGCTCAACATGCCAAGCCTGTCTGCCGAAGAGGCACCCAAGTTAAAGCCATATATGAATTTGGCGCAAAAGCTGGGTTCGCTGGTTGGCCAGCTTGCGCACGACAATCTCGATAACATCGCGATCGAGGTTGAGGGCGCTGCAGCAGAATTGAATATTAAGCCCATTACCGCCGCTGTGCTGTCCGGATTTATGCGGCGGTTCTCGGATGCGGTGAACATGGTCAACGCACCGTTTTTGGCGAAAGAGCGCGGATTTGATATCCGTGAAGTCCGTCATGACAAGGCTGGAGCCTATCACACATTGGTGCGCGTCACGGTGAACACCGCGCAAGGGCCACGCTCGGTTGCAGGCACATTGTTCGCCAACAGCGAAGCGCGACTTGTCGAGATTTTCGGCATCAGCCTTGAGGCAGAGCTCGAAGGCAACATGTTGTATATCGTCAACGAAGATGCGCCCGGTTTCATTGGCCGTGTCGGTACCACATTGGGCGCAGCTGACCTGAATATCGGCACCTTCCATTTGGGTCGCCGCAGTGCAGGCGGTGAGGCGGTTCTGTTGCTGTCGATGGATGCTGCGATTCCCAAAACAGTTCTTGAACAACTGGGCTCGTTGCCTGGCGTAAAGACCGTAAAGGCGCTTAAGTTCTAAGCGGGGCTTCCCCGCGAGAACTTTTCGCGTAAAGAACGCGCATGAAGATTCCGTCCGACTTGCTGCCCGAAGGCTTCCGCGACCGACTTCCTCCCCAAGCGGAGGTGGCGGCGCGGGTGTCGCGTGCGATGATCGATGTGTTGACACGCTATGGCTATGCCAGAGTAGCGCCAGCCATCGCCGAATTTGAAAGTGCGCTTGCCGAACGCAGTGGCGGCGCGGCGCGTAATCAGCATTTGCGTTTTACCGACCCTGTTTCGGGACACACGCTGGCATTACGGGGCGATATAACCGTTCAGGTCGGGCGCATTGCGACAACGCGGATGCAGGAATCGCCGCGGCCGCTGCGCTTGTGCTATCATGGTCAGGTTCTGCGTTTGAAGGCAAAGCAGCTGCGCCCCGAGCGTGAATTGACTCAGCTTGGCGCGGAATTGATCGGCAATGACAGCGTTGCTGCCGCGTGCGAAATTGTCGGCGTTGCTATTGATGCGCTGGAGGCAGCGGGTGTCAAAGAAATCACCATCGATTTTACGCTCCCTGATTTGGTCGAAAGGCTTGCTGAAAAAGCGCTGCCTTTGGCCCCCGATAAAATCGATGCCGTGCGTTCCGAACTCGACATGAAGGATGCTGGCGGGCTTAGCGGGTTGGGCGCGGATGCCTATCTGCCATTGCTCGCCGCGACAGGTCCGTTTGATGCAGCGGTGGACAAATTGCGGGCGATTGATGCGGGCGGCGCACTTGCGTCGCGAATCGAAGCGCTGGAAAGCATTGCCGCAACGGTCGCTGGGCGCGCCAATGTGACGCTTGATCCCACCGAACGGCATGGCTTTGAATATCAAAGCTGGTTCGGCTTCACGATCTTCGCCAAAGGCTATAGCGCCGCGCTCGGTCGTGGTGGCACTTATTATATCGACCGCGCCGATGGCCCGTCCGAAGCCGCAACTGGATTTTCGTTATATCCAGACCCGTTGATTGACTTGGCCGAAGAAAGCACCGTGCAGCGCTTGTTCCTGCCGCTCGGCACCGATGCTGCCACCGGGGCGAAATTGCGTGGCGAAGGTTGGGTTACCGTTGCTGCGTTGGACGAGAATGACAGCGCCGCTGTGCTGGGCTGCACCCATATATGGGTCAACGGGCAGGCCGTTACAGTCTGAAATCGTCCATCACGTTGCTTTAGGGTGGACGCAGCGCCATCATAATCATAACGGAGCACATGGCGAATCCCTTCGCAGGAAAAAGCTCCTGCGCAGAAAAAGGCCCCAGAGCTATCTGGCTTTGACAGGGAATATCTGATGGCAAATGTAACCGTAATTGGCGCT
>JACCDI010806623.1_pt1 | contig 14080 bp, 11 predicted proteins | sample 7442791 | NCBI WGS metagenome assembly JACCDI01 (sample SAMN15323434, study PRJNA562643) | freshwater metagenome | isolation source: river surface water | place: USA:Blue River Watershed | collected 2017-08-15 | reverse complement strand
TTATTTTTGCAGCAGTGATACATCTAGGATACAAATTTAACGTAAAATACAGCCTCAGTATTGTGAAAATGGCCATTTTGCTATTATTAACAATAGTTTTAATACCGTATTCCGGATTTAGCCAATCAACGACCCCCAAAAAGGCCAAAAAATCAGCCCCTGCTTCTGCAAATACAGCTTCTTCTTCCAATACAACGGATACAACCCAATTAACAAAAGCTACAGATTCCTTAAAATCGGTACAAACTTTGAGGATGTCAAAGGATAGTTTGGATGCTGTCGTAAATTACGATGCCCTAGATTCCGGTGTAATGATTATGAAAACAAAGGAGTTTTTATTATATGGGAATGCTAGGACTGTTTATAAATCCTCACAATTAGAAGCTGCCAATATTATTTATGACCAACAAAGTCAAAATATAAGGGCTTATGGAGCCAAGGATACCACTGGTAATCCATTGAGCAATCCTAAGTTTAAAGAAGGTACAATGGTTTCAGTGAATGATTCCATTTTCTTTAATATGAAGTCCGGAAAAGGATTGACAAAAAATACCAATTTCCAACAAGGAGAAATATATGTGAATGCTTTAACCATGAAAAAGGTAAATAAAGAGGAAGCATTTGCATGGAAGGCAAAATTCACTACTTGTAATTTGGATGAACCTCATTTTGCTTTTGTTACCAATAAATTAAAAGTAGTCTCTGAAAAAGTAGGGGTATCAGGACCCATTCATCCAGAGTTTGAAGGGGTTCCAGTTCCTATCCAAATGCCATTTGCTATTTTCCCATTAACAAGAGGAAGGCATTCTGGATTATTGGCCCCGGCCTTTGCTTCCAGTGAAGACTTTGGTTTAGGGTTGGAAGGGCTTGGTTATTACAAAATATTAAGTGATAATGTAGATGCAACTGTTCGGACCAATATTTACTCTTATGGAGGATGGAGTGCTAACTTGAACACTAAGTATATTAAGCGTTATAAGTATTTGGGTAATTTTAACTTGACACTTCAAAAAACAAGAATACTAAATAGGAATACAGCCATTATGGACGAATTTACAGGGGGGCAAACCTTTATGTTAAATTGGAGTCACCAAATGGATAATCGCGCATTACCTGGTACGAACTTTTCAGCGAATGTGAATTTTGGTAGTTCTAAATTCAACTCCTATTTATTAAATAATCCTTATCAGAATTATCAAAACAGATTGAGTTCTTCTATTTCCTATTCCAAGTCCTGGAATAATTTATACAATTTATCAGTAAATATTAACCATAGCCAGAATACCAATTCCAAAACAGTAAATGTGAGTTTGCCTATTGTAAACTTTAATGTACTAACAGTGTATCCTTTTCAAAAAAAGGATCAAATTGGATCGGGTAAATGGTATGAAAAAATTGGGATAGGTTATAATGGATCCTTCCAAAATCAGGTTGGCTTTTATGATACTGCCATGAATTTCAGAAAAATTTTAGATACTATGCAATGGGGGGCAACCCATAGTATTCCTATTTCTGTTTCCTTACCTTCTTTAGGCCCAGTTACCATCACGCCTTCGGTAAGTATTGAAGATAAATGGTTTGGCCAATCCAATTTCTTAAAATGGAATGAACAAACTAAGAAAGTAGATACTACTATCACTAGAGGTTTTTACAATGCAGCCAATGTAACTTTTGGTTTGGGAATGGCAAGTAGAATTTTTGGAACCTATAAAGTAAACGGTAAAAAAGTGGTGGCTGTTAGACATGAAATTAGGCCAAGTATCAGTTTTAATTATACACCAAATCTTGCATCTGGGTATCATTATACAGCACAAATTGATTCTACTGGAAGGAAGTATAGGTTCTCAAAATTTGATGGCAATGGGATAGGAGGTGCCTATTCTGAAGGGACTTATGGGGGAATTGGATTTGGGGTAGATAACTTATTAGAAATGAAAGTTAGAGATAAGGAAGACACTTCCGCAGCTGCATTTAAAAAAATTAAACTAATTGAAGGCTTTGGGTTTACTTCAAATTACAATTTCTTAGCAGATAGTTTCCAACTTGGAAATTTTAATTTCTATGCGCGTACTTTGTTATTTAATACCTTAAATATTACTTCTTCTCTAACAGTAGATCCTTATGCTACTGACAATAAAGGATTCAGGGTAAATAGATTAGACATTGATCCTGCTAAATTCAAGTTTGGTAATATAACCAACGGAGGTATTTCCTTCTCCACTTCTTTTAAAAGCAAAGCCAAAGACGGGAAGGATGATAAAAAATCGATTCCTGTAGACCCCTTTATGACGCCAGATGAACAAATGAGACAGTTGCAATATGTTAGAGAAAATCCAGCTGAATTTACAGATTTTAATATTCCTTGGTCTTTGACATTGTCTTATTCTTTGAATTTTTCAAGAATGATAAAGCCAGATTATACCGGGTTTAAAACCGAATTTTTCTCTTCAATGAATTTATCGGGAGATTTTAGCATTACTCCAAAATGGAAGTTAGGGGCAACAGGATTTGTGGATGTTAAAAAAATGAGCATACAACAAATGAGTATGTTCATAACAAGAGAAATGCATTGTTGGCAATTGGCTATTAACATCACTCCAATTGGATTGTATAAATCCTTTAATATCACCATTAATCCTAAGTCTGGAATATTACGCGATTTGAGAATTAATAGAAGTCGTACTTTCTCTTCTTCCTCTTATTAATCCTTTTTTTCTTTAGGTTCATTCTCGAGATAATGCTTTGCCATGATGTCGTAAATTTCTTTTTTCAAAGAATCAATAGAATGACCTTTAGGATAAACCGCTGGCAGAATATGCATGGTAATTTTTCCTGGCTTAAAGCACATACTAGGTTTAGCGGGGAGTAATTTCTTAGTATTCAATAATACCACAGGAACTATAGGTTTTTGGGTCTCAATGGCTAATTTAAATGCTCCGTCGTAAAATGATTTCAAAGGGGCATCGGTGATATTTCTAGTACCTTCTGGATAAATAAGCATGTCTAGTCCATGGTTTAAAACATACTTCATTTTATCATAGCTAGCTTGTCTACTTTTACTATCGTTTCTATCTACTAATACCGTTCCAATAGAGTAGATCCATCCAAAAATGGGAACTTTAGATAATGATTTTTTAGCAATGGTTTTATTGGCTCTTGGTAAAAATGGGAAGCTAACAGGAATATCAAGTAAGCTATTATGATTGCATACAACTACTGCATTCTCTAAATTGTCAAAATGATGCTTGCCTCGTACAGAAAATCTTATGCCAGACAAGATCATAAAAGTACCCATCCATAATTGCGATATTCTACGGTGCCATTTCGTTTTATTGGGCTCTCTAGAAATAGCGCAAATGAGGTAGAACCACATATACAAAAACATAGAGGTAGCAAACATGAGTAAAGCCCAGAAGGCTAAAATTCTTTTAATACTAAACTTAATCACTTTCATTTTTAATTCACTTTTAAGGCATCCAATCAATTGGATCTTTATGATGTGCTACTAAATATTTATTTGTATCACTAAAATGCTTACACCCAAAAAATCCATTATGTGCACTCAGTGGGGAAGGGTGAGCGGCTTTTAAGATTTTATGTTTGGTAGCATCAATTAATACTTGTTTTTGTTGGGCGAAGTTACCCCATAATAAAAATACGATATTGTTTTTTTGTCCTGAAATTATTTGAATCACATCGTCAGTAAATGATGTCCATCCAATTTTCCCATGACTCGCCGGTTCATTGGCCCGTACCGTAAGCACTGCATTCAAAAGCAAAACACCTTGATTCGCCCATTTGGTTAAATCACCGGTGGTTGGAATGGGCATGCCAATGTCTTTATTTAATTCCTTATAAATATTGGCTAAGGAGGGTGGAATTTTGACGCTTGCTGGAACTGAAAAGCTTAATCCCATTGCTTGTCCTGGATTATGATAGGGGTCTTGACCAAGTATTACTACTTTCAAGTTGTCAAATGGAGTCTGTTCAAAGGCGTTAAAGATTAAATTTCCTTTTGGATAAATTACACTGTTAAGTGCCTTCTCTGTCTTTAAGTGCGAGCTGATTTGTGAAAAATACGGTTTGTTGAATAGTTCGGACAAGGCATTTTTCCAACTAGGCTCCATTTTTACTTCCATAGTTTTCCATTTTGATATGCGTACACGAATAAGCGACCTATATTCAATGGTTTTTCCATGTCTATAACTAACTTTTTTCTGGGCACCTCCCTTAAGTTGGGAAGTTGGCCCAAATTGTCTTTCAATTGATTTAATTGTTGGATTGCGATTTCGCCAAATGAGGCAATCAAAGAAGTACGAATACAAAATTGCACCTTTTTTAATTGACTAAATGGTAAGTTTTGGACATGCGCAAGAAAATCATTTTTTTGACTTTCGTAGATGTCTTTAATTTTATCAATATCAGATATTGTATTGGCAAATGTGGCGATACCTTCTTGGGTATCCTTGTAGGTGTCATATAAATCATTTGTCATTTGAATCAATCCCCCAAAGCAGTACCAGCAATCATCTAATTCTTTGTGAATGGGATCTTTTAAATAATGCCTACACATGAGTAGGCTATATCCACCTTTTCTTTTTGTAATATCTAATATTCTCTCCAAGCCAATTTGAGGATCAAATTGTTCGGCAGAATCTTTTTGAGCCTGATGTATTTGTTCAATTGTTTCCCAGTAGGCCTGCTTCTCTGGTACTTGATTTAATAAGTCCAAATGCAATTGCACTAAAACCTTTACATTAAAATGGGTAGGGTTTGCTTTTTCTGGGTTGTAGAAAAGTTCATTCAAGGAATGTGTATCCATTATATGACGATCTATTAAATCATCATATAATGCTGTCATTAAAAAATATTTGACATTTAATTCTTTTTCTTCCTTTGAAATGGATCTATTGAATAATCCTACAAACACCTCATTTACTAAATGAAATTGAATGCTTTGAAATTTTGCTACTTTTTTGAATAAGGCATTGTCAAAACTACCTTGGAAGGAAATTTCTAAGGTTTTTAAATAATGAACCCCATAGTTTCTTGTACTACTTAGCTGGAATAACCCTTTGAGGATATGTCCAATGAAGAAGAAAAGAAAATAAATAGGGTATAACATACTTAAATGAATGCCCTAAAATAACACTTATTTTTGATCTAAAATGAATACATAGCTATATCTGTTTTCTAGCTGATCTGCTTTTGTATTGGCAATGTCATTACAATCCTTAAGTAATTCTTTTTCACCTACATTTTTGATGATAATATTGTTGTTAGATAGGGCGGAAAGTGTTTTATAGATACGCTTAGCTCTATTTTGAGATAAAATTTCGTTATAATCTTCTGGACCGTTACAATCGGATGCGGAAACAATTACAATTCTCTTGCCACGCATACGTTTTACACGTTCAATTAATTTGTAGTAGTCATTTAGATCCTTTTGTACAACATATACTTGATTGAATGGATGGTGCAGGGCAACATAGTCCTTGGTTAATTTCATTAAGGAATCCACTGTTTTAGCAAAAACACGACCCATAGCAGCACGCTCTCTTGCTAAAGCTTCCTGTTCCCTCAATTTTTTAGCAATGATTTCTTTTTCGGTGATTGGGATATTAATTTTTCCTGCTTTAATTATGAATTTGCCGTCTGTTTGTACATAGTCATTTGAATTGATTGTTTGTTCAAATGAATTACCATTAGCATCGTAAGTTAGTATTGAATATTCCCTATTAGGGCGCATTTTAAATGAATAGGAAGAGTTGCTGTCCAATAGAGCACTATCAACTATTTGAATACGTCCAATCTCATTCTTTTGGGTTAAGTAGACCTTTTTGCCAATGGCAGCTTCATTGTCTACATTAACAAGTCCTTCCATTTTGACAAGTACTTGGGCATAATCAAATGCATAAATATCATCGCTTCCTTTTCTATTTGAACTAAAGAATCCCGTATTGCCTTTAATAGAAAATCCTAAATCATCTTTATCACTATTTACTGGATACCCCATATTTTTTACGGCCAACTCACTTCTTGCATCTTTAGTGAGTCTAAAAATATCTAAACCGCCTAAACCAGGATGACCATTGCTACTAAAAAAGAAGATACCATCATGAAAACTAGGAAATAGTTCATTACCAGTGGTATTTATTTCTTGTCCGGCATTGGTAGTAGCTTTCCAAGATCCATCCTCATTTTTATCTATATAGTATATGTCTGTACCTCCCAGTCCAGTTGGTTCATCCGAAACATAATACAATCTTTTTCCATCAGGTGTAATGGAAGGGTGGAAGTAATTATAATTGGGATTATTAAAGAAGAGTCTTTTCCCTGGCCCCCAGGTTCCTTTTTCCATAGTGCTCTCCCAAATTTCCAACATATATCCATTTTTTGCCTTTTTGCCATTTCTAGTAAAATAAGCAGTTTCTCCATCCTGTGTAAAAGTAATGGCACCCACATTATAACGATCATCAAATTGTTTTGAAAATAACTGAATATTGGTGTCTAATTTATAGGGAGCAGGCGTGTATCCGTAACTACTTATCATTTTACGATTGTCATTACTAGATTCTCTCATTTTTTCTGCATAGCCCACTTGTTTGTCATTCCATTGAACAACTGGGAAGCTGTCTGTTCTAATATCTTTAGTAGATGAAATGAAATATAATTTGGAATAACTAGCTCCATCCCATGCAAATTCTGGGGAAAAAATTTGTTTTATTTTATTGCTTTTTTTCTTTTTTATTTTAGTTGAGGCAATGCGATTAGATTCAAAAACCAAGCCGTCTTTATAAGGAACGGCATTGAATTCGTTATAAATTGTATTTAGTATAGTTGGGTAGATTTTATAATCTAAAGAGTCTATAAAAAACTTGTTGATATTGCTAAAACCATATAAACGTGCATCTGCAAGTAAACTTTTATTTTTTTCTGAAATGATTTCGTATTCCTTTTTAGCATTTTCATAATTTCCCGTAGAGGCAAATAATTCAGCCAATTCATTGTTTAACTCAAAGCCTGCCTTTGCAGCAACTTTAAAATATTTAATGGCGCTATCATATTGATTCACAAATTTATAGGCTTCTCCTAATTTTTTATAAACGCTACTGTCTTTTCCTCCTTTAATAAGGTAGGTCTTGTACAATGGTATGGCATAAGCATATCTGTATTTGTTGGCCTCTTTATTTGCCTGTTTCAAAATTCGAACGGCTTTTCTTTGTGCATTAACTTGTTGGAAACAAGATAATAAAACTAATAGGTATATAATTCTTTTCATAAAATTCAGATTGATAGATAGCTAAAAGATGTCTTAGAAATAGCGAGTTGATTTAATTTTTGACTTATTATTACTAAACTCATATCTAAGCAATATCTCATGAGTACCGTTGTTGTAATATTTTAAAGGAGAAATAGTTACATCGTATGCATATCCCACTTTTAATGATTCATTAGCTTGTAGCTCCAAGATGCCTATTACAGCATCCCCAGTTCTATAAGAAGCTCCAATACCAATTACATCTTTAAGCCAAACATTCGTATTAAAATCTGCTTGTAGGGGAGCTCCGCTAACCGCTTTTAACATAGTAGAGGGCTTTACTTTAACATCATCATTTACATTTACTACAAATCCTGTGGTGAAATATAAATGAGTACTATTCACTTTTTGAATACCTGAGTTCATCACATCAAATGCGGCCACTTTGGATCTTAATACATTTGGGATTGAAATACCTGCATAAAAGTTATTTGTATTATAAAATATTCCCAAACCAACATCTGGAAGCCATTTGTTTAAATTGGCATAAAAGGCTGGGTCACTAGGGGTATATCTTCCTTGTACACTTAAGAGATCTACTCTATAGTTCATTAATCCAATGTTTAAGCCCGCGGATAATGTTCCTCTTTGTGATACTTGTAAGTGAGTGGATAATACCATTTTTGCACCTGATGCTTTTTCTACACCTAATCTATCATCGTACATTTGAAATCCCCATCCAATTTTGTTAGCACTATAGGATCCGTCAATACTCACAGAGGTTGTTTGTGGTGCACCTTGCATGCCAGCCCATTGTCTTCTTTGAAAGAAGTTTAAATTAGTAGCCTCTCTATTACCAGCATAAGCAGGGTTTACACTTAACATATTGAACATGTATTGGGAATACATAGATTCTGTTTGTGCATTTAGCTTTGCAATAGACAAGAGGAATATGCTTGCAATAATGTATATTTTTTTCATGCGTATAATATTCTATAAGGTTATTTAACTATTGTTAAACTTCCACTTAATTTATAAGTTTTATTGTCGTTCGTTGTAACAATGATTGCATAGAAGTAAGTTCCTTCAGGCAATTCTGCGCCCAAGAAATTTCTTTCGCCTCTTCCTCTCCAATCATTCATATAATCTTCACTTTGGAAAACCTCATTTCCCCATCTATTGAAGACCCTAACGGCAATTTTAGTTCCATAAGGACGTTCAATTATCCAGGTATCATCAATACCATCGTTGTTGGGTGAGAATCCGCCAGCAACAATTACATCTAATTTAGGAATTACAAAATTAGTTGCTTGTCTATTATTCGTGTTACTCGGGTTGCCAATTGGATCGTTGGAGGTGAGGGTAAATGCACCGTAATTGGTATTTACCACTGCAGTAGCACTATTATTGTAGTTCCCTTCTATGCTTGTCCCTTTTACCAATAAGGTTAGAACTACCGTATCTTGTTTATTGTTAAGCAGAATTACATTGTTATTCACCAAGTTAATATCGGTAGCTCCATTGTAATTTGGATTTACATTCAAGTAGCCCGTATTGCGAATGGATATGACAGTAAACTGAACATTGTTGTTAAATACATTCGTTAAATTATCCTTAAGTACAATATCATTTAAAATTTGTCCGCTATTGTTGGAGACTACAAAATTAAATTCAACATTGAAGCTTCCATCCGGATTCATGACCACTCGACTTATACGTTTTGTAAGGTCTACTACTTTATAGGGATCTAAAATGGTCACCTTTATCTTAATAGTACCTGTACTGGTCTGGTTATTGGTTGTGTCTATGGCACTTACTGTCCATGTATACTCACCAACATTAACAGGAGTTGTTGGTGTTATAAAGGAGCAATTGTTACCATTTGCATCACACCATCTCACTTTACTACCAGGGCTGATGGCGGTAACTACACTTGCTATATTAATTGGATTGGTAGTAACTCCTTTAATGAATGTTAAATTATTTACACTTAATGTTGGAGCTTGTCCATACATATTAATAAATAATAATATAAATAATGAAGTAAAAGTATATTTAAACAACTTTGCCATATTACAATAGGGTATTTTAATGGTGATCTTTCTAATTGAAAATGAGCTCATTCTTTAGCTATTTTCAAGGGTAGCAAATTTAAGTTTGCAAGACTGAATTTAGAAGAAATTCGCTCTTGTTTTTGTATTGATTTAGGAAACTAGTACGAACAAATACATTGATTTACAATTAGTTAACATAAAGTGTGTGTAACTTTACCTGTTAATTGTCTTCAACTCAATTTTGTGTTAAAAGATAGTAGTAGAAAAACCAAGACCTACTTAAACTTTTTTAGTCTTTCATTTGATTAAACCTATACTTCATTTTTAACCTAAATTGCTTGCTAAATCCAGTCTTATGAAATCTTGGTCTTTTCTTGTTTTTAGCTTTTTGATGTTATTTTCAATAAATGGGTTAGCTCAGAATGATTCCGTTTTGAATGTCTCCCTTTATGGTAATGCATATACTTATCCAAAAGTATTGGACAATGAAAGGATCCTTTCACAAGAGGGGCTCTTAGGGTGGTCAAATTCTAAGAGACTCACGAAAGTATATTTTTATATAACTAAGCCTACTTTAGTAAGTATGTCCTTGCAATTAGGACAATTTGATGATGCTTGTAAACTATCCATTAAAGTAGATGGGAGTTTAAAATCACAAATCATCGGTGTACAAAAAATAGGTCAAAAATTAGGATTGGTGAATTTCTGTTTAAGGATACTGGCTATCATTTTATTGAAATAAAAGGGGCATCTCAAAAAGGAATAAAATATCCTACCATAAAGTCATTGGTATTTGAAAAGTTCAAGGAGGAATCTATACAATTTAATACTAGTAATCATAGAGGCGCTGCTTCTACCCATTTAAGATATACGGTTCCCGGAGATAGTGCAGTGAAATGGTTTTATACAGAGGTGTTGGTACCAAACGAAGTACAAAATTCAGTAAATGCCTATTATGAGACCAATGGTTTTCACAGTGGTTACGGAGGCATACAGATTAATAATAAAACAGAAAGACGTTTTATTTTTTCTATTTGGAGTTTATATAAAACAGATGACCCAAAACAAATACCATTGGACTATATGGTGCATTTAAATAAAAAAGGCAATCGGGTATTTACAGGTGAATTTGGATATGAAGGTTCTGGAGGACATAGCCACTTAGTGGCTCCTTGGAAAACAAATACTACTTATCGATTTTTAAATGGCATCACCGCATTAAAAGGAGACAGTGCAACCTATGTTGGTTACTATGCAAGTCCTGAAGATAACTATCAATGGCATTTGTTATCAAAATGGACGCAACATAAAACAGATACTAAAACTGGATTTAAAAGGTTGTATGCTTTTGTTGAAAATTTTGGTGATAATGGAGATGATTTTTTCAAAGCATATTATAGTAATCAATGGATAGTTACTTTTAACGGTACTTGGATGGAATTGACGGAAGCAAAATTTACAACCACCGCAAATAACAAAACACATCAACGTTTTGATTATGGGGCAGGAGTGGAAGCCGGTAAGTTTTATATGTTTTCAGGTGGATTCAAGAAAATGCGCAATATCATGCCGGGAGATTTCATCACAAGACCTGCAACAGGGAAACATATTGATATCAATTTTGCAGAACTAGACCGATAGTTTGAATTGCCGGTTTCGTTTCACTTCGCCGGCATCAGTTAGGGGATTAGCTCACTTCGTTCGCTGATCCTTTAGGGTATCTTACCCAAAGCCTATTAACTAAACGCTACGCGTTTAGTTTGCTTTTTTAATGCTGCTCCGCTCGATCAAGCAAGCTTGTTTCGCGGCTTCGCATTAAAAAAGCCTGTCACTTTTGTGACAGGCTTTGTGATTCGGATTGGATTCGAACCAATGACCTACTGCTTAGAAGGCAGTTGCTCTATCCAGCTGAGCTACCGAACCAGGAGCTTCCAATTGGAGGTGCAAAATAAGGGTAAAATGAGGTGATTTCAAAGAAAATTGAGGGATAAATCCTTACTAATCCATTAAATCCCGGATTACCACGCTAGCCACCGTGCAGCCAAAGAGGGCAGGCATGTAGCTTAGGGTTCCTATTATTGACTTTTTAGGGAATGCTTTTTCTGTAACAATGATCTTATCTTGATCGGCTTTTTCAGGACTAAATACCACTTTCAAACCTTTTTTTACACCTAAACTTTGTAACCTTTTTCTTACGTACCTAGCCAAATTACATACATAGGTTTTTGAGATGTCTGTCACCTGAATTTGAGAGGGATCCACTTTTCCGCCAGCCCCCATGGAACTTACAATGGGAAGTTTCATGTCCAAACATTTTTTAATTAGAAACACTTTACAAGATAGAGTATCTATACAGTCTACCACATAATCCCATTTAGCAGAGGTGAGCAATTCTGTCGTAATTTCATCTTTGATATACATTTCATGAACGGTCAAATCTAAGGCTGGGTTGATGTCTAATAACCTTGCTGACAATACCTTTGCTTTGGGTTGATCTACGGTTGAGTGTAAGGCTTGTATTTGTCTATTGATATTGCTCGCATCTACGCGGTCGTTATCCACTATCGTAATTTTGCCTACTCCGGCCCTTACAATCATTTCGGCACAAATACCACCCACGCCACCTAAACCAATTACAAGCACATTTTTGTGCATTAATTGAGTCAATTTTTCATCTCCCAACATTAATTGAGTTCTACTCATCCAATAAGGTATCATATCGTATCTTTAAAATGCAAAAATCTAAAAATCATGCGTAAACTCACCATTCTTTTTTGTTTGTTCATTGCCCAGCAATTATCAGCGCAAACTTCCATTAAAATATTGACAGAAAAAAAAGGAGTTAGTTTAAGAGGACTTTCGGTGCCATCGGAGAAGGTAATATGGGCAAGTGGAAGTAAGGGGAGTGTTGCCTTGTCGGTGGATGGAGGTAATACCTTTACTTGGTCACAGGTACAAGGATATGAAACGCGTGATTTTAGAGCTATACATGCTTGGAATAAGCAAGAAGCCATCATTGTAGCCGTTGCGGCACCCGCAATAATTTTAAAAACGATAGATGGAGGTGCACATTGGAATAAAGTGTATGAAAACAAGGATACTAGTATGTTTTTAGATGCCATCGCATTTAAAAATGATAAGGAAGGTTCGGTTATTGGGGATCCAATTAACGATACCATTTATTTATTAAAAACAACCAATAAAGGGCAGGATTGGGAAAGAGTAGGTGCTGGTTTTTGGAAATCAAAAGTAGCAAAGGGAGAAGCTTTTTTTGCATCGAGTAATAGTAATCTTGCATATTTAGACGATAAAATTGTTTTTATTTCTGGAGGGATTAAAAGTAGGTTGTGGATAGATGGTGCTGCCATGGAAATTCCCATCATTCAGGGAACAAATTCAACTGGAGCAAATAGTTTATCAATTTCGCCAAACTTAAATCAGATCATTATTGCTGGAGGAGATTTTACTAAACCAGCTGAATTGAATCATAATTTTATAAAATTAAATCGGTTTAAATATCCAAATACAACGAATAAACATTTGAGTGAAAATGCATATTTCTGGGAAATAGATAAGCGCGTTAATAGTTTAAACGGGTATAAGTCATCTTTGGTTTTTTTAAGTAACAAGTTGATTATTGCAGCAGGCACAAGTGGTGTTGATATTTCTAAGAACAAGGGAAAGAATTGGGAAAAAATTTCAGCTGAAAGTTTCCATGTAGTAAAGGGTCAACCTAATAAAAAAGCAGCCTTTTTTGCGGGTTCAGGTGGAAGGATAGGGTATTATCTTTTTGAATAACTTAAACAGAATCTACGAAAAGGTTTAAAACTTAGCCAAAACCTAAATTTTATATTTTTTTGCTTTTTGATTTGTAATTCTTGACCTAACTTAGACTATGATGAAAAAATTCCAAGCAATTATATCATTTGAAATGGATGAGGAGTTTATGAGTTTTGTACCCCCTCACAGAACCTATATCAATTATTTATTGAATAAAGGGGTTATCGATTCCTATGCGGTTAGTATGGAAACACAGCATTCATGGATCACGCTTAATGCAAATAGTAAAAAAGAGGTAAAAGAAATCCTCGAGAAGTCTCCTTTAGCCAGCTATTGGACTTTTGAAATTGTAGAGCTATTTGTATATGATAGTCAATCTACTAGGCTACCAGCGGTACAATTAAATTAATTTAAAAAAATTTGGGAAATTACAATTTCCCCCTTATTTTTGCACTCCTGAAAAGGAAAAAGGGAGCATAGCTCAGTTGGTTCAGAGCACCTCGTTTACACCGAGGGGGTCCGCGGTTCGAGCCCGTGTGCTCCCACAAAGAAATCCTCAACATCTAGTTGGGGATTTTTGCTTTTAAGCCCTTTAGAATATTTTAAACTAATTTCGTCTCATGCAAGTATTTACCACCCGAAATAAAATTATCATCACCTGTAATAAATGGTTGGCCCCAGCTTTAAGAGCAGAAGTGATTGGATTGGGTTTTGATGTGGACCGTGTTTTTCAAACGGGGGTGGAATTAACTGGAACTGTGAACGATTGTATTCGTTTGAATTTAAACCTAAGATGTGCCAGTCAGGTAATGTACTCTTTAAAAACGTTCATTTGTAATGATCCCGATGAATTGTATAGAAATGCAGTTTCTATCCCATGGGAAAAGATGATTCAACCGGATGGTTATTTTTCGGTAATTAGTAATGTATTTAATGATACCATCTCTACAAATTTATTTGCCAATTTAAGAGTTAAGTATGCTAT
>JACCDI010472515.1_pt1 | contig 14085 bp, 16 predicted proteins | sample 7442791 | NCBI WGS metagenome assembly JACCDI01 (sample SAMN15323434, study PRJNA562643) | freshwater metagenome | isolation source: river surface water | place: USA:Blue River Watershed | collected 2017-08-15 | reverse complement strand
TGGCTTCACATTCAGTACCTATGTCAAACACCATAAGACAATGTATCACTCTATGTTAGCCTTGGCAAAGAAAATGGATTATACTGCCTATGGCCCTAGTACTTGCATCTGCCACTTCCTGAATGACATTATGGATCCCACCCTTGCTCAGGCCAAGTTGTCAATCAAGGCCAACCGTTCTCAGTACTCTGGCAATTTTGATGCCACAGTTGAGTACCTGATGAGCCAAGTCTTGCATCACCATGTCAACCAGCAGCTAAACAAAGCTAGCATTTCAGCAGCGCTTCTGACCATCTCAAGACTTGTGATGACCATGGCAATGACCTCAAGATGCCCCTCATTTGTTATTTTCCTTGGAGTGGGCCCAGCTGTTGTCCACCCAGAAGAGCAGTATTTGCAAGCACCATGCCAAAGCCACTGATGGTGGGAAAAAGTGCCAAGGTAGTGGATGTGGTGACCGTGTTTGTAAACACCAGTGCAAAAATTGCCACACAAAAGGAAACCACAAGAGTGACAAGTTTTGAGCCCTCACTGCATCTGTGGCCATCCTGTCCAAGAATATGAATGTGATGGTCATTCGAATTGGTTGAAAGTCTGGTGATGATGAAGCTGCAAAGCCTGCTGCAGATGCAAAGATTGATGCCAAGCCCAAGAACATTGCCATCACCAACATTGACAAAGAGGAGAAGGAATGACACCAGACTCTGTATGCTGGGTACATCACCTTCCAGAGTATTATTTGTCCTATTTTCACTGTTAAGTCATTAAATAGTTTGGTCGATCATAAGATTCAAGTTGAACTCAACTCTCGCACTGACACTACTGTTGTAGGTTCTAATATATTGGTAGTACATGATCATGAATGCTACATTGATGTCTTTGGATATGATAATAAATCTAGGCATAAAATATTACTACTGTCAATGCTGCTGCAGTTTAAAATAACCCACAGACAGGGGACATGTCAGTTTTGCTTATCAATCAAGCCATTTTGATCCCCTCCATTAAGAACATCTTATTGTGTCCTATGCAGTGCCATCTTAATGGCATATCCATTCATGATGCGCCCAAATTCTTGTTGAAGAATCCCATGGTGAACAACCATGCAGTCAATATCCCATCAGACATTGATGACTCACTGCTGTTGGTACCACTCATGCTCCATGGTGTGACAAGTTACTTCTCAGTGCAAGCCACAACTATGTCTGAGTACAAGAGTGACTTCATCCCAAAGTTTCACTTAACTGCTGGAGCCCCAAAGTGGGACCCCTGTTTGTCATCATACTCTTTGCAGGAAGACAGTATACTTGATTATAGGGGATGAATGTTAGCTCTGTCACAACTATAATGGGACAGATTACTATGCACATGAATGCTATATCTAGTTCACCGTTTGCATTCTTTTGTGCTGTTGATGCCACTGATGATGATAACTTTGGCACTTACTTTGAGTGCTTTGTACTGATTTCCCTGACTAGTACTAGCAGGAGGGCTACTGTCAACCATGACAAGCTTGCAAAGCATTGGGGTATTCACCCAGATTGTGCAAAGGCCATGGTAGAATGCACAACCCAATGAGGTGTATGAACAATAGTGAACTCTGCACTGTCACAAATCTTTTGGACAAATGACCTATAATATGGTACAGGCACTTACCTCACCCTGTATTCACCCATATGATGTTTTCTATTTGCATCAAAATTATAAGTGTGCGCAAGTACTTGCATTGGACTTTGGATGGGTACAAGTCTACCCCATTAAGACCAAAGGCAAAGCACATGAGGCCCTATCCCTTAAGTTTGAAGTTTCAGCATGAGGGTGTACCACTTCCTTTGGTGATGGATGGTTTGAAGGAACAAACCCTGGGCAAGTTTTGCAGGAAGCTTGTTAATGTCCACTGTCAGCTAAAAAAGACTGAATTATACTCTCCCTGGCAAAATGCCACAGAAAGAGAGATCAAAGAACTAACAAAAGGCTCAGGACGCAAAATTCTTGCAAAGGGCACACCCAGACAACTCTGAGATGACTTCCTGGAGTTAGAAGCATACATATGTTCCCATATTTCTAACAGTGCATATTGCCTAGATGGCAAAGTTCCCAAAACTTACATGTCTGGAGAAACTGCAGATATTAGTTAGCTCTGTAAGTTAGCATGGTACAACTGGATCATGTACTGCCCAGGCACCATTGATTACTTGGATGAGCCATTATGCCTAGGGAAATATCTTGGACCTGCGATAGATGTGGGACCAGCTATGACCGCTAAGATACTTCAGCATAATGGCAAGGTAGTGTACAGGAGTACTTACCACCTCTAACCATTGAGGAACAGGCAGACATTACCATTCAGTAAAGTATGGATACCTCTAGGGAAAATGCTGAGGAGTGCCTAGGGACCAAGCTTACCTGTGCTGAACTGGAGGAAGTCAGCAAACCTGATAACCTGGAATATGGACCATATGCTGATGAAGATCGAATGAAATGATGTTCCCTGACCTGGATGAGTTTGTCTCACCTGAGGTAGTGATGAGTATATGCATGCATTGGTGGTGCTTCCACGTGGAAGCCAAATGATGCATGGTACAATCAAAGCATGTAAGCGGGACCTGGATGGTAATCCCATATGTTGACAGTCAGACAACCCAATCCTGGACACATGCTTTATTGACATTGAGTTACCGGATGATGAGGTGACCCTGCTAACTGCAAATATGACAGCCCAGGCTATGTATGCCCAGTGTGACATTGACAGGAATGTGTACTTCTCACTTGAGTGCTTTGTTGACATAAAGAAGGACTCCACAGCAATCAGCCTAGATGACCAGAAGGCCGTCCATAATGGCCAAGAGTACCTGCATCATACTACACTAAGTTTGCACAAATGTTTTCAATGGAAGGAAGGTTCTAAATCATGGGAGAAGCTGTTAGATGTGAATGAATCACATATTCTGCAGATTGCCAAAAACACTGTGGCAATGCATGTTGATCACAAACCTGGATTCAACTGGTAGGTACAGCATATGTTGAAGAAGTTTGACACTATAATTGCCTTAGTAAAGAAGCTTAGTGCTAAATACTTAACATATACACATAAGTTTGGTATAGAGTGCCCAAAGACTGTAGAAGATGCTCTTGAACTTGATAAGCATAATGGCAACAGTATATGGGCTGCAAAGGAGATGAAGAATTTCTTAGTGGCGTTCAATACCCTAGATGATGGTAAGCAACTGCCAACTGCCAAGTGGATATTAGTTTATCCAGTGCTGTATCTTCATTGTGAAGATGGAGGACTTCTGTCAGAAGTTGCAGCTATTTGCAGGGGGGCACATAATGGATGTGCCACCTAATTTAATGTATGCTAATGTTCTATCACATGAGACTGTTTTTAAAGCACAAACAATGGCAGCATTTAATGCCTTTAAAGTAATGGTAGCAGATATCATGAATACATATTTCTGCCCCAAAGAAGGAGAAAATTTGGACACTACTTGGTCCCAAGGTTGGTAAGGACAAAGGCTGTAAGGCAATAGTAGTAAGAGCCCTGTATGGACTAAAGTCTGCCGGAGTGGCATTTAAAAGTCAACTAGCTGACTGTATGAGGCAGCTTGGGTATGAGTCCAATGAGGCTGATCCAGACTTATGGATGAAAGTATGTACACAGAAAACTGAGAACAGCCCCAACATGTATTATTCCTACATTCTCATTTATGTAGATGAGATACTATGTATACATGATGACCTCAATTTGATACTTACCCAGATAGATAAATACTTCCCATTGAAACCCATTTCTTTAGGTGCACTGGAAATATACTTAGGGGCTGAGTTGATGCTTATGCAGCTTCAAAATGGTGTATGGGCGTGAGGCCTAAGTCTATCCAAGACCATACAAGAAGCCGTTTGTAATTGCAAGAAGTATGTGGAAGAAAACTTGCCTAAGTTTTATAAGTTGACACGCTTAGCGCCAAATCCTTTCCTACAGATTATCAACCAGAGCTGGATATGTCACCTGAACTACCACCAGAGCATGCATCATACTACCAATCCCTTATGGGAATATATAGGTGGATGATAGAGCATGTTAGAGTAGATATATTGACTGAAGTATCTATGTTGTCTTCACACATGGCATTGCCACGTCAAAGACACTTAGAAGCAGCTTTGGATGTAATGTCTTACCTATTGCTACATCATAAATTGCGTTTATGTATGGACCCTACATATCCAACCATAAATAGTACACAGTTCCCAATATGCAATTGGAGCAAATTCTACAGTAAGGTTGAAGAATCTATCCCAACTATTGCACCTTATGCACTAGGTAAAGTATTAGAACTATGCCAGTTTGTTGATAGTGACCATGATGGAGATCAATGTACGCATATATCACGTAGTGGTTTTCTAATGTACCTTAATTCTGCCTCAATTACTTGGTATTCTAAAAGACAGTATACAATTGAGACATGTACTTTTGGCACAGAATTTGTGGTTGTGGGGACAGGCATAGAAGACCTATGAGGGATATGCTATAAATTATGTTTGATGGGCATTCCCATAGGTGAAGCTACCAACATCTATGGAGGTAGTATGTCTGTAATTAATATTACCTCAAAGCCAGAATCTGTACTTAAGAAGAAGAATAATGCTGTGTGTTATCATACTGTATGTGCCCCTCACTACACATATAGATGGTGATGAGAATCCTGCTGAAATGTTGACAAAGGCCATCAGCAGTGGAAAAAGGATGTATCTAGTAAGTATCATTCTGCATGATGTGAGCAACCAAGTAAACAAGTATTCCTGGACCCAATACTAGAGCCTACAATACTTGAGGGACTAGATTAAAACTGCAGAATGGATGGAGTAGCAATGAGCTGGGACAGATGGAGGACATAAACAGATTGTAAGTGATGGTTGATGATGACAGATAGTGATGTAATGTATAATTTGGATTATCAATTGCACACACAGGGTGGTGATGGACAGAACATGAAATGTATCTAAAACATTATGACAAGAAAAGAACATGATTAACTTACCTGTTGTCTAGATAGCTCATAATTTTTATAGAATATGGGCAAATCACTGTGTTATAATGATTGTTCTGGGCCATGGCCATTCCTGCTTTGCAGCCTTCCTTTTACTACAATATTTTTCTTAAAAAATACCATTTGCTGTGTTCAAACTGGTAAATTACTGGTAAACACAATAAAATATGGTAAAACAGCAGTAACTACAAACCTAGGTTGGCATTATGCTGTTTTATTTATACAATAACTTGACAGTGGTAAGGAAAACATATGCTTCCAAATCAGATTTCACACAACAATGTGTATAATATCAATAGAAAATCAATATTATTCATTGCAAATAACACAAAAATAAAATAAAAAGTTGGGCATTGCCACAATACCAAATTACTGTTATATTTGTTATTGTAATCACCTTTAATCATTTTTAAATTTTGGAATCAGTCAAAGTCTATAAATTAATTGAAGAAATTAATTTCCAAGGGGCTTCATCTATATTGACACACTGAAAAATTGGAAAAAGTGTTTTGTGAAAGTTGTAGCTAATGGTGTATTCTTTATGTCATAAAAAATGACATGCAACTTGGCCTAATTGGGTCAAGAGAGTCTTGTGATTTACAGCACCCAAACTGGGCAGAGGTTGGGATATAAGAAGCTTACCTCATCAGGTTGACCTTAACAGATTGAAAGGGATGAATTTAAAAACATTTTTCATGCACTTGTAAATTGTGTGTAAGCTATAATTATTTTGCAGTGAATTCAGACATCACAACAAACCCGATGGCATTCAAACCCTTCCAGCTTTTTATTACTAAGACTTTTGGCACATGTTGATCTATTATCTGTTTTTTATTAACTATTATTTATATTTATTTTGTGATATTGACTATTTTCAAAATAGATGAGTGTATTTTTGTAATTTCTACACATTTTCAAATGGAATCGATAGAACTATTTTGATCTTGTGGTATCGTTCTCTGGGTGTACTTGACTGTGGCTATGAGCTCAAGAACCGCTTGCACAAACATATGAAGTTGACCATTTAGGCAATGATGTCAGACACAGATGACAACATAGAGCCATCATCCTGAGCATTTTTTTAGCTCACCAATGTGTGCATGTGTTTTTCTGTATCTATGACGTATAAGATTGACTATCTTACATACAACAGACAGACAAAATAGATATTGGATTTTTCAATGCATGCCAACAGTCTACAAAAATTAAAGAGTCATGTTTAAAAAACAGTACTAGCCCAAGACCAGTAGTTTTATAAATTTTGGCTAATGGCAGAAAATCAAAAAATTTCACAACAAGTATTTTTTGTGTTAGGCAATATTGTTTGTGACAATGTCCCTGAGGTCCCTCTTGTTCAGTGTGGTCTAATTCAACTGACTGTAGAAGGTAAAGACCAGCACAGTAATGTTCCTTAAAAAAGTCACAAGACCAGTAATTTTACAAAATGTAGACAGTACGTAGGAGTCATTACATGACTTGTCAAGAAATGAAAAAATGGCAGAAATTAAAAAAGGAACTGCTTTAATGAATCAAACAAGTGATTGGAGCACCAATAACATAAATTATTTACTATTTACACATAGCAATCTTTCCCATTGTCTGCACCAGCAGTCTCATTTCCAAATCAAGGGGCAGGTTCAAACACATCAATATAATTCTCTTAGTTGTCAGAATTAATAATATTGAGGTGCAATGATTCATGGAATTGCTGAAGATGGCTGTCTGATTGAGTCAAGTCTTCACTCTCTGATGACTTTGTCTGATATTCCACCAACTTAGTTGAATTGATCAAGATTGGTTTTTGGCTTTTTAGACTGTTTAATTTTAATGGTGCTGTTTTGGGAGAGACACCAAACATTTTACAATATCATAAATATCTCCTATGTCATTTTACCACTAGACTTAAAAACTTGGAATGTCTCATCAGCCTTCTCCACCTTCAAATGTAATTCATTGGCATTCTTTGCTACTGTCTCATCATTGCTTTTCTTCTCTCTTTCAATCTGCATCACCTGGGCTTGGCAGGTTGCCCTCAAACCAAGCAAAGTAAAACTAAGTGCACGCCACAACCCGCCAGCGCTAAAAGCATCCTTCTTTTCCAGGAGTGCTTCAACTTGCTTGTCTTTGGTCATCTAGTGGATTTTGTTCTTTTGTATACACAAAATCATTCACCCCTTTGTTTGGAACCTTCTCCTTCAATGATTTACTTTTGAATTTTCATTGTCATCTCTTCACTTTCATCCCCCTTGCCAAGCATGTATCCAACCTTTGTGTGCTTGAGAGCCAGTCTGGCAAATGGGACAAGGCCAATATTCATCCAGTTCCAGAAAATTTTCTCACAAGTGAAACAGAATGTGAACAAATGCTGCTTGACTGACTAGCCTGGTTTTTCATCAATATTTTCCAGCAAGTCTTCTTTAGTGCCCCCTTGACTTTTGTCACTCCATCATTCCTTTGCTGCTGGACAAAAAAACATGCTCAAAGGTCTTCTGCTCAAAAATCTCAGTTGTCTTGGTGTCAGTCTTGCCTTTGTAGAATTGGAAGAAATCATCTGTCTCCTGGGTGCATGTGGTTGTGTATTTAAGACCAGGGGCAAGATGGATGCCCTCTTGGTGCTGTTATGACAGAATTTGATGCTTGTTTTGGATTTGTAATTGTGGCCTGGACCACTATCCAACTTAAAAAAGACTAGACCATCAATGAATTCACCTCCTGCATCCCATTTGAGCTTAAAGACCAAGATTAGGATACAATGAATTGTAGAAGAGGACTGTTTGGATAAATAAATTTTCATCCATGCTCACCTCCCTTTGGATGGCAACATGAGTATCCATAGCACATTTGCATTAGAGTCCACATGCCCCTTTCACAATCAGTAAATTCTCGATCCACTTAGGTTGGATCTTCATGTTCTCCTAATTCTTAGTTCTTGTTTTGAAGAAATGGAGTGGTGGCATCGGTTTCAATGGAGTTGATCCAAAAATCAGAGTTGTGTGATTTCCAGGAACTTTGAATGCTCACAAGCCCAATCAAGGAAGAAAAAGGTTCATGAGAGAGGTTGCGCTTGTTCCACAATTTTTGTTCTCAGATGACTTGTTGAGATGGGATTTGTCAAAGTTAACAATACAATATAAGACAGATTGTCTATAATTTGCCTCTGACATTGAGTTTGCCTGTGAAAAATAATAGGAAGAATTAATTGATGAGTGGAAAAATTGAATGCAATGAAAATAACACTCATTGTGGCAATAAACTTAAAATCTACCTCACAAGGCTACTTGTGTCCATTGAAAATATCAATCACTCTCTGCAGCTTGTCAATGACATATCCATGATGAATCAAACACTTCTTGGTTCTATCATACCAAAGATTAATGTTTGTATAAGTTGTCCATAAGGCCCAGCATTCTTTCATGCCCATTTTCTTCATTGGGGCCACAGTATCTGGGAATGTCTCCCAAAACTTCTTGTAGATGTGATCCAAAGTGACTTTACCGCTGAAGGTAGTGCAATCGATTGCAGCTCCAATCAAAGCTTTGAGATGATGGGGTTTACAGTTTACATCTTGGGTGCTGGAGATTTGTGCCATTGAAACATGGCACTCCAATAATTTGTAGATTTTTAGGGAGTCTAGACATTGGTCCCCTTTTCAATGGTAACTCAATCACTTTGTTTGCCCAGACATAATTTGAGAGCATCATATTGTTGAGTTTCCTTTTCCCACTGAGTTCATATTTTTCATTGACTTTGTTGCAATTTTATGGATGGACTTCCTGCCTAGAAGATACATCTTTATCCCTTCCTTCAGTGCCAATTTGAAGCACCCTTCCTCTTGTTTCCTCAATACATTTATCTTGGATCTATGGTAATTGGCTTGCTTTGGGTTTGGCAGGATTGAATCCAACTTGCACTTGAACTTGTGGGACTCAATCATGTTGTTGTCTCTGTGACAAAGCTGTTGACCCCTGCTATGACTGCTTCTACCATAAGTCTCCTGATTCTTGTGTTCTTGGTTTTGATTTTCTGGAGAGCCTTGGTTGCTTTGGATGAAATTCAAATGGACCAGGACCAGCATTGTGTCTTATGCTTTTTTAATGGGGAGGGAGAAAGTGATGACATATCCTAATTGTGCTCCTCTAGAGTTATTTCTCACAGCACCTCTCTTGCCCCTTCCCTCACGGTTTTGATCATGTTGGCTTGTCTAGCTTTTACTTTTAGTAGAGATAGTTTTTATGGTAACAATGATCAGTTGCTTTTAATGCTTCTTCAATTTTGAGGCTGCCATCTACAACCTTGACATTTTTACAATATTGGCATGAGAGAAGTTAATTAGAAAAAAACGTGAACATTTCAACACTTGTGCTGAGCTTCTAAAGCTAAAATGATGACCTCAAAACAGTGCTAACAACTCACCATCCGCACCGCCCTCTCTACTTTCTCCGTCTTTGCCTTGTTGGCAGCATCTGCAGCAACAAAAAATAATCTTCCCAGTCACTTTGCGGTGTTTTTGACAATCACCCCCTAACCCAAAATCTGAGATTTAGAGCCAAAGAAGACTGTAGCGCTAAGAATATTTTACTATTTAATTTTTATCATCTAATCTGCTATTTAAAAATTGAAAAAGAAATTGATGGAAAAATAGGTTGTAAAACTACTGGTCATAAGCTAGTAGGTACTACTTCGCGTGTATTCTTCATCTTGATACTAACAATTTCTTGGTCACAACTTTTAACATCGAAATATATTATTTGTCACAACAGCATTATAACCACTGTCTAACAAATATCACTCCAACTCGTTGCCCAAAGTTTCAATAGAAGTATCTGTAAATTATTTTTGCTGAAAGTCGCCGTAAATTTACACTGCTGGCTAGAGACGATTTTAACCAGGGGTGTTTCTGGTACTAATTTCTAGCTTGGGTAATTCAGCATGTCGACGTTTTCCACCCAATTCACGCGGCTTTTCCGCAGTCGAAACCCCTCCCCAAAGGTTTTGACACAACTAATTCCAACGGGTTCCAACATACTGCATCAAGTGAATCCGTCTCGGCGATCTCCCACCGGGGCCAGCCTCTCGTCTTGCACCGAAGTTGTTCCCGCGGCATCGCTATTCATGCAAACGATCTCCTCCCAAAGATATTCCCATCACGAAATCTCCCCACAATCCACTTCACGACTACGAGAAATATTTCCAACCCAAACCACCAAGAGAAAATTTTCATCCGAGATTCGCCGAGGAACCGACCTCCTAGCCGACTCCCTCGCACATGGCCCCCGCCGCAAAATAGTACTGGAATCCTACGCCCCTTCCGGCTTCGACGTTAAGGGCCTCATCATCGTTGGCGACCAACCGGGAGAAGAAGACGAATCTACCGGACAAGACAAACTCGTACATATGAATGGATCCATCTTGGCATTCCCGGATTCATGTTTTTTATGGAATGTCAATAACTTGAAAGACGTGACGTACGAGAGTTTGTCGGCAGTTCAACTCTACAATCCTTTGGTAGAATATTTGTTTATTGGATGTGATGGTCCTTTGCCTCCGAGGGAGTTGAATAGGATTAAGAGGGAGTTTCGGAAGAAGGATATTGTTGTCGAGCAGATGGATATTATGAATGCTATGGGGACTTTCAACATTTTGAATGGAGAGGATAGACGTGTGGTAGCAGCGTTGTTGTTGGGAGATCGGGATAAGTAATATTCGTCAACGGTGCCTTAACTATTGGTTGTGAAATTGATTCAACGACATGGTGAATGCCAAGGAGATGATGGTAGACTTTGATTGGTTTTGTTGTTAAGTCTTGCGTTCTCGAAACAAGAGAATGCGGAAATAATGCAGATGGGCTTCCTAGATTACTTTACCACTTTGTGCCAGTGAATCATATTATTTAAGTCGCCATTTGTATGTTGTGGAGAACTCAATAGTGCATCAACCAACTTCTAGAGAATTCAAGAGTGCTAACTTAGATTTTTTCTCATTGCTCGTTGGATTTTCTTTTGAAACAACTATCCTCCTTTATTCAGGCTAGAGCTGCAATAAAAGTTAATGAATGGAAGGTGCAGTCAGGAGTCTTCTCGCTGGGTGGTACGTTGAGTTCAATTTAGAAAATTAATTGATAGACGGCAATAATATCGTCACGGGGGAAAGAAATTTCTTGCGACCTTCTACTTTAGGGTTTGGATACGATGACAGTATGGAAACAGCAAGTAATTTTACCCCTCTTTCAAAAACGTAAATAAAACTGTTCAACAGTGCTCTTAATATGAAATAATTTTGTCTTATGTCTTTTCCCACGAGCACATAACGAATGATAATTTTAGAGTGATATGGAATATGCAAGTCTGTGACAATAGCGGATACATTTTACATTATTCAATTCAAGCCAGAAAGCAAAACATTACGATCTGTATACGTTGAGTTCTATTGCTGAAATAACTAGGAGCTTCTGGTTTGTCTCTCAGATTTCAGTTTTGTACTCGTTCTTTTTCCGACTTATAGCGTCACAGTTCTTTGATCATAGGGTGGATTTTATAAAATCCAGTTCGTGTGAAGTGCCATCTGTCCCTCTCAAGTGGGCATCGATTCCATTGACCTAGTGGTAGTGTGTTGCAATCCATTACTTAGGCAGAAGAGAATTTGGTGACTGCCTTAGTTCCCTCGGACACGGCGTGTTTGGCAAGCTCACCTGGGAGCATGAGACGAACTGCCGTTTGAATTTCTCTGGAAGAAAGAGTTCCCTTCTTGTTGTAGGTGCAAAGCTTTCCGGCCTCACCGGCGATCCGCTCAAAGATGTCATTGATGAAGGAATTCATGATAGACATCCCCTTCTTGCTGATTCCTGTGTCAGGGTGAACTTGCTTGAGCACCTTGTAGATGTAGGTAGAGTAGGACTCGACGCGTTTCTTACTGCGCTTCTTCTTATCTCCGGGAGCCTTGGCGGCTTTCGAGGGGGCTTGCTTGCTGGGAGTCTTGGCCATGATTGCTGTTTTTGTAGTTTGGCTTGATGAACGAAGTTTGTGTGATTAGTTTATGATCTCAGTCGGGTGACAATTATTTTGCCTAGCTGCTGCGAGTGGTGCCGCTCATTGCTATCTCCGATGTGTTGAATGTGCAAACATGGATGAGACAAAGTTCAATGGTAGGTTCCAAAGTATTAACATACTCTATCGAATACGTTTTTGATGTGTTCAAAAAAAATCTTAGAACGTAGGAGATAATACTCCTTTTACATACAGAAAGTACATCGATGAAAATTCAGTACAGCCGCGCCAGGAACTTGTTGAGTGTGTTCACCATGGCGATCCTGGCGCGATTTCGAACACGAAGACAACCCAATATCTCACTCTTTTCGAAATGTTGGGTCTATGCACTTTTGCATGATGCCAGTCTCCATAGGTAGCGGCATGGTATCATAGTAAGAAATAGTAATAGTAGTAGTAGAGGGATCAAGGCAGATTCATTCTGCCTGGGTTCTTTCCCGCCTATTACACCTGATTGCTCGCTGCTGCCCTCGATAAACAATACCAGAATAGACGGCATAAAAAAGAGCCTGGCAATAGCCGAACACACTGGCAACAATTCAATTTTTCTTCTTCGTCAATTTACACTATGTCCGGAAAAGGGAAAGGAGGACGCGGCGATAAAAAGAGCACCACCTCTTCCGCCAAGGCTGGACTTCAATTCCCCGTCGGTCGTATTGGCCGTTACCTCCGTCAGGGAAAATACGCCACACGCATGGGAGCCGGTGCCCCCGTCTACCTTGCTGCCGTGCTTGAGTACCTTTGTGCTGAGATCTTAGAGCTTGCTGGGAACGCCGCTGGTGACAACAAGAAGAGCCGTATCGTGCCACGCCATATCACTCTAGCCGTGAAGAATGATGAGGAGTTGAACAAGTTGCTTGGAGGAGTGACAATTGCCTCCGGGGGAGTTCTTCCAAATATTCACGCCGTCCTTTTGCCTAAAAAATCAGCGACTTCCAAGTAAATACTACTCTTTGCCACTCTCTACGAAGTTTATGCACTTAATAATTGACGTCACATCCTTTGTGAGTCCATCGTGAACAGGATTTTCTGAAATCCACCCAACCCTCTAAGAGTCAACAGAACTATGTGGTCATGTGAACCCAAAAAAATTTATTGCGCTTGCAAATGTACAATTATTCTTAACGAGATTTCTTGGAAGGCCCATCATTCTGTGCAAAGTGCGCCACATTACATCAACAATCTCAGTCATCCAGTCTTCCATCAATATTTGGAACCTGTCACGCGACACGCGACAACAACAATTCAAGGACCCCTTCAGATAAGGATTGTTTCACATGATTGACCTGAACCCAAACAATGATCGCGTCCACTTTTATTGAAAACAGAATCAATCCTCTTTTTAGCAGTGTGCCTTAAGCAATTTCACGGGAAATTTACGGTTATTCTTTAGTTTTGGGGGCACCTCTAGCTTTTGCTAGTAAACTAGTTTCTTTTCGTTTAGAGGGTACTTTTCGACATTGAAACTAATGTATCAACTTTACGTCTTGGTTTTTGGTACACAAAGGACAGAGAAGGTTGAACAAATACCAACATGTTTTGAACTTCACTTAACGTAACTTAAATATATTTACCTGAAATTCAACATTCAACACTGAGATGAAGGAGAGACACGAAGCAGTTCTTAATTTCGACAACTCATAATTGATCATATCATAGAATTTCCACTTGAAAGAGTTCTTTGTTGAAAGGGTGGATTTTAGAAAATCCAGTTGAGGTTTGAGCTCTTCAAGACAGCTACATCGACATCTCCCTCTGAATGCTCATTGGTTGTGCGAATAATAGTTGAAGGTTTGATCAATTGTCAATTGTATTTATGTTTACAGAACATGATGGAAGCTGGTAGTTGCTTATCCTCCAAATCCGTAGAGAGTCTTGCCCTGACGCTTGAGGGCGTACACCACATCCATGGCAGTGACCGTCTTACGACGGGCGTGCTCGGTGTAGGTGACAGAGTCGCGGATGACATTCTCGAGGAACACTTTCAACACACC
>JACCDI012153805.1_pt1 | contig 14089 bp, 15 predicted proteins | sample 7442791 | NCBI WGS metagenome assembly JACCDI01 (sample SAMN15323434, study PRJNA562643) | freshwater metagenome | isolation source: river surface water | place: USA:Blue River Watershed | collected 2017-08-15 | reverse complement strand
CGCTACTGGGGCTGCACCCGCGAGGTGCGCTTCCTCCATTTCGAGCTGTGCTACTATCAGGCGATCGACATTGCGATCGCGCGCGGCCTCGCGCGGGTCGAGGCGGGCGCGCAGGGCGGGCACAAGCTCGCCCGCGGTTACGTGCCGGTGCAGACCTGGTCGGCGCACTGGATTGCCGATCCCGGCTTCCGCAGCGCTGTTGCCGATTTCCTCGAACGCGAACGCGCCGGGGTGGCGAGCGACCAGCTCTATCTCGGCAGCCGCACGCCCTTCAAGAAGGGTTAGGCGGCGCGCAGCGTGCCTTCGGCAAGCCACTGGCGCGCGCGGCGCTGGGCTTCGGCGATTTCGCGGGCGGTCATCTCGTCGGCGATGCCGGCCCGGCAATCGGCGGCTTCCTCGTGGCCGCGCGCGGCGGCGAGGTTGAACCACTTGTGCGCTTCGATGAGGTCGCAGGGCGCGCCGTTGCTACCCATCGAGAAAGCCACCCCCAGGTCGAAGCAGGCCCCCGCCTGACCCCTGCCAGCCTCGGCCAGCCAGGCTCCAAGCACGCCTTCGCGGCGTGTTTCATGTGAAACATTGGCAGAAGCCGTGGCGATCGCGATGACGGTCATGATGCAGTCCCCTCAGTCACCCGGCCACCGCCCCCGGCGGTCTCCGGTTCTGCGAGAATTGCGGCCTTCATGGTCAAGAAATGATTAACGCAATCCGCGCCTGCGACCCTCGCGCTTTAGCCCCAGCCCATTTCCCAAACCCGCTTGTGCGCCTCAGGCCCCTTGCCTATAGGGCGCCCAGTGCTTTCCGCTTGCTGGGACCAAGTGAGCCAATGAAAAAATTCAGGGCGTCAGGACGCGATGGTCTTCCCAGCGGCTCACGGGACGAGAGAGCTTGATGCCAACCACAGCGTCTGACGACATCGATATCCTCGAGAAAGCCAAGCGGCTGCTCGCGCCGGACTACGTCCCGGGCGAGGACGAGGAATACATGAACGAGCGCCAGCAGGCCTATTTCCGGATGCTGCTGATCGAATGGAAGCGCTCGATCCATTCCGCCGCGGGGCAGACGCTGCAATCGCTTCAGGACGGGCCGATCCGCGAGGCCGATCTCACCGACCGCGCCTCGAGCGAGACCGACTGGGGCATCGAACTGCGCACCCGCGACCGGCAGCGCAAGCTCGTCTCCAAGATCGATGCGGCGCTGCGACGCATCGATTCGGGCGAGTACGGCTATTGCGAGGTCACGGGCGATCCGATCGGCCTGAGACGCCTCATTGCCCGTCCGGTGGCGACTATGACCGTCGAGGCGCAGGAAGCGCACGAGCGCCGCGAGAAGGTGTCGCGGGACGACTGATCGAAACCGGACCACAATGTGCCGGGCTGGCACAGGTCTGAAGCCCCGGTGCCTACCGGAACGCCTTATTTACCAGTCGTTTATCCAAATCTGGTTAGAGTACGCGCCGGTTTTCGCACCGGCTGCCCTCGTAGTGCGCGCGCCGGGTCTGTCAATGCAGGGAGGCGATCGGCGCATGACGGAAGCAGATGCACGCAGCGCTCCGCGTGACAGCCTGTTCATGCTCGCCGATCTGCGTGTCGAGCAGAGCGCCGAGGCCCGCCGGGTGCGTGTCCGGAACCTGTCCGACGCCGGCATGATGGGCGAAGGACAGATACGCATACAGCGAGGAAATCGTGTTGCCGTGGAGTTGCGCAGCGTCGGCACCGTCTATGGCACGGTCGCGTGGGTGCAGGACGACCGTTTTGGCGTGGCATTCGATCACGACATCGATTCGCAGAAGGCGCGTCGTCCGCTTCAGGTGCCTGACGATCCTGTTGCAGCCATCGTGGGCCGCTCTTGGCTGCACCGTGCCTCCATGGAGCCGCCGCCGCCGGAGGGCCCTGTCCGGAAAATCTGAAGACGTTGTGCCCAACAGTCCACCTTCTCCGGCACCCCGGAAGCTGACCTGCGCTCCCTGACCTGCTAGGCCCGAACGCGATGCGAATCTGGCTTATCCTGCTTGGCGTTCTGGCACTTTCATCCTGCAGCCCCTCGGGCGGAGGGGGCCCGGTCGAGGTCGCCATTATCGGTACGCCAGATAGTCTCTCCCAACGCGGTGCACGGCTCGCGCCACCGGCCCAGCATGTCCTGGCCGCGACAACCGAAGGCCTGGTCGCCCTCGACGAGGCCGGGCAGGTCGTGCCCGCCATCGCCGAACGCTGGATCGTCACAGACGACGGATTGAGCTACATCTTCCGCCTGCGAGACAATGGCTTGCCCGGTGGCGGTGAGATCACAGCCACCGACGTGCGCCAGCAGCTCCGCGATGCGATCGTCCGGGTGCGCGGAACCTCGCTCGGGCTCGACCTCGCGGTGCTGCGCGATATCCGCGCGATGACTGGCCGCGTGATCGAGGTGCGTCTCGATGCCCCCATGCCCGATTTCCTGCGGCTCCTTGCCCAGCCCGAGCTCGGCCTTGTCAAGAATGGCAAGGGTGGCGGACCGATGACCATCGCGCGCAGCAACGACAGGACAGGCGCGATTCTGACGGCGCTGCCGCCCGAAAGTCGCGGCCTGCCTGCGCGCAAGGACTGGGAGGAACTGGCTCGGCCCGTGGCTGTGCGAGCGCTTCCCACCCGAGAAGCTGTCGATGCCTTTTCGCGCGGCGATGTGGATCTGGTGCTCGGCGGCAGCCTCGTCGATTTCCCGCAAGCGGAGGCGGGACCGCTTTCGCGGGGGACGATCCAGGTCGATCCGGCGCTCGGCTTGCTCGGGCTGGTTGTGCGCCGCGAAACCGACCTGCTGGCAGATCCCGGCCGCCGCGAGGCTCTCTCGATGGCGATCGACCGTTCTGCGCTGATCCAGAGCTTCAGCATCAGCGGCTGGCGCGAAAGCAGCTGGATCGTCCCGCCTGACGCCTTCGTGGACCCTCTATACGGAACTGACCGGTGGAACGGAGCCTCGTTGGAGGACCGCCGCGAGGTGGCCGCCAAACGGATCCGCGCCTGGTCCCGATCAGGGCGGGAAGCGCTTGTGCGCGTTTCCCTTCCGGACGGGCCGGGGAGCGATCTGCTGCTCGCCCGTCTGGCGGAGGACTGGGGCCAGATCGGGGTCGGCGTGAGGCGGGCACGACGCGGCGAGGGGGCCGATCTCGAGCTGCGCGACACACTGGCCCGCTATGGCTCGCCGCGCTGGTACCTCAACCAGTTCCATTGCAGCCTCGGCCAAGGGCTGTGCTCGCCCGAGGCCGACGCTCTGGTGCGCCTCTCGCTGACCGAACGCGATCCTGCGGTGCGCGAGCGCCTGCTGGCGGAGGCCCACTCCGCACTGGTCCAGCGCGAGGTCTACATCCCGCTTGGCGCACCGGTACGCTGGTCGCTGGTGCGCGGGTCGCTTCGCAACTACCTCGCCAATGCCTGGGGGCTGCACCCCTTGTTCCCGCTTTCGCAGCCCACCACATGAGGCGCATGGACACGACCGACCAACGCCGCGCCCGGCCCATGGGCTTCGCCGTTCAGACCGGCACCGACCCCGCCTCGGTGCGCGCGCGGGTCGTCGCGATGGAGCGCCTGCTCGAGCGCAGTCTGACCATTCCCGGCATCAACATGTCTGTCGGTCTCGACGCGCTGGTTGGCCTTGTGCCGGTGCTGGGCGAGGTGCTGACCGCCGCAATGGGCACCTACATCGTCTGGGAGGCCCGCAACCTCGGCCTGCCGGAATGGAAGCTCGCGCGGATGGGGGCGAATGTGCTGTTCGACACCGCGATCGGCGCGATCCCCGTGATCGGCGATGCTGCGGACCTGCTGTTCCGCTCGAACAGCAAGAACCTGCGCATCCTCCTGAACCATATCGACAAGCACCACCCGCAGGCCCGGGTGATCGAGGGCTAGTTCCCTTGTCCCTCGCGCCGCGCTAGGGGCAAGAGCATGACCGCCGACGTCACCTACGCCAGCTATCTTGATCTCGGCCGCATCCTCGCGGCCCAGCATCCCGCCTCCGAGACGCATGACGAGATGCTGTTCATCATCGTCCATCAGGCGAGCGAGCTGTGGCTCAAGCTATGCCTCCATGAACTGACCGCCGCGCGCGCATGCATCGAGGCTGACGACCTGCGTCCCGCCTTCAAGATGCTGGCGCGGGTAGCGCGGGCGCAGCAGCAGTTGATCCAGAGCTGGGACGTGCTTTCGACCATGACCCCGCATGACTACTCGGCCATCCGCCCGCACCTCGGCCCCTCGAGCGGGTTCCAGTCGGCGCAATACCGGATGATGGAATTCATGCTCGGCGGGCGCGACGGGAAGCACGTCCGGCTCCACAAGTCGAACGCCGACTGGGCCGAGCGGCTCGAGGCCGAAGCGTCCCGCGCCAGCCTCTACGACGCGGCGATCCGCCTGCTGGCGCGTCGGGGCTTTGCCATCGACGAAGGCGTGATGGCGCGCGATCTGGCTGCGGCCTATGCGCCAGACCCGAGCGTCGAGGCCGCGTGGGCGGCGATCTATCGTGATCCGCAGAGCCACTGGGACCTCTACGAGCTCGCCGAGAAGCTGGTCGATCTCGAATACCACTTCCAGCGCTGGCGCTTTGGTCATCTGAAGACGGTCGAGCGCATCATCGGCTTCAAGCGCGGCACTGGCGGGACGGCCGGAGTGCCCTATCTGGAAGGCGTGCTGAAGCAGACGTTCTTCCCCGAGCTCCTCAGCGTCAGGACCGCCATATGACCCCCGAACAGCGCGGCGCCGAATTCGATGCGGCCGATCCGCTCGCCGGATACCGCGCGCGGTTCATTCTGCCCGAAAACGTCATCTACCTCGACGGCAATTCGCTGGGAGCGCTGCCCAAGGACACGCCCGAAACCGTGCAACGGGTGGTCGAAGACCAGTGGGGAGAGGGTCTGATCCGTTCCTGGAACAGCGCGGGCTGGTTTGACATGGCGAGCCGCATCGGCGGCAAGATCGCGCCCCTGATCGGCGCGGCCCCACACGAAGTGATCGCCTGCGATTCGACCAGTGTGAACCTGTTCAAGCTGATCGCCGCTGCGCTCAAGATGCGCCCGGGCCGCAAGGTGGTGCTCTCCGAACCCGGCAACTTCCCGACCGACCTCTACATGATCGCCGGGCTCGAGGCGCAGGGCCTCGCCACCCGGCGGCTGGCACCGCGCGAGACGCTTGCCGAGGCGCTCGACGGGGACGTCGCGCTGCTGCTGCTCACGCATGTCCACTACAAGACCGGTGCGATGCACGACATGGTGGCGCTGACCCGTGCGGCGCACGCCGCCGGCGCCCTGGTGCTGTGGGATCTATCGCATTCGACGGGCGCGATGCCGGTCGACCTCGATGGAGCGGGCGCGGACTTTGCGGTCGGCTGCGGTTACAAGTACCTGTGCGGCGGGCCGGGCGCACCGGCCTTCGCCTATGTCGCCGAGCGGCATCAGGCAGCGTTGCAACAGCCGCTGACCGGCTGGTTCGGCCACGCCGCGCCCTTTGCCTTCTCCGACGACTACGCTGGCGCGCCGGGGATCGCGCGGATGCAATGCGGCACGCCCCCCGTCCTCGGCCTCGCGGCGCTCGAGGTGGGGGTCGATCTGATCGCCGAGATCGGCGTCGGACGGCTCTACGAAAAGTCGCAGGCGCTCTCTGGCTTTTTCCTCGATTGCCTGAAGGCGCACAAGGTCGACCTCGAACTGGTCAGCCCGCCGCGCAGCGACCAGCGCGGGAGCCAGCTCTCCTTCCGTGCGCCCCACGCCCATGCGATCTGCCAAGCGCTGATCGCAAGGGGGGTGATCGGCGACTTCCGCGATCCCGACTTGCTGCGATTGGGCTTCGCGCCCGCCTATCTGAGCTTCGCCGACATGGCCGTCGCCGCCCGCCACCTCGCCGAGGTGCTGGCGAGCGGCGAATGGCAGCGCGCGGAGTTCAATCAGCGCGCTGCGGTGACCTAGCCGACCGCGCTATCGGCCCGCAGGGCCGCGAGCGCACGCGCGCGAGCCGCAGGTGCCCCGGAGCGAAGCGTAGGGAATAGCGCCGAGGACGAAGGCGCGGATGCGCCTTCGCAATCAAACAGTCCGCTCAGCCTTGTCCTTCTCGTTCGTCCCCTTGATCATCGCCCGCATCTGCTCCCATTCGGCATCGCCGAGCGCGCTGAGCATCGGATAGAACCTCCCGCCATTGGCCTGGAAGCCCGCGCCGTCGATGGCGATGGTCTGGCCGTTCACGTACTCCGCACCCGGCCCCATCAGGAACACCGCGAGGTTGGCGAGTTCGTGCATCTCGCCTGCGCGGCCCATAGGATTGAGGCTGTTGCCCGAATTGCCGCCCGCGCCGCCCGGATGCAGCCGGGCGCTCATTCCCTTGGTCGGGAAGAGCCCCGGCGCGATGGCGTTGAACCTCAGGCCATAGCGGCCCCATTCGGTCGCCAGGCTCTGGGTCATGGCGTTGATCGCGGTCTTGCTCATCGCGGAAGGCACCACGAAGGCGCTGCCCGACCACACCCAGGTGGTGAGGATCGACAGGAAGCTCGCCTTCTTCTTCTCCGCGATCAGCCGCTTGCCGATGTCGAGGGTGACATAGAAGGTGCCGCGCATTACGATATCGGCGATGGCGTTGAAGCCGTTGACCGAGAGGTCCTCGGTCCGGCTGATGAAGTTGCCCGCCGCGTTATTGACGACGCCGGTGAGCGCGCCGCCATCGGCCCAGATCGCATCGACCATCGCGTGAATGGCGTCGGCATCCCGGATATCGCAGGCATGGCCCACGATCTTGCCGCCATGCAGTTTCGTCAGCTCTTCGGCGGTCTCGTCGAGCTTGTTCTGCCGCCGACCGCAGATGTAGACGGTCGCGCCGAGCTTCAGGAAGGCCTCGGCCATTTCGCGCCCGAGCCCGGTGCCGCCGCCGGTCACCAGAATGCGCTCGCCCGTCATCAGGCCTTCGCGGAACATCAGCTTTGAAACGTCCATTGTGCTTCCCTCAAGTTGGTCGTCATTGCGAGCGGAGCGAAGCAATCCAGAGTGGTTCGTATGGCGCTCTGGATCGCGGCGCCGCTGCGCGGCTCGCGATGACGGTTAGTCTGTCAAAGCCCCAGTACGGTTTTGGCAATGATGTTCTTCTGCACCTCGTCCGAGCCACCGAAGATCGTGGAGGCACGGTTGTTGAGGTACTTGCCCATAGCGGTCTGGGCATATTCGCTGCCGACGGGTTCGGGGGCCTCGTTGCCGTAAAGCGGGCGCTCGAGCGGCAATTGCAGCGCGTCGGGACCCAGCAGTTCGAGGCGGAGCACATCGACCTTCTGGCCAAGGTTCGACCCCAGCAGCTTGACCAGCGAGGTCTGCGGCCCGGGCGCGCGGCCCTTGGCGAGCTCGGCGAGGATGCGCAGTTCGGTCACTTCCAGCGCCTCGGCTTCGAGGCGAACGCGGGCAAGCCGGTCGCGGAAGCGCGGGTCATGCGCAATCGCGCCGTTGACGCCCGAGGGCTGGCTCTGGGCGAGATTTTCGAGCCGGTCGATGCTCTGGAGCAGGCGGGGGGCATAGCACGACCCGCCGCGCTCGTTTTCGAGCAGGAACTTGGCGATGGTCCAGCCCTGGCCCTCCGCGCCGATGCGGTTCTCTTGCCGTGTTCTGGCGTCGGTGAAGAACACCGCATTGACCTCGTGATCGCCGGACATCGAGTGGATCGGGGTCACCTCGACACCCGGCTGATCCATCGGGACGAGCAGGAAGCTGATCCCCTGCTGCTTCTTGACCGTGGCATCGGTGCGCACGAGCGCGAAGATCCAGTCGGCGTGGTGCGCGTGGGTTGTCCAGATCTTGGAGCCGTTGATGACATATTCGTCGCCCTCAAGCCGTGCCGTGGTCTTGAGGCTGGCGAGGTCGGAGCCCGAGCCGGGTTCCGAATAACCCTGGCACCAGTAATCGTCGCCCGACAGGATCCCGGGCAGGAAGCGGGCCTTCTGTTCGGGCGTGCCGAATTCGCAGATTACCGGGCCGACGAGGCGCAGACCGAGGATCGCGAGCGCAGGGGCACCGGCGAGGGCGCATTCCTTCTCGAAGATGAACTTCTGCGTCGGGGTCCAGCCGGTGCCGCCGTCCTCCTTGGGCCAGTGCGGAGCGACCCAGCCCTGACGGTAAAGGATGCGGTGCCACTCCATGCCGATATCGGGCTCGACAAACACTCCGGGCGTGCGGCGTGCGCCATCGCGCAGCCGCTCGGGCAGGTTGTCCTTGAGGAAGGCGCGGACTTCCTCGCGGAAGGCGATGTCCTCAGGGGAGAAGTCCATATCCATTGCATTCGGTCCCGTAAGAATTCGTCGATCAGGCACCGTCTCTCATGGCCCAGCGGATCGTGCGCCGCAGCAGGTCATAATAGACGTCATAATTCCAGGCGCACATTTCCTTGTGCGGGTAGAAATCGGCCATGCCGGGAAGGTCGTAGTGCCCGCGACAATGGCCCAGAGCGTTATATACGATCCGACCCTCCCCAATATCCCTCGTATAAACGATAGGAACCGTGGTCCTGGGCCACTGGCTCTGGGTGAATCCGGTCGCCTCGCCCTCGAAGGTGGTTTGCATCAGGGTTTCGATGGGGGCCGTGGTCTTTGACAGGTAAAGCTCGTCCACCACCTCGAAATCCTCGATCCCCCGGGTCAGCTCGTGGTCCTTGTTGACCACTTCGACCGGAAACTTGTCGATCGGCGGATGAGCGACGAATTGCGTGCCGAGCATTTCCATCACGTCGGGCCGCGCGTCCGGCGCGTCCACCAGCCCCTCGGCGGTGAAGACGAGGATCGAGTTGGTGCCGTGGAGCGCCATCCACTTGCCGCCCTTGTCGAGCCACGCCTTGAGCTGCTGCGCCTGCTCCGGAGTCGGCATCAGGTCGCAGGTGTAGGTGATGAGGAAGCGGCACTGGTCGAGCCGCTCCAGGCCCGAATAGTCCGCCGCCACAGTGGTGCGGATATGCGGGTGCTCGGCCAGCAGCTTGAGGATCTCGAGCCGGGGGTAGTCGATGTCGTGATACTTGCCCGCGGCGATGAAATGCGCGTCGATGCGGGTGGCGGGTTGTTCGGCCATAGTGAATTAGCTCCTAATCGACCCGCCGCCATCAACAGTAAGATCGCAGCCCGTTGTGAAGCTCGCCTCGTCGCTGGCGAGAAAGACGACGGCGCGCGCCACTTCCTCGGGCTCGCCGATGCGGTTCATCGGGTGGGTCGCGGCGAAATTGGTCTCGATGTTCTCCGGCGTGTCGGCACCCGAGAACTTGTAGCGGTTGTACATCGGCGTGCGGATCGCGCCGGGGTGGACCATGTTGGCCCGGATCGGCAGGCCCCGCTCGGCAAGGTCGAGCGCCACGGATTGCGTGAGGCCCCTCAGGCCTGTCTTGGAAGCGGAGTAAGCCGCCACGAATGACGCAGGACGCAGCGCGATCATCGAGCCGATGTTGACGATCGCGCAGGGCTCGCCGCTCGCCTCCATCGCCGGGATCGCGGCGCGCATCCCGTAGAAGGGGCCGTGGAGATTGATGTCGATGGTGCGCTCCCAGACGTCGAGCGCGCCCTCGGGGACGTTGCCGGGTTCGGAAATGCCGGCGATGTTGCACAGCACGGTGAGCTTGCCGAAGCGTGCGCGGGTGGCGGCGACAGCGGCTTCCCACTGCGCAAGCTCTCGCACGTCTAATGCCGTTGCGGCCGCGCGCTCACCCAGTTCGGCGGCGAGCTCCTGCGCCTTTTCGAGCTGCACATCGCCCAGCATCACGCTGCCGCCCTCGGCCACGATCAGCCGTGCGACCGCTGCGCCGATCCCCTCCGCGCCGCCCGAGACAAGCGCGACCTTGCCCTCCATCCGCATGGCTATTCGCGCTCCAGAATCGCGACGCCCGAAAGGCCCGGGGCGCCATAGACGTGGGAGTAGCCGAACCTCGGCTTGCCGGGTACCTGCCGCTCACCGGCGCGCTGGCGCAACTGGGTGACGTTCTCGTAGACCTGCCTCAGGCCCGAGGCGCCGATCGGCTCCCCGCAGGCGAGGCAGCCGCCGTCGGTGTTGACGGGGAGCTTGCCGCCGATCTCGGTCCAGCCGTTCGCCAGCCACTCCTCCTGCTCGCCGTCCTTGCAGAAGCCGTTTTCGGCCATGTGCATGATCTCCGCGCCGCTTTCGGTGTCCTGAAGCTGGGCGACGGAGATGTCCTCCGGACCGATGCCGGCCTTTTCGAACGCAGCCTGCGAAGCGAGCACGGTGGGCTTGCCGCCCTCCTCGATGCTGATCCCGGCCTGGAACACCTCGAAGGAGTTGGGCGGACGGGTCTTCACCGCCACGGCGCGGATCTTCACACCGTCCGCACCCAGTTCCTTCATCTTCTTTTCCGAAGCGAGGATCAGCGCCACCGCGCCCTCGGCGGGCGAGCAGAACATGTACTTCGTGAGCGGATCATTGATCATCGGCGCGTTCATGATCGTGTCGAGATCGACCGGGCTGCGCCGCCAGGCGTGGGGCGTGATCGTGCCGTTGCGGAAGGCCTTCTCGGCCACCCGCCCGAGCGTCGTGCGGCTGATCCCGTGCAATTGCATATAGCGCTGGATCTTTAGGGCGAAGAACTGCGTCGTCAGCATCATGCCGGTCTGGCCGTACCATTCGGGGAGGCCATAATCGGAAGGCTTGGCGTTGAACGCGCCGCGCGGGTGCTTGTCGAAGCCCACGGCAAGCGCGAGGTCGTACATCCCGCTGGCGATCGCCTGCTGCGAGGCGGCGAGCGCGCTGCCGCCGGTGGCGCAGCCATTGGCGACGTTGGTGAAGGGGAGGCTGGTCAGCCCCAGCTCGTTGACCATGATGTCGGCATTGCCCGCCGCCGCCGAGCCGCCATAGGCGCACTCGATGTCGGGCCATTCGAGCCCGGCGTCCTTCAAAGCCTCGCGCACGGCATAGACGCCCTGTTCCCGGCCCGAGCGGCTGTCGGTGCGGCCGAAGGGATGGATGCCTGCGCCGATGATGTAGACGTTCTCGCTCATGCGGCCTGACTTTCTGCTTGGGCGGCGGGACGGAAGGCGAAGGTGTCGTAGCGCGCATTGAACGGCACGATGCAGAAATCGAGCTCCATGCCGAGGTGTAGGTCCTCGAGGCGCGTATCGACGATCCGGCTCTCGACGATCACCTCGCCGGGCAATTCGACATAGCCGAGCAGAAAGGGCACGAAATCGGGCGGGCCTTCGCCGGGACCCGAGCCGGGGCCTTCATAGGGTTCCTTCGGCAGGAAGCCTTGGCTTGTCCACGACCACAGCTTGCCCCGGCGCGAAAGCTTGTAGGGCTCCACGCCCTCCGCAGCATCACCCACCGGCATCGGAAAGACGATCTGGCCCGAAGGCAGGCGTCCGCCGATCAGGTGCGGCTGCGCCCCGTCGCTCCACAGGTTCGGGTCGATCTTTTCGCCCATGTCTCAGTTCCCTCCAGCCCGCGCGCGTCAGGCCGCGAGCGCATATTCCGCAAGCACGGTGTCGACGTCGCCGAATAGGCGGGCGAGCACCATCACGCGCTTCATCGCATGGCCGATGGCGAGCTCATCGGTGATCCCCATGCCCCCGTGCATCTGCACCGCCTCGCGGGCGATGGCGTCGACATTCTCGGCAATGAAGGCCTTTGCTCCGGCGGCGGCGCGCTGCCACTTCGCCGTGTCGGCCCGGTCGGTGAGTGCGGCCCGGTAGAGCATCGAGCGGGCCTGCTCCTCCCTGGCGTAGGCATCGACGAGACGATGCTGGAGCGCCTGGAAGCTGCCGATCGCCACGCCGAACTGCTCGCGTTCCTTCACATAGGCGAGCGTATCATCGAGCAGCCGCTGCCCGAGTCCGACCATTTCGGCGGCGGCATAGAGGCGGATTCCGGCGGCGACCGTCTCGAGGTCTGCCGGGCCGAGCGAAAGCTTCGCGGATGCGGGCGTGCGGGTGAGCTTGATCTCGCCCGCGATGCTGCCATCGGCCAGGCGATAGGCGCGCACTTCGAGGCCGGGCGCTCCACGCGGCACCAGGAAGCAGGCCGTGTCCCCGCCGCAATCGGCGGTGACGATGAACAGGTCGGCAAGCAGCGCGCCCATCACCATGGTCTTTTCGCCCGTGAGAGCGAAGCCTTCCCCGGAGGCTTCCGCCTTCATGCCCTTGGCCTTGAGGCTGTAGCGCTGGCCGCGCTCGGTCCAGGCGAGGGTGGCGATGGTGGTGCCGGAGAGCACGCCTTCGAGCGCCTCGGCAGCACCGCCGCGCTCCAGCAGCAGCGCGGGCAGGATGCCATGTTCGAGCAGCGGATCGGGCGCATTGGCCTTGCCGATGGCTTCGCACACCAGCGCCAGATCGAGCGCCGAGCCGCCCATGCCGCCCGCATCCTCACCTGCGGCAAGCGCGATCAGGCCCATCTCCGCGAGGCTCTGCCAGCGCTCCCGATCATAGCCGGTGGGCGACAGGCGCAAGCGACGCCGCGCCTCGACATCGATCGGCGCGGCGAAGCGCTCGACCGAGGTCACGAACATCTGCTGTTCTTCGGAAAGGTCGAAATTCATGGGTCTCAGGCTTTCCGGGTGAACGTGATCGGCAGGTGCGTAACGCCGCGCAGAAGGATGTTGGGGAGGATGCGGATTTCGTTCTCGTCCGCCACCGCGAAGTTATCGAGCCGTTCGAGCAGCTCGTCGAAAGCGACCAGCATCTCCTTGCGGGAAAGCATGTTGCCCACGCACATGTGCGGCCCCTTGCCGAAGGAGAGGTGCGTGCGGGCCTTGGTGCGCTCGATGTCGAACCTGTCCGGGTCGGGGAACTTCTTGGGGTCGCGGTTGGCCGCGGCATAGCGCAATTGGACCACGGCGCCCGCCGGGATTGCCATGCCGCCGAGCTCGGTGTCGGCCTTGACGATCCGCCACATCCCCGCAGTCGGGGTCTCGTAGCGCAGCGCCTCCTCGACGAGGTTGCCGAGCAGCTTGGGATCGCGGCCACCGGCGGCCGCCTTGGCCTTGGCCATCTGGTCGGGGTTGCGGATCAATTGGAGGAGCCCGCCCGCGAGCGTCGAGGTCGTGGTCTCGTTACCCGCCACCATGAACTGCTGCATCAGAGACATGATCTCGGGGTCCGAAAGCGGCGTCTCGCCCTCGACCCGCGCCTCGACGAGATCGGTGAGGAGGTCATTGCCCCCGTTGGCCTTGCGGTCGTCGATCAGGCCCTTGATGTAGTGCTGGAACTCCACGAGGCTGCGGGCGCATTCGAGCTTGCGCTGGTGATCGACCATCTGGCTGAAGCGGTCGACCGCCGCGTCCGACCACGCCTTCACCCGCTTGGGGTCATCCTCCAGCCCGATCTGCCCGGCGATCATCGCCACCGGTAGCGGCACGCCGAATTCCTCGACGAACTCGCATTCTCCCTTGTCCGCGAAGGCCTCGATCAGCTCGATCGACTTGGCCCGCATATCTGCCTCGATCGCGTTCACGCGCGGGGCCGAAAAGGCGAGGTTGACGAGTTTGCGGTTGCGGGTGTGGACGGGGTGGTCGGCGGTCAGGAGGGTGGGGAGATCGGGCCAACCCTCGGCGAGGATCGCCTGGATCTCCTCGTCGGCCTCGCGGCCCATCAACGCTGTGAAATCATTCGAGAAGATCTCGGGCTTGGCCGCCGCCTCGCTGCACAGGTCGTAGGAATAGACGACCCAAGTGTTCATGCCTTCGAGATGCTCGATCGCGATACCGGCATCGTGCACCGCCCGGTAATGGTCGAACGGATCGATCAGCGTTTCTGGCGCGAACACATTGCCTTGGGGCTTGTTCATTGGTGGCGGCTCCGGACCCTTGGACACTACGGACGAAGCCTAAACAAACCGCTGCCCCGGTTGCGATGCGCTAATGTGTTAGGATCGTGCAGCCTGACCGCTCAGCCCGCGAATTCCCTTTGGAATTCAAGCATGTCGAAATAGTCGCGCCAGCCGGTGATGCGGCCGTCCGCGCCAACATCGAAGGTGCCCATCACACGGATCGCGGCGCGGCGGCCGTCCTTGAAGTGGAAGATGTCGGTGCGCTCGGTGAGGACGGTGTTGCCGTTCGCCGCGATGGCATGGGTCTGCCAGTCGCAGCGCGCGACATTGGCGAGGAAGCCCTCGACCATCGCG
>JACCDI012161129.1_pt1 | contig 14093 bp, 11 predicted proteins | sample 7442791 | NCBI WGS metagenome assembly JACCDI01 (sample SAMN15323434, study PRJNA562643) | freshwater metagenome | isolation source: river surface water | place: USA:Blue River Watershed | collected 2017-08-15 | reverse complement strand
CCCAGAAAACGCCATTTCGGCCAGTGGCACATTCCCGTCAAACCAAGCGATCCGACAGTCCCACTTCCCCCACCCGGATACAATCTCGTGTTTTCAGATGAGTTTGATTCCAACACACTGGATCACTCGAAATGGAACTATCGACTTCGCGACAAGCCGGACAGCGCCCAGGAAGAGGAAAACGTCGAGGTCCGTGATGGAAATCTGCTGATTCATGCCAGAAAGCAGCGGGTGGGCAAATACAACTACACGGGTGGTGGCATCATCAGCAAACCTTTGTTTGTCTATGGCTATTACGAAGCTCGCTTCAAAATCCCCGCATCAGAAGGCTGGCATACGGCATTTTGGACCATGCCTGAATATGAACCGAAAGATCTCAGAAACACGGAGATCGATTTCTGCGAGCAGGACAGTGGGGATCCACGTTACTTCAGCCTTGGATTGATCAATCATCGGGAAACAGGATGGAACGAGAGCAACATCGGTCGCTGGGTGGTGGAAGATGCTCCCAACATGGCCGAGGAATTTGTCGTCATTGCCGCGGATTTCACCCCTCGATTCATCCGTTTCTACTTGAATGGAAGGCTCACAAAAGAGGTCGATGCCCGCTTGTTTCCCCATGGCCCCGCCACGGTTCAGCTTTCCTGTATCGCGTCGCGAAAAAAAGGTGATCGTTTTCAAGACGATGCCCATCTCCCCAGTCGGGCGACCTTCGATTACGTCAAGGTCTATCAACATCCCGATCATGCCGAAGCAGAGAACGCGGCAAAAAAACGAGCGATCCTGCCGTCGCTACCGCTGCCTCCTCTGGCAGAACGCCAGAGAAAAGGCGCGCCCAAGGGCGAACTCGACTAGACGGCCATCCCCCAATCATGAAAACGCATCGCCAAGCGTTGAGGAGCAGAGACGTGCCACTTCAATCATCCTCATCCTTGGCACCTTTGACACGCACTTTGCCCCGCAACTTTGCTTCGATGAACGCGTCAAGATCACCATCCATGACAGGTTGGATGTTTCCTGTCTCCTGCCCCGTGCGCAAATCGACGATTTTCTGATACGGTTGAAACACATAGGAGCGGATTTGGTTGCCCCACGACACATCGCCCTTTTCACCATAGGCGCGCTCGGACTCGGCCTTCTGTTTGTCCTCCTCGATCTGAAAAAGTTTCGCTTTGAGAATCGCGAATGCCTGTTCTTTGTTCGCACCCTGCGTCCGTGAGGCCGAGGAACGGATCAGAATCCCTGTGGGCAAGTGGCGCAAGATCACGCAGGTTTCCACTTTGTTCACGTTCTGTCCCCCCTTTCCACCCGAACGGGTCGTCTGAATCTCGATGTCCTTTTCGTTAATCTCGATTTTGATTTCGTTAGAAATTTCCGGTGTGGCATCAATGGATGCAAACGAAGTGTGGCGTTTGCCCGCTGCATCAAACGGCGAAATGCGCACCAAACGATGCACGCCCCGCTCATTTTTCAAGTAGCCATAGGCATATTCCCCCGTAATTTTGATGGTAGCCGAACGAAGTCCCGCCTCATCACCATCCTGCCAGTCGAGTGTCTCGACGGTAAAACCCTTGCGTTCCGCCCAGCGCGTATACATGCGATGCAGCATCTGCGCCCAGTCACAGGCTTCCGTACCACCGGCACCGGCAGAAATCACCAAGTAAGCATTGCAAGCGTCGTTGGGCTGATTGAGCAGGGTCAACAACTCAAAGGACGTAATGGAATCCTCAAGCGAGTGGAATTCCGTTTGTGCCTCGCGCGCGGTGTCAAGATCGTCAAACTCCTTTGCCAGCGCAATGGCGGCATCGATATTCTCGGCGCGCGTTTCCAGCGACAAAAACGTTTCCACCTTCTTTTTCATCCCACTCGCCTGGGCGTTCACCTCACGAGCTTTTTCGGGATTGTTCCAGAAATCGGGATTCGACATCGCGGTTTCCAGTTCCGCTATTTTGTTTTCAAGGTTGGGGATGTCAAAGATACCTCCTGAGCTTCGAGAGACGGCTACGAAGGCCGTCGACATCGAGCGACAGGAGGTCGGCAGTAGGAAGTTCGGACATGACGCGCGCAAGCTGGCGGAAAGCGGCCGATTTGGCAAGAGGAAATCCTCACTCGCCCGGCTGCAGGAGGGCACCTGCCGATTTATAGATCATCAAATTCATACAGCGGATCGAGATGATCCTCATGATTCATTTCAACAATCGGCTTCAACAGGCCATTATCCAGGCCATACACCCAGCCGTGCAGATGAGGCCGCTTGTGCTGCTTCCAGGCTTTTTGTACGATGCTTGTCTTGGCGAGATTCAACACTTGTTCACGGACATTAAGCTCGATCAGTCGGTTCAAACGCATCTCTTCGGTTTCCAGTCCATCGATTTCTTCGCGATGGAGCCGATAGACATCTTTGATATTGCGGATCCATTTGTTGATGATGCCGAAGTTGTGCTGGGTCATCGCAGCCTTCACACCGCCGCAGTTGTAGTGTCCACAAACAATGATGTGCTCCACCTTCAAATGAAACACAGCATATTCCAAAACAGCCAGCAGGTTGATGTCGGTGTGCACCACCATGTTGGCGATGTTACGATGCACGAAAATCTCACCGGGCTGTGTTCCCGTGATCCGATCCGCTGGCACCCGACTGTCGCTGCAACCGATCCAGAGAAACTGGGGAGACTGCACATCTGCAAGTCTGTGGAAGTAATCCGGATCATTTTCAGCCTCCTGCCTCGCCCACTCACGATTGTTCCACAGCAATGCCTCATGAGGAAGAAGGCCGCCCTGCGCATTCCGGGAACGCACTTCGCTCGATTTTGAGGTATCGCTGTTTTTCTTCATCACTATGATCTAACAGCTTTATTCGTCGAATTCACAGGAATGTCAATCGCTTTGTTGACTGCGGATCTTTTTCGACACCCTTCCCCGCTTTCCCAAAAACCAGCATCGTTGATAAGCCCAGATACCATTCCGATGTGGAGAAGCGGATCTAACAACTACTGATCTCCAAAATCTGTGCGGACAGTGGTAAGATTTCAGGCAAAAGCCAACCCGGACCGCTGCGCTCGTCGGCGGTAAAACTCCGTATTTCCCGACCTTGCAAGAGTTCTCTGCCAAAATAACGAGCCGACATGAACCAGCCATCCAATGCATCGGCGGGAATGATCACTCTTACCTCTTTCATCACTTGCGATGGATGGAAATTAGCCACAACGAGAAACACCTGACCGGTGCGAGGGTCGTGGCGAAGGAATGCGTAAAGCCAATGCCCGCTCACTGTTTCGCCCTCCAGTCGACCGAATTGAGGATTGTCACGATTGGCAAAGTTCAACCCATAAAACTCGCCATGTTCCAGTGCCGGCTGCCCCATCAAACGTAACAACCGAGCATACCAGTGGCGCAACTCTCTCTGCTCAGACGTCAGCTTGCCCCCATCGCACGCACCGCCGTTCATCCACGCCACCAATGCTGGCAACGACCCATAGTCGAATATCGAACTCCTACCATGATCACCGGCGAATCCGCACTCCCCCAGAGCGGATTCCCCCACTTCCTGACCTTGATACATCATCAATGGCCCCCGTCCCATGGCAAACAAAACGGCACAGACCGGACGACCCACGCCCATCCCAACACCACCCCACTCCCGAGGATTCGCCAAACGAACTTCGTCGTGGTTTTCACCATAGCGCAAAGAACGATGAAAACGCGCACCGGTAAAAATCAGGGAATCAAGATCATTGCACCATTTTCCCTCGTCGTACAATCCCATCATCAAGTCGTAGACAGGATCATCATAAACCGCATCAAAACCAGCATCCAGCAAGGCATCGAGCACATGGTCATCCGTCAATTTCGCCGGATCATTGTCATAGGCTTCCGCCATGAAATACACGTCAGATTTTCTGTCGCGTGCCCGACGGAGCAACCAATGCCAGAATTCCATTGGCACCAGGTGCGCCATATCGACACGAAAACCATCGACTCCCCTGCCCTGCCACCATGCGATGACCTCATCCATCGAGCGCCAGCTACGCGGGACCGATTCCCCATCAGCGTCGGACTGATGCAAGTGACAAGTATTACGACCCATCGTAAAATCATGACCATAGTTGATCTTGACCGTCTCATACCAATCATCGGGACCCGGACGCCAGTGAACTACATTGTTGCCACTGACTCGACCATGCCACTCCTCGTACACCTGCATCTCCGTGATTTGCGGCAACACTAGGGGAGGTCCACCACCGGGGTGGCATTCCTGTAGGTAGAAAAAATGATTGTCACGGTGAAAGAACAAGGACTTGTCGTCATCGGCACCGAAGCTGAGGTCGGGTCTGACATCCGACGCATAGGAACGGGCGACATGGTTCGGTATAAAGTCAATCAACACGCGAAAGCCATGGCGATGACAGCGCGCGATCAGGGCATCGAACTCCGCCAAACGACGAGAAGGATCGATCGCATAATCCGGTGAAACATCAAAGTAGTCGCGGATCGCATAAGGGCTGCCGGCCTTGCCTTTCACCAACGCAGGATGATCGGCGGGACGATCCGGATAAGCGGTCGTTGATGCCTGCTCCAACACCCCCGTCAACCACAGATGAGTGAAACCCATTTCCCTCAGTGAATCCAGGACCTTGTCATCAATCTCCGCAAACTTACCACAACCGTTTTCTTCGATCGTCCCGCAGGGCTTCCTGTTGCCATTTTGATTGCCGAATGTGCGGACCAGAAGTTGATAGATGCGGGGACGTTCTGTGGAACCGGTGCTCATGTCATTTTCACATCCACTGATCGGAGTAACTTGCGATTTCAATCCTTGGACGACTTGGGATCGAGTGCGTCACGCAGTCCGTCGCCAAGAAAATTCAAGGACAACAAAGTGAGAGAAAAGAACAGGCTCGGGAAAAACAACAACCAGGTGTTGGTGAGCATCATATCGGACCCCTCCTTGATCAACACCCCCCATGAACTGTTGGGTGGTTTGAGGCCGAGCCCGAGAAACGACAGAACGGCCTCAAACAGCATGATGCCGGGAATGGTTAACGTCGTGTAGACGATGATAGGCCCGACACAGTTCGGCAAAATGTGACGAAATAAAATCTTCCCGTGCGAGAGCCCCAACGAACGCGCCGCCTCGACAAATTCGAGTTTTTTCACACTCTGCACCTGGGCGCGCACGATGCGGGAGATTGTCAGCCAGGAAAGTGCGCCGATGGCGAGGAACAGTGGCACCATCGTCACCAGAGGTTCCACCGCAGTTCTCACCTCATTGATCTGATCCGCGGAGGCGCTGCTACTGGTCAATAGATCCACCACCGTGTTCGACCACTTCATGGTCATTTCTTCCAGCACTTTTCCTAACAAAATCACCACCACCAGGAAGGGCAAGCCGTAAAGGACATCGACCAATCGCATCATACCCGCATCCACCTTCTGTCCGGCGTATCCGGAGATCGCACCATAGGTGACCCCAATGGTGACAGCTACCACCGTTGTTAAAACAGCGACGGCGATCGAAATGCGACCACCGAAAAACACTCGGGAAAAAATGTCGCGCCCCAAATGGTCGGTACCAAACCAATGTGCGGCGCAGGGCATGAGATTTTTGTCCGCGAGACTCTGCGCATTCGGATCCGCCAGCAACGGCGTGAAAGGCAGGATCACACAGGCGACCACGATCAACGCGAGGCAGTAAAGTCCGACGACGGCGGCGCGGTTCTTTTTCAGGCGCAGCATCGCGTCGGCCCGCAGAGAAGTTCCTTTCTGGATGACAAGTGACATGACGATGGATCAGGATTGTGAACGAGCCCGGGGATTGAGCCAGAGGATGAGGAAGTCGGAAGCGATGTTACCCAGCACCACAAGGCCACCGTAGAGAAGAGCGATGCCGATGATGACATTGACATCATTGGTTTCGATGGCTTTGACAAAATGCCGACCCAATCCCGGCACTTGAAAAACCGACTCGATTACCAGTGATCCGGAGATGATTCCCGCGAATGCCGGGCCGATGTAGGCAGCGGAGGGAACCAGCCCGCCACGTAAGCAGTGTTTGATCAAAATTCGATGCATCGGCACACCTTTCGCCCGTGCGGTGCGTACGAAATCCTGGGACAGTGTATCCAGCATGCCGGCACGGGTGAGCCGGGCGAGGTATGCTGCATAGACCATGCCCAGTGTGATCATCGGCAACACCCAAGTCGATGGCAACACTGGATCCCAACCCATCACAGGAAAAATCTGCCACTTGCGTCCCAGTGATTCCGCGAGAATCGGTCCAATCACAAACGATGGCAGACACAAACCGATCATCGCCACGGCCATCACCAGAACATCCATACCTGTGTTTTTTTTCCATGCGGAAATCACTCCAGCGGGAACTCCCACCAGCAGCGCGAGCAACATGGACACCACGCCTAACTGAAATGAAACGGGAAACGCCTGAGCGATCACATCATTCACCGGACGCCCCGACAAGCGGATGGAAAGACCGGCATCGCCCTGCACGATACCTTTCAAACGCAAGAGATACTGCTGATGAAGCGGTTTGTTGTAACCGTCCTGTTCCATCATTTTCTGCTTCACATGCTCGGGTATGGCTTTCTCGCTCTGGTAGGGACCACCGGGCAGCGCGCGGCAGAGGAAAAACGTCAGCGTGAACAGAACGAACAATACGATCAGCCCTTGGAAAATGCGGTTGAGAAGTTTTCGTATCATGGCGAAGCAGGCTTTTCTTCAAGACTCACGGCGGAAAAAGGATGATTGTCCAGCAACAGAGGGTGCCAACCTTTCACGGACGTCTGGTGCAGGTAATTCCGGGCCTGCCAGGCAAAGGGGATGATGGGAAGCTCCTGCATCAACAGCCTTTCGGCCTTTTCAAAAGTGCGCAAACGCTCGGAGGGATTCGGCGTCAAGGCCGCTTGTTGCAACATCGACTCGAATTCACGGTTCGACCAACCGGTATTGTTGTTGCCATTGCCTTTGGTCCACATCATCAGAAACGTAGTGGGATCGAGATAATCCCCTACCCAGCCGGCCAGCGCGATGTCGAAATCCAATTTCTGCTGGGCTTCAATGTATGATGCCTGATCCATTGCTCGGATTTCGACAAGGATGTTGAGGTGTTTTTTCCACATCGCTTGGACAGCCTCGCTCGTAGCCCGGGTGCCGCCTGAACTAACAAGAATGGAATAGCGAGGGAAACCATTGCCATCGGGATAACCCGCCTCCGCCATCAATTGTTTGGCACGCTGCGGATCGAATCGCAGCACGGGCTCTGGCTGATAGTCGCCCATACGCGGCGAATACGAGGTGGAGGGTTCGAATCCCAGAATCACCGTTTTGCAGAGCGACTCACGATCGAGCGCCAACGCCATGGCTTCCCTGACCTTGACATTGTCGAGCCCCGGTCGAGTCACATTCAGACGCATGAAACGAGAACCAACGTAGGGCTCCTTGCGCAAAAACTGCGGATATTCTTTTTCCAACTTGGGCACCATATCCGGAGGTATCTGATAAGTTGTATGCAGCTGTCCCGCGAGAAATGCCCGCGTCTCGGTATAAAAATTTTCGATAGGAAGAAACTTCACGCCATTCAATTTCACATTCGCGGCATCCCAGTAATGGGGGTTTTTTTTGACCAAAATGTGATCGTTCAGCTTCCAGGAATCGAGCAGGAACGCGCCATTTCCCACGAGGTTGCCGACTTCGCACCAAGGGGTGAAACGGGCCGACATGTTACCGTGCCTGAGGATCACATGCTTGGGCACTGGAAACCATGTGTAGTGGCGGGTTACCCCCGGCAAATAGGGCACCGGCTCGCGCAAAGTGATTTGCAAAGTAACATCATCGATCACTTTCACACCCACCTGCGAGAAATCCTGCAATTCACCACGATTGAATGCTTCCGCATTTTTGATGAAATAGAGCATCTCCACATACGGAGCCGCCATATCGGGATGCAGCATGCGCTGATAGGAAAAAGCAAAATCATGAGCAGTCACCGCCTCTCCATCCGACCACTTGGCGTCAGGCCGGAGATGGAACACCCACTCGGTGTAATCGGCATTGTGCTCCCAGTGCGTCGCCGCCGCGGGACTCATGATCGTATCGCTGCTGGGATGATCTCCCACCAGTCCCTCGAACAAACTGCAAATCACTTTGCTTTCGACCACTCCTGTCACCAAGTGAAGATCGAGTGACTTCGGGTCAGCGGCATTGCCCACGATGAGAATCTTCTCGCGGTTCCCCCGCTGCACCTGCGTCTCGCGCTGACAGCCCCCGAGCAGGATCGCCAGAACGACACATACCCAATTGCGCATTAACAACATCATCATGTGTGGATGAAGAATTGTCAGAATGGTTCCCTGATGCAAGCGGATAAGCAGCAAAACCGATGAATTCCCCCCATGGCAAAGCCCCCTCAGAGCAGCTTCTGAAACACTTTCGAATGCCGGCCACTCTGCTCTAACATGCTGCGACGTGATTCCGGCAGAGAATCCGGCGTCACTTCCTCGTAGCCCATGCGATCACGGAAAAACACCACGGCTCGATTGGTGAGCGCGAAGACACTTCCTATCTTGCGCGCGACCGCCATTTGCTCGGCATGACGCACCAGATCCGCCCCATAACCACGACCTTCGTGAGCCTGTTTCACATACAGACAGGCAACTTCCGCACAATCGTCGGCCGGATAATGATGCAAAGCCACACAGCCCACAACATTATCGTCAATCAGCATCACACGATAGTCCTCGATGCGGCTCTCGATCTCCTCATAATTGCGCGGCACCAGAAAACTCCTTCTCACCGATCGACCGATCATGCCTAACAACTCGGGAATGTCCTCCTGAGCGAGTTCACGGATGACACGATAGCTATCGGCGTGCACCATGGTACCCACCCCCTCGTTGGAAAACAACTCGTCCACCAGCACACCTTGTTGGCGTCCATTCAGCACATGCACCCGCGGCACTCCTCGCGAGCAGGCCTTGGCGGCACGTTCTAACAAATCCATGCCCACCACCTCTTTGCCGTCAGCGAGAGCAGTCACATCGGCAGCCCGAACCGCATGAACAGGAGCGCCATCGACAAGAATGCCGTGTTCCAACAACGCGATCAACTTGCTGGCTCCCAGTGCGATCACCAAATTTACGACCTCGTCATCCAAAGCCGCATGACCTTTGGCATCGATCACCGGCACCTGACCGCGACCCAGGATATCGCGCGTTTCCTGAATCAAGCGCGCTCCTTCGATGGGTTGGCGAGCCATGGCGACCTTGATTTCGCACTCAAGGCTCCAGTCATACAGATCCTTGACGTCGCCATTGAGCACCAGGATGACCATTTTCACGCCCACATCTTCGAGCGCCGCCATATCGAGCAAAGATTCGGCCACTGCCGCCTCGGGCAAACGTCCCGCCTCGATCATGACCACAAAAAGCCGTCCGCGGAATTGCGGAACGTATTGCAACACAGCTCGCACGTCGTTTTGCACACGCACCTCCTCTCATACCAAGAACCCAGCGGCAAGTCTGGAATTCGTCAATTGGACAAGACATATATGCTTCTCCACAACGACGCCTGCGATTGTAGACTCGATGGACTCGCCAGGCAGCGAGACACCTTCGTAACCGAATGCCAGGACGATAAGAGTATCAACAGATGTCGCATGACCCATTCTACCGAGTATAATAGTAGAGGGTAGTTCTTCAATTCAGAAAACCTCAATAAAATCATGAATTCTCTGCCTTAGGTTCGTAAAATACGAGAGTTTCAATAAGTTGTTTTTCAAATTTGAAAATATCGATGGGTTCCGCAATTGGGTGCTTCTCCTCATTTTTGGCAGCATCCATCAGCGATAGGTATTTTTGCGAAGAATTGAACCGAAGACGACATATGGGCTTGCGGTTGTTGTCGTCCAGGAGAATACCGCAATAGCTCTTGGTATCGCGCATCACAATTCGGCCAGGCGTAACGTGCTTGGAGAGCAAGCCCCTCACGATATGATAAGCTTCGATTTCTTCCGGCGTGGTTTCAATTCCCTCCTCCTCAACACTTAATGTCACACTATTTTGCGTTTCTACTGCGGCTGTTGTTGCTGGTTCGAGTGCGGACTGTATCCGTTGATTAACCCTCCCCTTGATAAACTCGCGAAACGCATCCCCAACGAGTTTGCCAAATTGGGACTTAACCGCTGCGGTGATCGTACCGGTATAAACCTGTTTTGTGAAATGGCGGACAAAATCTTCAGTTGGCGATTCAATCTCTTTAGCGATGAGAGCCTGAATTTGCTTTGTATATTTCAATTCACTCGCCGTGCTGAGTATGCTTTCCAGATTGAATGCCGCTTTTGAGAATTTCCGAATTTCTTCAATCGCTTTCGCATCAAGAGCAAGCATCGAAAATTCAAAGAATGGTTTTTCATCCATTCGGTTTGCAGCCTCAATGTCAGTGTAGATTTGATAATCAACCCCATTCGTAAGGATTGCAAAACGTGCTTCTGTGACACTGAAATAACGGTAAAGTTGCGAAGCATGATTCAATCCCAATTTTGTGCCCACAGGTTTGCATTCCCAGAGAATGATCATTTTGTTGTCACGCTTGATGACATAATCAACCTTCTCACCTTTTTTCGTGCCAACGTCAGCCGTATATTCTGGTATGACCTCTGTCGGATCAAAGACATTGTAGCCCAGTGCCTGAATAAATGGCATAATCAGAGCATTCTTCGTCGCTTCCTCAGTCAATACATGTGATAGTTGATTAGGAATGCGTGCTGCTAGCTGTTGCAGTGAATCGAAAATATCCATACTTGTTCAGAGATACTATTTCAGTTACAAAAATGATTGTAAAGGTATTTTTAAGTTCATTTTTCTCGATAACGTGGGCTCGCTCTCAATTCGACGACAATTATGCCGATGGAAATCTGTAGCCAAGAAGCGAAAATGACATCATCCGAGTCACAGGCCGGTTATCCCCTATCGTATCTTCCCATCCTAACAGGACGCTTGATATCAGCCCACGGAGCATCCGTGGGTAAGCTCAACCAAAAGACCTGTTGTGTCACCCACGGGCATGCGAAAATTTTTGGGAAAACGCCCTACCGAGGGTTTCTCCGTGGGCATGGATGAATGCGTTCTTTGGGACAAAAAGCAGAAAAATGCAGGAGCTGACCGAATCCTTCAAGGCATTGCAGTGGAGAGCAAATCTCGGAGACAAACGTTCCAAAATCCTTTTTCTCATAAAGGATCGTGGAAATGGTGGAGCTTAGCGGATTCGAACCGCTGACCCCTTGCATGCCATGCAAGTGCTCTACCAACTGAGCTAAAACCCCATTTCCATCTGGCCAGCTTCAGAGAAGATGGCGCGCTTCGTAAAGCGCGCGGATTGATAGTGGAGGAACGGTTGGTCTGGCAAGCGAATTTTTTACTTTTTTTGCGAATCGTCGGCAAGACGCAGGAGAAGCGCAACGAGCTCGCTGGCGGATCGCGTCATCCCATTGTTCCCAACGGGCATGGAGTCCTCCTGCTCGGCCGTCATGGGTTCTTGCGGCTGGGTGCCAATCCATACTGCGGGTAGATTCATCTCCGCCAACAAAGAAGAAAACGCGTCATCGTCCTGCAAGCAGAGCGATGCATCTTCCGCTATCGACACGAGGTCCTGCATTTCACGCACAGCGGGCGCACCGGCATCGCGGGCGACGATGGTGAGTTGTCCACTATGCAACATGCCTCCCAGCACCAGCACGAGCTTTGGCTTGCCCTGCGCCGCGATCAACCGATTCACCTGTGCGGCCGTATCGCGTTTTTCCCGCTCCTCCGCAAATGCCGCGGGCACAAAAAGAAAACGGATGTTGTGATCGATGGGGCGCCCTACCAAACTTTGCGCAACCGCCAGAGAAACCGCTACCGCTGATGCAGATGACTGACCGCGGGATAACTGCGGCGGCGAATCGTAAGGGACGATGAGCCAGATTTCCCGCTCGGTTTTTCGCCGTAACACATCCGCCATCAACAAAGGCGCGGAGATGTCTCGACCGTCCCTACCCGCTGCACGCGTCACTTCGTAACCGATATTGTTTAGGCCCATCGCACCCTCGATCATCGAAGCCATGCGCTGCAGCGACTGGCGTGCCGCATCGGACGTTTCATGCCGTGGTCCGAGCAGATCCACAACTTTGGCAAAGTCATCAGCAAGGCTCTTGGCATCGATATCCTTGCGATACGCATGCTCCTGCTTCTGGCGGTTCTTTTCCTCCTGACGGAAATGCAACCAAAGGCCCACTCCGCCCGACAGCGCCAGCCAGACCGGAATCGCCACGATCAGCCACTTGATGCCGCGACCGCCCTGTTTTTCATCTTCGATCATGACGTCTTACCCGATTGTCCTTGCGACGGAGACGACTTGCATTGCTCCACCACCCACAACACCATGCCGAAAACAATGGTCAGCACGACAGCCAGATAGAAGAACCAGATAAAGTTTTTTCCTGAAGTGAACCCGTAATTGTGCAAGCCCTCACCGAGAAAATTCACGTGCCACCAAGAGAACGATACAATGCAAGCCAAGAAGATCGAACTGAGATGGAAACCCCACTCGCGGATGATACCGCCGAAACGTGCGTGCAACATGATCAACGACCATAGCACGATCATCAAAGCACCATTTTCCTTCGGATCCCAGCCCCAAAACCGGCCCCAGGAATCATTGGCCCAAATGCCACCCAGCACGGTACCCACCAGAGAAAGGAACAGGGTCAAACATAAGCCACCATAGGCCGCAGTGGTGACCATTTTCAGCAGCGAACGGAGATTTTTTCCCAATCCGAGACCGGTAAGCAACACATAAGTCATCGAAAGAAATGCTGTCATCAAGCCCGCGGCGTAACCCATGGTCACCGTGATCACATGAGTCGTCAGCCAGTAATTCGAATTCAGCACTGCCACCAAGGGGTCCATGTGATCCTTCGCATCGCCGACCTCGAAACGGCGGGCGAGCAATACCAACGCGAGTCCCATCAGCGGCGCCAGAGTTGCGGCGATCGCTTCCTTGGTGAAATATTCGATCAGCAACAAAACCAACACCGCGACGGTACAAATGAAAATGATGGTATCATACAGATTCCCCACCGGTGGCCGCCACATGATATAACAGCGCAGAGAAATGATGGTGACCATGTAGAGCAGTCCCAACCCGGTGCACAGTAGCGACGTGGCTTTGATTGATTTACGCACCCATCGAGGCACTTCAAAAATGCGCAGGAACCAAAAAGCCCCCGCCACCACCAGACCTAACAGAAACCAGATCATCGCATAAAGCATGAGGTTTTTGCGATTGTAACGGTTTTCGGCATTGATGGCCCGGTATTCACCACGCTGCTCGGCACGGTCGGAAATTTTTTTCACCAAGGGCTGAAGTTGCTTACGGAATTCAGGTTCAGATACCTGCACCGAACGAACCGCCGTTTCCATGAGCTTGATTTCCTCGATTGCTACCGCAGGATCCGCTGCTTTCGATGTCATCACATCCATGATGCGATCCCCCGCGCTGCGCCAATTTTTGTTAGCAGCATCCACGGGGGGAAGCAGCACCAAGCCGTATTTCGCGTAGTTGGCGCCATCGAGAACCTGTTGCAGCAATGTCTCCAGATTCGGTGGGATAGGCTCACCCGTTGCCTGATTTTGCTGCAGCAAGTTGGAAATCATCGATGCCGTGCCCATCACCGTGCTGAAATCCGTGAAACGCGAACTGCCGTCAGGATTGGCGCCCTTCATCTCAATCGCAGCACGCGCAAAACCGAAATAACCGATGAGAAATTGATAACTGCGGACGTTGTAGGCCAAATCGATCACCTGCTTTTGCACCGCATCGCGCCGTTTCTCCTCGATGGCCTCATACGACTGTGCCAGTTCGAACAATTTCGGGATGCCATCCTCCAGTTGTTTGTAGCTGTAGCGGTCACGGCGCCCCAGAGCCTTCAATCCGATCGCTTCGATCGCCGCACTGTTGTCGACACGAAATGTCGGCATCTCGACGGCAAGTGTCGGACGAAACAAACAATCCATCATCCACTCCGTGGGCTTGATGGAGAT
>JACCDI010649192.1_pt1 | contig 14093 bp, 13 predicted proteins | sample 7442791 | NCBI WGS metagenome assembly JACCDI01 (sample SAMN15323434, study PRJNA562643) | freshwater metagenome | isolation source: river surface water | place: USA:Blue River Watershed | collected 2017-08-15 | reverse complement strand
TGGCCCGGTCCAGTCCGAACAGCTTGCCCACGGCGGCGCCCGAGCCGGCACCCACATTGCCGGCTGCGGGTGTGTGCCGACTGGCGGCCTCGCAGGCGCGCCAGCCGGACTCGGCGTCCGGGCGCACCTTGGGGTCATCGTCCGCGCGCACGATGGGCACGCGGCCGAAGCCGGTCTGAAAGCCGATGTCCTGTGCTTCGAGCCAGCGCATCACGCCGCCTGCGGCGTCCAGCCCGAAGGCGCTGCCACCGCACAGCAGCACGGCATGCACACGCTCGACCAGGTTGGACGGTTCGAGCAGGTCGGTTTCGCGCGTGCCCGGCGCGGCGCCGCGCACATCGACCGCGCACACCGCCCCGTGCGGTGCCAGCACCACCGAGCAACCGGTCAAGCGGCCAGGCATCTGGTCATGGCCCACGAGCAGGCCTTCAACATCGACCAAAGAGCCGGTCGGCCGAGTGTTCGGCAAAGTGTCGGGGCTGTCTAAAATGGTCCGCATTCTTGTGTATCGGTGGTTCAGACGATCCATCCATCTTAGGCCAAGCGCGTGTTGTTGTTCGTTCTTCGAAGAGGGGTCAGCTTCTTCCTGACCCTGGGCTTCACATCCCTGGTGGTTTTTGTGGTCCTCGAATGGTTGCCTGGCAACGCCGCCCAGGTCATTCTGGGCGAGACGGCCACCCCCGAGTCGATCCAGGCGCTGGAGCAAAAGCTCGGGCTCGATCGCCCCATCGGCGGACGTTATCTGTCCTGGGTCGGGGCCTTGTTGCAGGGGCATACCGGCCTGAGCATGGCGTACGACGTTCCCACGGCGGAACTGATCGCAGAGCGCCTGCAGGTCACCCTGCCGCTGGCCGTGATGGCGTTGGGCATCACCGTGGTGCTGGCACTGGCGGCAGGTGTCTATGCAGCTTCGCGTCAGAACCGGCCGGGCGATGTGGGGGTGATGACCCTCACCCAATTGGGCCTGTCGGTGCCCAATTTCTGGCTGGCCATCCTGCTGGTGCTGTTGTTCGCGGTGCAGCTGGGCTGGGTCGGTGCGGGTGGCTTTCCGGGCTGGACCGAAGAGGAGGGGGGTGGGTTCCTGCAAGGCTTGCGTGCCTTGCTGCTGCCCGCGCTGGCGCTGGCCGCCGTGCAGACGGCCATCCTGACGCGCGTCACGCGTTCGGCCGTGCTCGATGTGCTGCGGGAGGATTTTGTGCGAACCGCCCGGGCCAAGGGGCTGTCGCGCCCACAGGTGCTGTGGGGCCATGTTCTGCGCAACGCCATGATCCCGGTGCTCACGGTCATGGGGCTGCAGTTCGGCAACCTGATCACGGGGGCCATCGTGATCGAAAACGTGTTTGTGTTGCCGGGCATCGGCCGGCTGGTGTTTCAGGCCATTGCCAACCGCGATCTGGTGGTGGTCCGCGACGTGGTCATGTTGCTGGCGGCGATGGTGATCCTGATCAACTTCGTGGTGGACTTGATCACGCTGTGGATCGATCCCCGCATCCGTGGAGGTCGCCGTGGTGCATGACGGCTTCTGGCGCCGTGCCTGCCGCCATCCCAGCTTTGTGCTGGGCGGCCTGCTCGTGGCCTGCCTGTTGCTGAGCGCTCTGCTGGCCCTGTTCTGGACGCCCTGGCCGGTGGCCGAAATCGATATTCCCAACAAACTGGCCAGACCCACTGCAGCCCACTGGCTGGGCACCGACAGCCTGGGCCGCGACATCGCCTCGCAGCTGCTGGCGGGCAGCCACAGTTCCTTGCTGGTGGGCTTCATTGCGGTGGGCATCGGCCTGTCCTTTGGTGGTGCGCTGGGCCTGGTTGCGGCGGCGCGCCAGGGTGCCGTGGACGAGGCCATCATGCGGCTGTCCGACTTCGCATTCGCCTTTCCGGCGCTGCTCCTTGCCATCATGCTCACCGCCATTTACGGTCCGGGACTGGTGGTGAGCATCACCGCCATCGGCATCTTCAACATCCCGGTGTTCGCGCGCGTCACACGGGGTGCCGCGCAAAGCGTGTGGACGCGCGAGTTCGTTCTGGCGGCGCAGGCGGCGGGCAAGGGCCGCTGGCGCATCACGCTCGACCATGTGCTGCCCAACATTGCCAGCGTGCTCATCGTGCAGGCCACAGTCCAGTTCGCGATCGCCATTCTGGCCGAGGCAGCACTGTCGTACCTGGGCCTGGGCACCCTGCCGCCCCAGGCCAGCTGGGGGCGCATGCTCAATGAGGCACAGGCGCAAATGTTCCAGGCGCCCTGGCTGGCGGTTTACCCGGGCGTGGCCATCGCCTGCGCGGTGCTGGGCCTGAACCTGATGGGCGACGGTCTGCGCGACCTGCTCGACCCGCGACTGGCGAGGCAGCGATGAACCCATCTGCGATGCCTGCGCTTTTGCAGGTGCAGGACCTGCAGGTGCAGCTGCCCACGGCCCACGGTCCGGCGCAGGCTCTGCGCGGTCTGTCGTTCGAGCTGCAAAAAGGCCAGACCCTGGGTCTGATTGGCGAGAGCGGCTGCGGCAAATCGCTCACCGCGCTGGCCATCATGGGCCTGCTGCCCGAGTGGGCGCAGGTGCACGGCTCGATCCGCCTGAACGGGCAGGAGCTGCTTGGCCTTGCCGAGTCCGAGCTGTGCCGTTGGCGCGGCGCACGCATGGCCATGGTGTTTCAGGAGCCGATGACCGCGCTCAACCCGCTGCACACCATCGCGCACCAGATCGCCGAACCGCTGCGCCTGCACCAAGGGCTGGACGCACGCGCCGCACGGGCCCGGGCGCTGGAACTGCTCGAACGTGTGCAATTGCCGCGCGCCCGTGAGCGCCTGGACGCCTACCCGCACCAGCTCTCTGGTGGACAACGTCAACGGGTGATGATTTCGATGGCCCTGGCATGTGCACCGGACCTGCTGATCGCGGACGAGCCCACCACTGCCCTTGACGTCACGGTGCAAAAAGAAGTGCTGGACCTGATGGGGCAGCTGGTGCGCGAGGACGGCATGGGCCTCCTGCTCATCAGCCATGACCTGGGCCTGATGCGCGAGCGTGTGCAGCAGGTGATGGTCATGTACGGTGGCAGCGTGGTCGAGCGGGCCGATACCGAAGCCCTGTTTGCCCGGCCCGCCCACCCCTACACCCGTGGTCTGTTTTCGGCCCGACCGCGTCTGGGGCTGGCGCGTGGCACGCGTCTGAACACCGTGGCCGGGCAGGTGCCGCCCCTGCACGAGCTGCCTGCCGGTTGTGCCTTTGCCAGCCGTTGTCCGCAGGTACAAGACGGTTGCGCGCAGCAGGCGCCGCCGTTGGAGCAGGTGAGCGAAGCAGGACGGCAGCAGGTGCGTTGCCCGCACTGGAGGTCTGCATGAGCGCACCCGCCTTGCTGGAGGTCCGCCACCTGGGGCGGCGCTTTGAGCTGCCCCGCAGCGCACCCTGGTCCCGACCCGCAGTCCTGCAGGCCTTGATGGACGTGAACTTCACCCTGCTGGCCGGGCGCAGCCTGGGCATCGTGGGCGAGTCGGGGTCTGGCAAGTCCACCTTGGCGCGGCTGGTGATGGCCCTGGACCGGCCCACCGAGGGCCAGGTGCTGTTTCGCGGCGATGACCTGCACGCCTTGCCTGCGGCCCGCCTGCGCTCTTTGCGTGCCGATTTTCAGATGGTGTTCCAGGACCCTTATGGCTCTCTGGACCCGCGCCAGACGGTGGTGCAGATCGTCGCCGAGCCTTTGCAGATGTTGCCAGACCGCACCACCGGCGCGCGGCTGTCTAAAACCGAGCTGCGCGAACGCGCGCATCAGGCCCTGGCCGAAGTCGGGCTGCGCAGCGGCGATCTGGACAAGTACCCGCACGAGTTTTCGGGCGGGCAACGCCAGCGCATCGCCATTGCTCGGGCGCTCATCACCCGCCCGGCGCTGATCGTGGCCGACGAGCCCGTGAGTGCGCTGGATGTGTCGGTGCAGGCCCAGGTGCTCAACCTGATGATGGACCTGCAGGATCGCCATGGCCTGAGCTATCTGTTTGTCAGCCATGACCTTGCTGTGGTCAATCTGATGTGTGACGATGTGCTGGTGCTGCAGGCCGGTCATGTGGTTGAATCCGGGCGCACGGCCGATGTGCTGCGTGCCCCCGCTCACCCTTACACCCAGGCCCTGCTGGCCGCCGTGCCCGGACAGCAAACATCGAATTGAAGGAGAACAACATGCGCTTGAAATTCTGGACAATGAACCGCCGCCGTGCGGGCGCCCTGTCACTGTCGCTCACGGTCCTGACCGCTGCCTTCGTCGCAGGGGCGCCTTTGACTGTTCAGGCCCAGCCCCGCAAGGACACGGTGGTTCTGGGCATGGTGCTTGAGCCAACCAGCCTGGACCCGACCATGGCGCCTGCCGCTGCCATTGGCGAGGTGGTGCACTACAACATCCTTGAAGGTCTGACCAAGATCAATGTGGACGGCTCGGTGACGCCGCTTCTGGCCGAACGCTGGACCATGGATGCCGACGGCAAGGCCTTCACCTTCCACCTGCGCAAGGGCGTGAAGTTCCAGGATGGCTCGGATTTCGATGCGTCTGCCGTCAAGTTCAGCTTCGAGCGCGCCAAGGGTGAAAAAAGCACCAACAAGGCCAAGGGTGCGGTGTTCAACAACATCAGCCACATCTCCACACCGGACGCCCACACCGTGGTGATCGTGCTGGACAAACCCGATGGCAACTTCCTGTTCCGCATGGGCGAGAACACCGCCGTGATCTTGCACCCCAAGACCGCCGACACGGCAGCCACCCGGCCCGTGGGCACCGGCCCCTACAAACTGGAATCCTGGACCAAGGGCTCGGGCATCGTGCTCACCAAATGGGACGGCTACCGAGATGCTGCGCGCGTAGCCCTGCGGCGCGTGACCTTCCGCTTCATCAACGACCCCGCAGCACAGGTGGCGGCACTCATGGCGGGCGACATCGACGGCATGCCGCGCTTTGCCGCGTTCCAGAGCCTGGGCCAGTTCAAAAGCGACAAGCGCTTTGCAGTCGAGATGGGCAGCACGGCCGGCAAGGGCATCCTGGCCATCAACAACAAGCGCAAGCCCTTTGACGATGTGCGGGTGCGCCGGGCCCTGTCCCACGCCATCGACAAGAAGGCCTTCATTGATGGCGTACTCGAAGGCTACGCCCAGCCGATCGGCAGCCACATGGCACCCACCGACGCAGGCTATGTGGACCTGAACAAACAGTACCCCTTCGACGTCGAAAAGGCCAAGGCCCTGCTCAAGGAGGCCGGCGTGCAGACGCCTTTGAATGTGACGCTCACGCTGCCGCCGCCGCCTTATGCACGCAAGGGTGGCGAGGTGCTGGCCGCGCAGCTGGCCAGGATCGGGGTCAACGCGAAGATCGAGAACGTGGAATGGGCTCAGTGGCTCAGCGGCGCCTTCAAGGGCAACTTTGACCTCACCGTCATCAACCATGTGGAGCCGCTGGATTACATGGCCTACGCCAACACGCAGTACTACTGGGGCTATGACAGCCCGTCCTTCCGTGAACTCGCGGCCAAACACTCGGCCAGCACCAACCGGCAGGAGCGCGCCAAGCTGTTTGGCGATCTGCAGCGCAAGATCGCCAGCGACGCGGTCAACGTGTTCATCTTCAACCCGTCCAATGCGGCGGTCTACCGCCAGGGCCTCAAGGGCCTGTGGTCGAGCTCGCCGATCTTTGCCAACGACATCGCTGCCGTCTCCTGGCAATGAGCCCTGCCCCTGGCCTGTCCGGGCCTGAAAAGGTCAGGCCTTTTTGTCGAGCGGCTTGTAGAACATCGGGTAGCTGCGTTGCACCGTGGGGCTGTGGTAAGCCCAGGTGTGGCACTGGTTGATGAAGAAGGTGGCATCACGAACGGCGGGATGGGGCTCACCTCGCTGCTCGCGTCGGTGCCACTGGCCTGAGGGCAGCGTCTGGAAGGCGGCGGTGGCCATGTTGAACAGCATTTCGCGCAGGTGGGTGCAGCCTTCGGTGCCGCCGATGTGTTCGTTGATCACCTTGCGCCATCCCCGGCCCATGCGCTGGCCCTTGAGGCGGTGCATGTTGAGCGGCGCCTGCTCGCAGGTGTCGTGGGGGATGTGGTCCATCGAGGTCACGATGTCCTGGATCACCATCCGGTCGTCCAGCGTGACCCGGATGGACAGACCGTGGATCGGTTCATGGGCCGGAAACGGACGCTCGTTGGGCACCTGAAAGGCATAGGTCTTGACATCGGTGAGTTCGGCTTCGATGTCCCACAGACCGTCTTCGCGGTCATAGCCACGGTAGACCACGGTTCGCGTATGCGACAGTTTTCGGGGGGAGGCAGGGGGTAACGCCACTTGTCGGTCTCTTGTCTTCGGTTTCCAATCGTCTGATCATAAAGTCAGCAGGAGACCGTTCCGATGTCCTACACGATTTCCCCGGTGGTGCGCCGCCAGACCATCGCCGACGCCCTGCGCCGTACCGCGCAGCGATTGCCCGCCAAGACCGGCATCGTCTGTGGCAGCACCACGTGGACCTATGCCGAGTTCGATGCGCTGGTCTCCCGCCTCGCAGCCGGACTGGTGTCGGTGGGCGTGGCCGAGGGCGACAAGGTGGCGGTGCTGGCGCGCAACTCGCATGGCTTTGCCGCGTTGCGCTTTGCGCTGGCGCGACGGGGCGCGGTCATGGTGCCGATCAACTTCATGCTCAAGGCCGACGAGGTGGCTTTCATCCTGCGCCATGCGGGCGCCAAAACCCTGGCCACCGACACTGGCCTGGCCGAGCTGGCACAGGCGGCAGCCAAGCTCGACACCCAAGTCGAGCAGTTCATCTGGCTGCCCTCCGAAGACCCGAGCGAACCTGTGGAGGGCATGCACAACTTCAAGCAGCTCGCTGCCTGCCAGGACACATTGCCTGAATTGAAGATGACCAGCACCGACGTGGCGCAGATCGTCTACACCAGCGGCACCGAGTCCAGCCCCAAGGGTGCCATGCTGACCCACGACGCGGTGCTGTGGCAGTACGTGAGCTGCGTGATCGATGCCGAGATCGCCGAGCAGGACGTGGCCCTGCATGCGCTGCCGCTCTACCACTGTGCGCAGCTCGACGTGTTCTTCGGCCCGGCCATCTACATGGGCAGCACCAACATCATCACCTCCAAGCCTGTGCCCGACAACCTGCTGCCGATGATCGAGAAGTTCGGCATCACCAGTTTCTTTGCGCCCCCCACGGTGTGGATCGCGCTCCTGCGCTCGCCGCTGTTCGATCCGGCCAGGCTCGCCCGGCTGGCCAAGGGCTATTACGGCGCGTCCATCATGCCGGTCGAGGTGATGAAGGAGATCGCGACCCGGCTGCCGAATGTGCGCCTGTGGAACCTCTACGGCCAGACCGAGATCGCGCCATTGGCCACCATGCTCGGCCCCGAGGACCAGCTGCGCAAGCCCGGGTCGTGTGGCAAGGCGGTGCGCAATGTCGAGACCCGGGTGGTCGACGACCAGATGCGGGATGTGAAACCCGGCGAGGTGGGTGAGATCGTGCACCGCTCGCCGCACCTCATGCTGGGCTACTTCCATGACGACGAACGCACGCAAGCCTCGTTCGAGGGCGACTGGTTTCACAGCGGGGATCTGGCCACCATCGACGAGGAGGGCTACATCACGGTGGTCGACCGCAAGAAGGACATGATCAAGACCGGTGGTGAAAACGTCGCCAGCCGCGAGGTCGAGGAAATGATCTACCGCCTGCCGCAGGTCAGTGAGGTCGCCGTGATCGGGCTGCCCGACCCCAAATGGGTGGAAGCCGTGACCGCGGTGATCGTGGTCAAGGCCGGGCAGACGCTCGACGAGGCCACCGTGATCGCCCATTGCACCCGGCACATGGCCGGTTTCAAGGCCCCCAAGCGGGTGGTCTTCACCGACACGCTGCCCAAGAACCCCAGCGGCAAACTGCTCAAACGGGAACTGCGCCAGCGCTACGCGGGCTGAAACCGCCATTCAGGGCGGCCCTGAATTGGGCTATAATTTCAGCCTTGTCCAAGACCGGCATGGAGATATAGCTCAGTTGGTGAGAGCGCGGGATTCATAACCCCGAGGTCGGTGGTTCAAATCCACCTATCTCCACCAAAACACCCAACCCCAACTCGCAGGAGTTGGGGTTTTTTATTGGCCGATCGCGGTGTGAACATGCCGCTAGACTGGTGTCTGTACCGCCTTCGCCTGAAAGGACTCTGGAATGAACCACGCCGTGCTCACCGTGCTGATTTCGGGCTTGCTGCCCATCGCCTGTGCCGCCATCGCCAAGTGGGGCGCCAAGGGCTACGACAACCACAACCCCAGAGAGTGGATGGCCCGCCAGGACGGGCGGCGTGCGCGTGCCGATGCGGCGCAGCAAAACAGCCTGGAGGCGTTTCCTTTCTTTGCTGCGGCCGTGGCCCTGGCCATGTTGCGTGGCGTTGATGAGGCCGCGATCGTCCAGTGTTGCTGGTGGTTTGTGGCCATGCGTGTGGCCTACATCTACTGCTATGTGACCGATCGGGCGACCCTGCGTTCGGTGTTCTGGTCGCTGGGCCTGGTGGCCGTGATCCGGCTGTACCTGCTGGCCCTCTGAGTCTGGGCTGCGCGACTTTTGCAGGCCCGTGAGATATCCGGGCTATGCTTGGCACCCATGGCTTCTCCTGTCTCCCTTTCGGGCCTGCGCCCCTTCCTGACCCCCTACCGCGTGCCGCTGGTGCTGGCGGGCCTGTTTCTGGTGCTGGCCGCAGGTGCCACACTGGCCTTTCCCTGGGCCCTGCGCGAGCTGATCGATGACGGCCTGCGCAGCAACGCCACCGAGACGGAGCTGGCCACCGGCTTTGTGCGCCTGTTTGGCGTGGCCACCGCGCTGGCGGTGTTTTCGGCCGCGCGCTACTACACGGTGAGCTGGCTGGGCGAGCGCATCACCACCGATGTGCGCAACGCCGTTTACAGCCATGTGCTGCAGCAAAGCCCGGCCTTTTTCGAAACCACCCAATCCGGTGAGGTGCTCTCGCGCCTGACCAACGACACCACGCTGGTGCAGACCGTGATTGGCTCTTCGCTGTCGATGGGCCTGCGCAACCTGGTGATGGGCTCGGGGGCCATGATCATGCTAGTGTGGACCAACCCGATGCTGATGCTGCAGGTGCTGGCCGTGCTGGTCATCGTGGTGTTGCCGGCCGTGACGCTGGGGCGCAGGGTGCGCCGCCTCTCGCGCGCCAGCCAGGACCGCGTGGCCGATGCCAGCGCCCTGGCCGGCGAGGTGCTCAACGCCATCCCGGTGGTGCAAAGCTACACCGCCGAGCAGCGCGAAGCTGGCCGTTTTGTCGATTCGACCGTTCGCGCCCTGGGCACCGCCCTGCGGCGCATCCGCGCCCGTGCCTTTCTGGTGGGGTTTGTCATCATGGCCTCCAGCGCGGTGCTGCTGTGGGGCCTGTACATGGGGGCGCTGGCCGTGCGCGAAGGCACCACCACCGCCGGCGAGCTGGGTCAGACGGTGTTTTATGTGATCCTGCTGGCCAGCGCCTTTGCCGTGCTGGGCGAGATGTACGGCGATGTGCTGCGCGCCGCCGGGGCCACCGAGCGGCTCATGGAGCTGCTCTACGCCCGATCGGCGGTGGCCGAGCCTGCGCAGCCTGTGCCGCCGGTGCGCAACCCTGCGGGGGCCAGCCTGTCGCTGCAGGACCTGCGTTTCCATTACCCCTCGCGGCCTGATACCTGGGCGCTGGACGGCCTCAGCGGCGAAGTGCGCTCCGGCCAGACGGTGGCGATTGTGGGCCCCAGCGGGGCCGGCAAGACCACGCTGTTCGATCTGCTGATGCGTTTTCATGACCCGCAGCAAGGCCGCATCGAGATGGATGGCGTGCCCATCGACCAGATGCGCCTGCACGGATTGCGCGACTGCATGGCCCTGGTGCCGCAGACGCCGGTGGTCTTCACCGGCACCGTGCTCGACAACATCCGCTACGGCCGGCCTGATGCCTCGCTCGACGAGGTGCGCGCCGCTGCGCAGGCGGCCCACGCGCACGGGTTCATCGAAGCCTTGCCCCAGGGCTACGACACCGACCTGGGCGACCGCGGCGTGCGCCTGTCGGGTGGGCAGCGCCAGCGCATCGCGATCGCGCGCGCCATGCTCAAGAACGCGCCGCTGCTGTTGCTGGACGAAGCCACCAGCGCGCTCGACGCCCAGAGCGAGCACATGGTGCAGGCCGCCCTGGAGCGCGCGATGGTGGGGCGCACCACCCTGGTCATCGCCCACCGCCTGGCCACGGTGCAGCGCGCCGATGTGATCTGGGTGCTCGACCATGGCCGCCTGGTCGAGCAGGGCACCCACGCCGAGCTGATCGCCCGCGGCGGGCTCTACGCCAGCCTGGCCGCGCTGCAGTTCAGCGCCGCCTGACTTTCCCTCTTCTGCTGTTGCGGCGCTGAGCGCCGCCGGGCTGATGGCCTCAACCCGGCGGGTCTGAGGGCTGCCCCGCGCTGTCCTGCCTGGCTTGCGCTTCGCGTTCGCGCTGTCGCCGTGTGGCCTCGCGCGCTTTCTTGACGTCGTGGATCTGCCACAGCCCGAAAGCGATGGCCAGCACAAAAATCCCCAGTTCGACCCAGATCCCCATGGCAACGCGCTCCTGTGCCTGCTTCAAGTGTCAACATCTATTGACACTGAGGAATATAAGTTTATATTGACATCATGGTTTGTCAGATGTTCCTGACACCCAAAAGGATCGGAGGTCCCGATGAGCCTGATGTCACGCACCGAACACGCCCTGACGCGGCATTTTGACGCCGCTTGCGGCGTCGGCGCACCGCCACGCCTGGTCCAGGCCATGCGGCACGCGGTCTTTTCCGGCGGCGCCCGCATCCGGCCGCAGCTGTGCATGGCCGTGGCCGTGGCCTGCGGCGATGACCAGCCGGCGCTCACCGATGCCGCCGCCGTGGCGCTGGAGCTGATGCACTGCGCCTCGCTGGTGCACGACGACATGCCCGCCTTCGACGATGCCGACACCCGCCGCGGCCGGCCCACGGTGCACAAGGCCTTCAGCGAGCCGCTGGCGCTGCTCGCCGGTGATGGCCTGATCGTGATGGCCTACCAGGTGCTGCTGCAGGGCGTGGGCAGCCAGACGCAGCGGCTGGCGCCGCTGATGGATAACCTCAACCGGGGCGTGGGCCTGCCGGCCGGCATCGTGGCCGGCCAGGCCTGGGAGTGCGAAACTGCAGCCGACCTGTCGCAATACCAGCGCGCCAAGACCGGCGCCCTGTTCGTGTCGGCCACCTGCGCAGGCGCCATCAGCAGTGGCAGTGACCCTGCGCCCTGGACGGCGCTGGGTGCCTTCCTGGGCGAGGCCTACCAGGTCGCCGACGACATCCGCGACGTCATGGTCGATGCCGACAGCCTGGGCAAGCCGGCGGGTCAGGATGCGCTGCACGCCAGGCCCAGCGCCGCCCGGGCTCTGGGGCTGGAGGGCGCCATTGGCCACTTTCAGCGCCTGATCGACCATGCCGGCGCTTCCATTCCGGCCTGTTCCTGTCGCGACATGCTGCGCCAGCTGGTGTTGCGCGAAGCCGAGCGGCTGGTGCCACCGGCCCTGTGCGAGCAGGCGCTGCGTCGCCAAAGCGCCGACGCCAGGACGGCGGCTGCGCCTCTGCGTCTGGTGCTGCCATGAGCACGCCGCTGGACTTTTCTGCGGCCTTGCCGGCGCGCTCCGGGTGGGCCGATGCCTGGCGCGGCTGGCTGCAGCGCATCTACGCCAGCGAGCGGCTGTACCGCTGGTCGCTGGCCAACCCGTTGACCCGCCGCATCACGCGTCGGCGCACCCGCCAGCTGTTCGACCTGATGGCCGGCTTCGTGCACAGCCAGGTGCTGCTGGCCTGCGTGCGCCTGCAGATCTTCGAATGGCTGCGCCAGACGCCGGCCACTCCCGCCGAGCTGGCACAGCGGACCGGCGTACCGCTGGCCGAGCTGCAGCGCCTGCTGCTGTCGGCCCGCAGCCTGGGCCTGCTGGAGCATCGCAGCGGTGGCCGCCTGGGGCTGGGTCCGCTGGGTGTGCCGCTGACCACCCATCCGGGCATCGCACAGATGGTCGAGCACAACCAGCTGCTTTACCAGGACCTGACCGATCCGCTGGCCTTTTTGCAGCAGGGCCGAGCCGGCGACATGGCCGCTTACTGGCCTTACGCGCATGGAGGCGGTGCGGCGGTACAGGCGCCGGAGGTGCGCCCACAGGTGCAGCGCTACTCGACGCTGATGGCCGAATCGCAGGGCTTTCTGGTGCACGAGATCCTGAGCAGCTATTTCTTTGACGAGCACCGCTGCGTGCTCGACGTGGGGGCCGGGCAGGGGCGCTTTGTGACCGCCCTGGCGGCGCATGCACCGCACCTGCAGCTCAAGATGTTCGATCTGCCGCCGGTGCTCGCGCAGGCGCGCGAACGCGTGGACGCGGCCGGTCTGGGCACTCGCGTGCAGCTGCACCCGGGCAGTTTCTTGCAGGACCCGCTGCCGACCGGTGCCGACCTGATCACCCTGGTGCGGGTGGCGCACGACCACCCGGACGCCGTGGTGCGGCAGATTTTCCAGAAGGCGCATGCCGCCCTCCCTCCCGGTGGTGTCTTGCTGGTCGCCGAGCCCATGGCGCAGTCCGCCGACGCCCCGGCCACAGACCAGGCCGATGCCTACTACCACTTCTACCTCATGGCCATGGGCGCCGGTCGGCTGCGCACCCCACAGGAAATCGAGGCCCTGATGCGCGAGGCCGGTTTTGCCGCCATCGAGCAGGTGCCCAACGCCATGCCGATCCACGGCCAGCTGGTGTTGGGTCGCAGGCCTCAGTGTTTACCCTAGGTTGCAGTGCAAAATGTAAATCTTGTTTGACACTTGAAGATGTAAAGCGAAGAATGCAATCATGAATGCCCAGGCCGTTGTTTTTCACCACCCCCGCGAACTGTCGCTGCAGTCCCTGGCTTTGCCGGACCTGCAGGACGGCCAGCTGGAGGTGGCTGTCGACTACAGCGGCATCAGCACCGGCACCGAGCGCATGCTCTGGGACGGCAGCATGCCCGCCTTTCCGGGCATGGGCTACCCGCTGGTGCCCGGTTACGAGACCGTGGGCCGCGTCGTACGCACCGGCCCGAACACCAGCCTGGCCGAGGGGCAGACCGTGTTTGTGCCGGGCGCCAACTGCTTTGCCGACAGCGGCGTGCGCAGCCTGTTTGGAGGCGCCGCTTCGCGTCTGGTGGTGCAGCAGCAAAAAATCCTGCCCGTCACCGACACCCTGGGGCCGCAGGCCGTGTTGCTGGCGCTGGCCGCCACGGCCTACCACGCGGTGGCCGGCGGTGGCGTGGGCGAGCCGCACACCCCACCGGACCTGATCATCGGCCACGGTGTCATGGGTCGCCTGCTGGCACGGCTCACAGTGGCGGCGGGCATGCCGGCGCCTACCGTCTGGGAAACCACGCCCGAGCGTTGCGCCGGCGCCGAAGGCTACCGGGTGCTTCACCCCGACGACGATCCGCGGCACGACTACCGTGCCATTTACGACGTCAGCGGTGATGCCACGCTGCTCGACGCCCTGATCCGCCGTCTGCAGCCCGGTGGCGAGGTCGTGCTGGCCGGCTTTTACAAGCAGCCGCTGCAGTTTGCCTACGCCCCCGCTTTCATGCGTGAGGCCAGCATCCGCGTGGCCGCCGAATGGAAGCGTCCGGACCTGCTGGCGGTTGACGCCCTGGTGCGCAGCGGCCAGCTGTCGCTGGACGGCCTGATCACCCACACCGAACCCTGCGCCCGCGCCACGCAAGCCTATGAAACGGCTTTTGGCGACGCGGCCTGTCTCAAGATGATCCTCGACTGGAGTGCCTGCGCATGAACACCACCCAAACCCCGGCAGCCACAGTGCCCTCTGTGCAGCCCGTCCAGTTCGTGCAGCGCCTGCGCGAAGAAGCCAGCACCCCTGACGATCCGGTCCACACCGGCGAGGTCAAGAAGGAAACCCAGATCATTGCCATTTACGGCAAGGGCGGCATCGGCAAGAGCTTCACCCTGGCCAACCTGTCGTACATGATGGCGCAGCAGGGCAAGAAGGTGCTGCTGATCGGCTGCGACCCCAAGAGCGACACCACCAGCCTGCTGTTTGGCGGCAAGGCCTG
>JACCDI011222337.1_pt1 | contig 14100 bp, 9 predicted proteins | sample 7442791 | NCBI WGS metagenome assembly JACCDI01 (sample SAMN15323434, study PRJNA562643) | freshwater metagenome | isolation source: river surface water | place: USA:Blue River Watershed | collected 2017-08-15 | reverse complement strand
TGTCGTCGCTGGCCAAGAACAGGGCAACAGCGACAATGTCTTCAGGTTCGGCCATCCGGCCCATGGGCACGCCTTTGATGATGGCATCCGTCCACTCTTGGGGAATGCTTTGCATCATGGGCGTGTTGGTTGGGCCAGGGACCAAGGTGTTGACGCGAATGCCTTGTGAGGCCAGTTCTTTGGCCATGCTGCGCGTTAAGCCCATGAGCGCCGCTTTGGAAGCGCAGTAGTGAGCAGGTCCATCGCCAGAAGCCGCCGCTGTGCTGGCCACATTGATGATGGCGCCGCGCGTACCGGCCTTTTGCATGGCACGAACGGTTTGTCTGGCGCAATAAAACGCACCATTTAAATTGACATTGAGAACGCGCGCCCAAGTCTCGTCGGGAATGTCGGCAAAGGCATCGACAGAACCAATGCCAGCATTGTTGACCAGCACATCGACGCGGCCAAACTTGGCAACGACTTCATCGACCAAAGCCGCAACAGCGGCACTGTCGGCCACATTCAGGCTGCGAGCGATGCTTTGTCCGGGGTGATTTTTAAGTGTTTCTTCAGCAGCGGCCAAATTGATGTCGAGTGCCACCACAATGGCGCCTTCTGCTGCAAAACGTTGTGCAATGGCACGCCCCATGCCTTGACCTGCGCCAGTGACCAGCGCTACTTTTTGATTGAGTCTCATCCTCAGCTCCTTGTTGATGGCTCAAGCATAGGCAAGCCGAGAATTTCAACCATCGTCCAATAAGACTAATTGAGGGCTGCCAGCCCCCTAGTTTAAAACTGCGTAGGTCGGCTGGAAGCGTCGATGCCGCCATCGACATAGAGCTGTGCGCCATGCACAAAACTGGCCGCAGGGCTGAGCAGAAATGCCACAACACTGGCAACTTCACTGGGCTCAGCGCGGCGAGCGATGGGGCCTAAGAAGTTTTTGATGGACTCGCTAAAACGAGCGTCTTGCAGGCCGGCTTGAAGCAGGGGCGTTTCGGTAGCGCCAGGGGCCACTGAGTTCAGGCGAACACCAGCGCGTCCCCAAGCAACGGCGCGCTGCCGAATTGCCACTGTCAATGCATTTTTGGAGCCTGCATAGGCCAAATTGCCACCTCTGTCGCCAGCGCCCATGACAATTTGACTCACAGCCTGCTCGTCCATGGCTGTAAAGGCCGCGGCCATGGGGTTTTTGTCCCAAGGCAACATGGCAGAAGCGACTGAAGAGATGACCACCGCCGATGGATTGCTTCCTTTTTGCAATGCTGGGAGCAAGCCATCGAGTAATTCAACAGCGCCAAAAAAATTGACCGATGTGACCAAGGATGCGGGCTGAGTTTGCGCACCCAAGCCAGCACAAAGCACCAGATGGTCGATTTTGTGACCGCAGCGCTCGAGCGCCGCTTGGATGACGGCTTGGCGCCCCGCGGCTGTGGAGAGGTCACCCACGATGTCTGCATTCTTGAGGTCAATGCCAATGACGGTGTGTCCTGCTGCAATCAATGCTTCGCGGGTTGCCGCGCCAATGCCAGAGGCCGATCCTGTCATTAAAGTGGTGGTCATGCTCACTCCTGAAAATTAAATGGGTGACCCCACGTCCAGACGCAGGGATGGAAACTGTAGGGTACTTTGTCTCATTTGGTGTCAAAAGTCAGCGTCCGAATGGACGATGTCATTTTGTCGATTGCTCTCAGAATAGGATCGGTAGACCTTTTGTATTTGGAGTCCCATGAGCAATCCTTATCAGCCGCTGCTTCAACCTGGCCGCATTGGTCAATTGGAAATTCGCAACAGAATCATCATGTCCCCCATGGGCTCCAATTTTGCGGAAACCGATGGCACTTGCGGCGAGCGCATTCAAGCCTACTATGAAGAGCGGGCCAAAGGCGGCGCTGGTTTGCTCACTATGGGTGTTTGCTCTGTGGCGTTTCCGCATGGCACAGGCGAGCCTTACCAAGTGGGTGTCTCGCGCGACGACTTCATTCCTGGTTTGTCCCAAGTGGCCGCTAGGGTTCACAAGCACGGCGCCAAAATTGCCATGCAATTGCAGCACGGCGGCAAAACAGCGGCTCTGGACCGTGCTCAGGGCCGTGAGTTGTGGGTGCCCTCCATTCCCAAGATGGTCAAAAACGACATGATGTCGGCCATCACGCAAGACGAACTCAAAACATTCATTGGCATTGGCCCCCACCCAGTCCGTATTCGGGTCATGGACCATGCCGATATTGCACAGATGGTGGAATATTTTGCTGCCGCTGCCATGCGAGCTAAACAAGCAGGCTTTGATGCCGTGGAATTGCATGGCGCGCACACCTACATTTTGGCGGGCTTTTTGTCGGCTTATTCCAATCAGCGCGAAGACGAATATGGCGGCCCTTTAGAAAACCGTGCCCGTTTGTTGTTAGACACTTTGCGCGCAGTCAAGGCCCGTGTCGGTGCCGATTTTCCGGTGTGGGTCCGACTCGATGGCGAGGAGTTGCACACGCCAGGCGGCATCACTTTGGCCGATGCCATGGCCACTGCAAAAATGTGTGAAGCTGCTGGTGCAGACGCCATCAGTGTGTCGGCCTATGCCACGCTCACCAGCGGAGTAGTTTTCACGGAAGCGCCTATTCCACAACAACCTGGCGCCTACATGTCCAACGCGGCTGCCATCAAAGGCGTTCTGAATATTCCCGTCATTACTGCAGGCCGCATCGAACCCGATGTGGCTGCCAAAGCCATTGCCCAAGGTCAATTTGATTTTGTGGCCATGGCTCGCAAAATGTTGGCCGATCCTGAAATTCCAATCAAGCTCATTCAAAACCGGCCGCAAGACATCCGACCCTGCATTTATTGCTATGCCTGTGTCAGCGAAATTTTTGTCAATCGCCGTGTTAAATGTGCTGTCAACGCGCAGACAGGTCATGAGTTTGAACACCCCATCACGCCAGTCACTACTCCCAAACATGTGGTTGTAGTGGGCGGTGGGCCTGCCGGCATGGAGGCTGCCCGTGTGGCGGCGCTGCGCGGACACAAGGTCACTTTGTTAGAGCGCAGTGATCGCCTAGGCGGTACCCTGTTTTTTGCAGGACTGGCCTATCCTGAAAACGGCAAGCTCCTCGATTACTTGGTCGCCCAAGTCAAAAACTTGCCAATTGATGTGAAATTGTCAGCCCAAGTTTCTAAAGACCATGTGGCCGCCTTAAAACCCGATGCCATCGTGGTCGCTACAGGTGCAAAACGTCAAGCCCCAGCCATCAAAGGTGCAGACCAACAGCATGTCTGGAGTGGCGACGAACTTCGCCGTCTCATGACTGGCGACCGCGCCGATGAAGTGGCCAAGGCCAAATTGAGCTTGGCCGAGCGCGCCATGTTCAAGGCGGGTGGCATGCTCAAAGTTACCGACAGCGCAGAGGCACTGCAAAGCCTGTCCAAGCTCTGGATGCCCTTAGGCAAAAAAGTGGTCATCGTGGGCGGTGGTTTGGTTGGCCTTGAGCTAGCTGAATTTTTATTGGCGCGTGGACGCGAGGTTACCGTGCTGGAGCCCTCAGACAAAGCTGGACGCGAGTTGTCCATTGTGCGTCGCTGGCGCGTATTGGATGTGGTGAAGTCTCATGGCCATTTGCACTTGAAAGCGCAAGTCCAAGAAATCACATCAAGCCATGTGAACTGGCAAGATGCAGAGGGAGCAACACATCAAACGCCTGCCAACTCAGTGGTCTTGGCCATTGGTGCAGAAGCTGACGATACAGTCGCTTTGCAATTGGCCGATTGCGGTGTGCCATTGCATCGCGTTGGCGATTGTGCGGGGGTGAATTACATTGAAGGCGCTATGCACGAGGGCCATCGGGCAGGGCGTACGGTTTAACAGTTGATAGATTAAAAAAAGGGCGTGTTCATTGCTGAACACGCCCTTTTTGCTTCAAGTGTCAATCACCATTTGAGTGCGGCAGATACGCCCACCATGCGGGGTTGGTTGAAGTAAGCCTGCGTCAAATTGCCAAAGCCGGGTCCAAAATCAATGAAGTTTTCAATGTGATTGGTATTGGTCAGATTTCGGCCCCATAGTGAAAATTGCATCTTGCCCGCAGATGTTTTGATGTCATTCAAAATCAGACGGCCATTCAACATGCCATTGGATTGGACGCGCGTGTTGCCAGCAACAGCCGCACCGGGGTTGTAATTGGCGCCACTGGATTGGAGCTGGAACGGGTAGGTGTAAAAAGCGTCAGTGAAGGCATAGTCGCTTTGCAAACGCAAAGGTCCCCAAGCGGTTTGGGCCATCAACCAATCGATGCTCAAAGAGAGTGAGTTTTTAGGCGCGTGAACAAATGCCCGGTTGTTGGCAACATTGACACCTGCATCGATGAACTCATCGTATTTACCCGACAAGTAGCCGTAGCTTGCTTGAAGACGAAGTGCACTGGTAGGTGCATACGAGACTTCCATTTCAAAGCCACTGGTGGTTGCTTTGCCCGCATTTCGAATGACTGAAGCCGCTGCGCCAGTTGCTGTAAAAATTGACAATTGCAGGTCATCAATTTTGTTGAGGAACAGTGCAGTGTTCAATTGGCCTCGACCATTGGCAAAGTTGGTTTTCATGCCCAACTCATAAGTTTTTTGTTTTTCGGGTCTGAAAGGTGTCTTGACTTCAGCAATATTGGCGGCTGTGGATGAACCTAGGTCACCGTGTTCGCCATTGAAGCCACCACTCTTAAAGCCTTCTGCATATTTAGCGTACAAATTGGTGCTTGGGTCTAATTTGTAAGCGGCGACCAATAGCGGACTGGTGGCTGTGAATGTGCCTTCACCATGGGTGCCTACTGGAATGAGAGGGTTGAATGGCGCACCTGGTGCAAAGCTGAAGGCAATGTCACGGTCAATGGTTTTTGTCTCACTGGTAGAACGAATGCCACCTGTCACTGTCCATTTGTCTGTCAATGCATAGTCTGCTTGTCCAAACAGCGCGCGCGAACGCGTGGTAAATCCGTAATTGGAATCGGCATTGAAAGTACCGCCAAAGTATTGTTGCGGATTCTTCGTGGTGCCTTCGTCGCCAAAGAAATATGCGCCAGCCACATAGTTGACCTTGCCAGCGTTGCCAATCAATTGGAACTCTTGCGACCATTGCTTGTAATTTGATTTACGTTCTGTGTGAGCAAAGGGCAATGGTGAGCCATCCAAGTCCATGCCATTGTCCCATTGCATGCTTCTGGTTGACGAAATAGATTTCAATGTTTGTTGGCTGTTTAATTTCCACTCGGCAGTAACAGAGTGGCCTTTAACAGTCGATTTTTCTTGCTCCGGGCCGTCAACACTGGCTACCAACTGGCGCGTTTTGAATACATAGGGCACCAAGGGTGGAATGTCGGCACGGTAGAGCTGAGAATGCATAGAAGTTGAATCAACTTTGCTGGAATCAAAGCGATAGTCAACTTGAAAGTCTCGTGAAAAATCCAAGTTAACAGCAACCCTTGATTGGTTCTGATTGGTACCATTCAATGAACTCACACTACTGCCTGGCGTGGTCTTGATCAAGCCATCGCGGTCTTCGCTTCTAAGGCCTAAAGACACACTGGCAATGCCTGCTTTGGGTAGATCGATAGCGGCTTTGGTAATGCGCTCGTTGTAACTTCCGATGCTGGTCGAAATATCGCCGCCATATTCACCAGAAGGTTTGCGTGTGATGAAGTTGACTGCGCCAGACATGCTGTTGCGGCCATAGAGCGTACCTTGAGGGCCACGCAAAACTTCAACCCTTTCAAGGTCGACCATTTTGAAAACAGAGCCCTGGCTCTTACCAAGATACACGCCATCGACATACATGCCGACAGAGGTATCCCAAAATAGAGCTGGGTTGATGGTGACGCCACCACGAATGGCAATTTGAGATGCTGTGTTGTTGCCGGGGGTATTTGAAATACTCAAGTTGGGTGCAATGGATGCAATGTCTGCAATGCTTCCAATGTTTCGACTTTCTAGCTGGCTGCCTGAAATGGCTGAAATGGCAATCGGCACATCTTGCAAACGTTGCGCGCGTTTTTGTGCTGTCACCATCACCTCGTCCAATTTTGGCTCGTTGCTGTCTTGCGCATGCAGCATGGACGATGCCATCAAAGCAATGCAGGCAGGCAATGCGCGCATCGTGAAATGACTTGATCGTTTGATCTTGGAATTTTTCATGAAAGTCTCCTAGAGTTGAAGTCGTCGTTTAAGGCTTCTTCAATGTAGGACTGGCATGACTTGGTGTCTTACTCCATACAGACGAGATGTTTCAAAATGGCACAAATAATGTCTTGACTTGAATCAATTGAAGTCAATTTCTTGAGTTAGAAGTTCGGCGCTTCCACGCCACCATCAACGCCCAAAATTTTGCCTGTGATCCAAGATGAAGCAGGCGATACCAAGAAGAGTGCAGATGCTGCAATGTCTTCAGGTTGACCCATGCGGCCCATGGGTGTGCTGGACAACATTCGCTCAGTTCGTTCTGGTGTCAAGAATGGCGCAAGCGCTTCCGTCATGATGGTGCCGGGCTCAATGGCGTTGATGCGAATGGCGGGTCCAAAGTCTTGGGCCAAATTGCGCGTCATTTGATTGAGTGCTGCTTTGGCTGCGCCATAGGCACTGAAATGCTTTTGCGCATAGCGTGCGGCCACTGAAGAAATATTGACCACTGCGCCGCCGCCCGCTTCGCGCATGGCCTTGGCAGTTTTTTGAATCATCAAGTAGGCGGGTGTGACGTTCCAAGCCAATACTGCGCTGAAGTCGGTGCCACCCATTTTGAGTGGGCTGTTGGGGCCTGCACCGCCCGCGTTGTTAATTAGGATTGTGATTTTGCCCAGGGTCTTTAGCGTTTCGGCAACCAAGGTGTCCATGGTGGCTTCTTGGGAAATGTCACCCGCCACCACAATGGCTCGGCGGCCCATGGCTCTAATTTCTGCGGCCACTTTGTCCAAGTCGGCTTGAGTTCTAGCCGTCAGAGCCACATCGGCACCTGCTTGCGCCAGGGTCAGTGCGCACGCGCGGCCAATACCCTTGCCGGCACCGGTCACGATGGCCACTTGACCATTCAAGGAAAACAGCGAAGATGTGGAAAGGTTGGCGGCAACTTGTGTCATAACGGTTACACCTTGTCAGTGAATGATCGATGCCAGATACTCGGCCCAAATCAAAGCTTTGTAATGACGCAAATGGACGATGTCTTGGTCATTGCGGCTAAATTATCCTGACTTTCAACGCTACGCGCTAACTCGATGGACAACTATGAAGCCTGCCCAATTTTTTCTTACTCAGCAACTCACACCCGGTTTGATCAATGGTTTGATCAACGGCTTGATTGCGTGGTCAATGCATCGCCATACCGAGGCACTGGGCTTGTGGACTCAGGGTGCCTACGCCATTGACTTGATGGCCACAGGCTTCTTATTGCCAGCCATCAGTTGGCTCATTTTGAGGCCTCTTTTGGGTCGGCAATTGCGTCAAGGCACTGCACCGCAATTGGAAGCCTTGCCGCCCCCCAAGTTGTTGAAATTCATGCCTAGAGGTTTATGGACGGGCACTTTGGTCATTGGCCTCATGGGCATGACTTTGGTGGGAGGTGTTTGCGTCGTCTTGCTTCAAATGTTGGGCAGCCCCGACATTGTGGGCAGCGACTACGCCTGGTTCAAAGGCCTTTTTGGTTTGTTGCTGACGCTAATTCTGCAGCCCACCATGGTGTATGCCGCCATCGACCATGCCCACAGCTTGGTCGATGACGCTTCAGGTGCTTAAGTTGCTCAAGACGCTCAAGGCGCTCAAGGCGTAATAGCGCCTCGAATCATTTGGGCAAATTGCTCGCTGTAAGGCGGTAGCATGCCCCATTCGCGTCGTGGGTCATGACTGCCAGCGCTGTAAACACTGCGCGCATGGCTAAACTCTAAAAAGCCTTCATGGCCATGGTAATGACCCATGCCAGATGCCCCAACACCACCAAAAGGTGCATCGTGCAATGCGGGGTGCATCACTACATCGTTGAGTGACACACCGCCAGAGAGCGTGTGGTCTAAAACCCAAGCCTGCTCTGAGCTGTCAGTGCCAAAATAATAAAGCGCAAGAGGGCGTTCGCCAGCATTGATCTCAGCCACGGCTTGCTTCAAAGTTTGGTAGGTTCGAATCACCAAGGCAGGACCAAAAATTTCATACTTGGCAATCTCACTGTCGGCGCTTGGATTAACCACCATGCGAAGTGGCAGACGACGATGGGCGGCATTGTCATCGCCGGCCACCACAATCCTTGCGCCCTTGGCATCGGCATCTTTCACATAAGACGAAACGCGGTCAAGGTGCCTGTCATTCACAATGGGTGTGACGTCGATGTTGTCGGCAGTGGTTGGAAAGAGACCTTGATATACAGTTTGAATTTCAGTCAGCAACGTTTCTAATTCTGTTTCATGAACCCAGACCACATCGGGTGAAACGCACAGCTGACCTGAGTTGGCACCTTTGCCCACCGCAATGCGTTCAGCCGCATTGGCAATGTTGGCGCCGGTGCCAATGATGACCGGTGATTTACCGCCCAATTCCAATGTGACGGGCACCAGATTTTCGGAGGCAGCCTTCATGATGAGTTTGCCAACACTGGTAGCGCCCGTAAAGACCAAGTGGTTCCATGCTTGTTTGGAAAATTCTGCAGCCACAGCAGGGCCACCTTGTACAACAGTCAATTCATCTGCTTTGAAAAATTCAGACACAGCCTGCTGCAGCAATTCTGCAGTGCGTGGGGCAATTTCCGAAGGTTTGAGAATGGCGCGATTGCCAGCAGCAAATACGCTGGCCAAAGGCGACAACAACGTAAACAGCGGTGCATTCCAAGTGCCAATGATGCCAACCACACCTTTGGGTTGGTACTTGACCCAAGCAGTGGCGCCAAATGCATCAAAGGGTTGAACGCTGGGGCGCGTTTGGTCTTGCATCCAATTGTCCAAATGATCTCTGGCATGTTTCAATGAGCCCAATGAACCTGCCACATCGTTCATCATTGAAAACACGGGTGATCGGCCACCGAAGTCGGCTTCCATGGCTGCGCAAAAGGGATCGCAATGTTTAACCAACATGTCAATCACACGCTGCAACCGGTCTTTGCGCGTGGCGGCACTCACAGGGCCTTCTGATCTGAATGCGGTTTGTTGCGCTGCTAGCAACTGGGGCAGTGACTGGATGGCTTGGTTGTCAGATGCAGACATGAGATCTCCTAAGGTACATAGGCTTGCTTGCCAAAACATCATGCTATCAAGCTATGACGGGCGTCGCTTAGTCTAAAAAGACGATGGCGCTAACTTTGCGAATGCGTGAACATGTGCCTATGAATCTCAAAACAGCCCCTTCGGTGACATGGCGCACGCACCTCAGCTTGGCGCTCTTGGCGCTGGTTTATATCTTTTCAGTCATTGATCGGCAGATCATTGCCATCTTGATGGAGCCCATCAAGAATGAGTTTGGTGCAAGCGATACCCAAATGGGCTTGCTCAGTGGACTGGCCTTTGGCCTTTTTTATGCCGCTTTGGGCGTTCCTGTAGGAAAGCTCTCGGACAATTACAACCGCCGCATGATTGTGGCCGTTTGTTGCTCACTTTGGAGTCTGGCCACTGTGGCCTGTGGCTTTGCTGGTCAGTTTTGGCAGTTGCTTTTGTCCCGGATGTCGGTGGCCATTGGAGAGGCGGGCGGCATGGCACCGTCTATTTCCTTGGTGTCAGATTTGTACCCACCCAAGCAACGTTCGACAGTCATTAGCTTGTTCATGACGGGCCCCAATTTGGCGGTGGTCATTGGACTGTCTTTGGGCGGTTGGATTGCGCAGCAATATGGATGGCGAGCTACTTTTTTATTTTTTGGCGTACCCGGTATTGTTTTGGGCTTGCTGGTGTGGTGGCTTGTCAAAGAACCGGTTCGAGGTGGTTTTGACCAGCCAGTTGTACAGAGTGAGCCCTTGGCCCCCTCAGAGTCATTGTGGAAGCAAATCTATCGACTGTTGCAAATGCCCGCTTTCAGGCGTGTTGCGTTTGCCTGCGGCATTGCTGGCTTGGCTGGATATGCCTACGGCGTTTGGACGCCCAGTTTTTTGGTCAGAACGCATGGTTTGAGTTTGGCGCATGCAGGGCTGATGTTTGGTTTTGCCAGTGGCTTTGGTGCACTGGTGGGTGGTTTGTTCAGTGGTTGGTTATGCGATCGCTTGGTACAACGCGATGTGCGTTGGCAAGTGGGCTTGCCCATGTTGGGTGTCCTCATTTCGCTGCCTTGCGCTGTGGCATTTTTGTTGTGGCCAGCTGAAGGTTATTGGGCATGGGCTGGTTTAAAGATTCCACACGCCATGGCGTTTTCAATTGCCTTTGGATTCTTTGGCAGTTGGTGGCCCTCGCTGTCCTACAGTGCCATCAGTCACATGGTGCGCTCCTCTGAGCGTGGCGTGGCAGCGGCCTTGCTCAATTTCTTTATCACGTTGTTTGGTATTGGTGTGGGCCCATTGTTAACAGGCGTCATCAGCGATTTACTCACGCCCAGCTTGGGTGCGCAGGCCTTGCGTTGGTCCTTGGTCGCCGTCATGCTCCTCTTAATTCCAACGGCTTTGTTGTTGGCCATGTCGCTGAAGGCGTATCGTCTGCAATGGAATTTGATGAACAAGGAACACAAGTGACCGAGTCTTCGCCAGTAGTTTTTGTCACAGGTGCCAGTCGCGGCATTGGCGCAGCCACGGCCATTGCATTTGCCAAGGCAGGTTGGCGAGTTGTCATTGCGGCTAGAACTTTGCATCACCAACAAGCGCAAAGCCATCAGCTGCGTTATGCAGACGGCCAGCTGTTGCGAGGCAGTTTGACAGACACCGCGCAAGCCATTCAGGCCTGCGGGGTCCAGGTTTTGATGCAAAGCATGGACCTGATGGATGCCCAGTCGATGGACGCAGCCATTGATCATGCGCTCCAGCATTTTGGCCGCATCGATGTGCTGATCAATAACGCGGTGTACCAGGACCGCGAGGTCAATGCCATGCTGCTGGACTTGGACGACGACGCTTTGCAGCGCAGCCTTGTCGGTAATGTTGTTGCGCCGTTTCATCTGGCAAAAAAAGTATTGCCGCACATGATTGCGCAAGGCGGCGGCAAGATCATCAATGTGGGTTCGGGCGCTGGACAGTACGACCCTCCCATGGCGGCCAATCAAGGCGGCTGGGGATTTGCTTATGGCGCGTCCAAGGCTGGTATGGGGCGACTGGCAGGTTGCATCAACCGCGAGTGGGGACACAAAGGTATTTTGGCGTTCAGCGTCAATCCGGGGTTTGTCAATACCGAGGCCGCTCAAGCCACTTTGGGTTTAGACGCTGAATTGTCAAAAAAATATGGCGCAACAACGCCAGAGGCCATTGCCGCCAGCTTGCTGTGGTTGGTGAGTGATGCAAGCGCAGCAGAATTGACTCAGAAGCCCAACCTGATTGATTTGCAGGCCCTGATCAAAGCCAAGGCCTTAGCCTACTAACGGCGCAGCTTCTGCTGCAAAGCCAGCGGCCCAACGGTAGTCGGCTTTGCCTGCTGGGCTGCGCTTAATTTGAGGCGCAATGAAGACAGCTTTGGGCACTTTATAGCCAGACAATTTCTCACGGCAAATTCGATCAAACTCTTGACGGTCAAATGCTTGATCGCTGGCTAGTTCAATGACGGCCACCACTTTTTGGCCCCAACGTTCGTCGGGCAATCCCACAACCAAGACATCGGCAACAGCGGCATATCGGCGCGCTGCTTCTTCAACTTCTTCTGGGAAAACTTTTTCGCCACCAGTGTTGATGCACTGTGAGCCACGCCCCAATACCACGATGTCACCATTTTCATCAATGCGGGCTTGATCGCCGCTCAACACCCACAAGCGATCGTCAATTTTCACAAAGACCTCGGCACTCTTTTTGGCATCGCCAAAATAGGCCACAGGTGTGTAACCACTGCGCGCCAAAATACCTGTGTCGCCAGGCGTGTTCAAAATTTGAAGTGTTTCACTGATCACGGCCAAGTCTGATCGGGGTTTGAGCACCATGAAGCCATCGCCCTTTGTGGGCTTGCTGCCATTGCCCATCAGGCCTGTTTCAGAGGAGCCCATGCCATTGGACAAAACGATCTGTGGCAATGCGGCCTTCATGCGCTCTTGGACATGTGCAGAAACCAGTGCACCGCCATTTCCAATTACACGCAGATGACTCAAATCCCATCGATCGGGTTGGGCTTCTAAGGCTTTAATCAGGGGCAAGGCCATGGCATCACCCACCATCGAAATGATATTGACTCTTTCTTTTTCAATGATGTCCAGAATGTGCGTTGGCTCAAAATGATGTTGATCATTCACAATCACACTGTGCCCTGCGAATAGGCTGATCAGTGCGCCCCACATTGCAGCTGCATGCATCATGGGTGCAATGGCGAAAAAGCTCATGGGTGGCGCACTTGCCACCATCGGCCCCAATTCCTCAGGATTTTCAATGGGTGGACGCTGAAAATAAATACCACCGCCACCCAAAGCGCCCATGAAAAGTGATTTGTGTGGCCACACGACCCCTTTTGGAAAACCCGTAGTTCCACCTGTACACAACAAATACAAATCATTGTCATGACGGTCATGGTCTTCAAATTTTGAAGTCTCAGCCTTCAAAAGCTCGTCGTAATGAATTGCGCCAGGTACCCCGATCTGTGAATCGCCGGTTTGAATATAGACTTTCAGTGGCTCAATCAAAGTACTGACTTTTTTAACTTCAGTTGCCATGCTGGCATCGTAAAAAAGTGCTTTGAGTTTGAGTGAGTTGATTAGGTACTGAAGCTCATCAGCGACATACCGGTAGTTCACGTTGGCAGGCGCAGCGCCAATTTTGCAACAGGCTAGAAATGCCTCAACAAATTCGGATGAATTAAAAAGTTCAATCCCGACGTTGTCGCCTCTTTGAATGCCTTGGCTTTTAAGCGCCAAGGCAATTTTGTTGGCGCGTTCATTAAGTTGACGAAAGCTAAGGCGCTGCTCGCCACAGATAAATGCAATTCGATCAGGTACGGCTTCGGCAACAATTTCAAACAGGTCGGCCAAATTAAAGGTGCGTTTCATACGGGCTCAGTGAAGGTGGGGCAGTCTTGAGGGATGGAATCTTGTTTGATTGAGAAACTTTGAAAATCGTCCAAATAAGGTATGCCAAGCCGGTTTCAATCCTTCAATATGTCAACTTTCTAAAGTACGCGACGATTGGGAGACAAGATGGCCACTACCAAAGACTACCGCATCGGTGAATTTACCTTTCCTAGAGGTTGGTTCATGATTGCTGATGCTGAAGAATTGAACACACACAAGCCCTTGGCAGTTCGATTTTTTGGCAAAGACTTTGCGCTCTACCGAGGGAGGGCCACCGGCAAGGTGGTTTTGCTAGACGCCTATTGCCCCCACATGAAAACGCACTTGGCTGCGCCCAACAACACTTCCTATGTGGTCATTGATGGTGGTGGCAGCAACGTGGACGGCGACGGTATCCGTTGCCCCTACCACGCCTGGCGCTTCGGTCCCGATGGCAAATGTGATGACATTCCTTACCATTCAGGCCCCATTCCTGCCGCAGCGTGTGTCAAAAGCTGGACAGTGGTGGAAAGCCTAGGCGCCATCTTTGTTTGGCACGATCCAGAGGGCGGTGAACCCGAGTGGAATCACCCCAGCCTGCCGCAATTTGACGACAAGTCTTGGGTCAGAGGCCACTGGGATCATTTGGGCGTGTTGAACCAACACCCACAAGAAGTCATCGACAACATTGCTGACTATGGCCACTTGGGTCCTATTCACGGCTCAACAGTCGATCGGTTTGAAGTTGAATTCAAAAACCACACAGTGACTCAGCGTCAATGTGGTGGCCACCGCACCTTGACGTCTGCCGATGGCACGGGCGCTGTTTTGCACACAGACACCACCTACCATGGCCCAGGTGTTTTGATTTCATACCTAACGGGTATGTTCGAAACCATTTTGCTCATCATGCACACCCCCATCGATGATGGCTCAATCAAAGTATGGCATTCGCTGATTGTTAAATCACCATTCGGAAACTCAGAAGTCAATACAGCCGATTTGGTGGCAGCTCGTCAATACCAAGAG
>JACCDI010151996.1_pt1 | contig 14100 bp, 11 predicted proteins | sample 7442791 | NCBI WGS metagenome assembly JACCDI01 (sample SAMN15323434, study PRJNA562643) | freshwater metagenome | isolation source: river surface water | place: USA:Blue River Watershed | collected 2017-08-15 | reverse complement strand
CCACGCGCGGCGAGAGCGTGGCCGATTGGCTGGCAACGGCCACGGTGGATCAAATCACGGAGGTGATACGTGACTATGGCGAAGAACGGTTTGCTGTTCCGATTGCAAAGGCGATTGCTGCTCGCCGACAGGAACGGGGCCCTCTTGCAAGCACCGCCGAGTTGGCCGAGCTCGTGGCTGGCGCGGTCAAAACCCGCGAGCCGGGCCAGAACCCTGCAACGCGCACATTTCAGGCTCTTCGGATTTTCGTCAATGCCGAGCTTGAAGAGCTCGAGCAAGCGCTAGAGGGCAGCTTGAACCTCCTCGAGCCTCAGGGACGCCTGGTCGTGATCAGCTTTCATTCGCTGGAAGACCGCATCGTCAAGCAGTTCATCGCCAAGCATGCGCGCGAGGTGGTGGACCGCCGCGCGCCCTTCGCCTCGGGTGCGCCCCTGAAGCTCACTGCGCTGGAACGAGTGAAGCCCTCGGCCGACGAAGTCGCAGCCAACCCCCGTGCGCGCAGCGCCATCATGCGCGTGGCGCAAAGGACGGCGCACTGACATGTCGACCCCCACGCTTGTCACGACGTGTACTACGCTGCCCTCCGAGGGGGTGCTGAGCCTCCTTGAGGCGGCTCGGCGGAGGCTGACATGCTCCGTCTGAATATCCTGCTCACGTTCGCTGTCATCGCCAGTGCCCTGTACCTGGTGAGGGTGCAGTACGAGTCGCGGCGCCTGTACACCGAAATCGAGAAGGCGCAGGCCGAGGCGCGCGCGCACGAGTCCGAAATGGAACGTCTGCTCGCCGAGCGGCGTGGCCAGTCCACGCCGTTGCGCGTGGAGCAGATCACCAAGAACCAGTTGCAGATGCGCGCGCCTACGCCGGGTATCACGCAGTACGTGACCCAGGGCGGCGCCCCGGCGGTGACGGCTCCGGCCGCGCCGGCCGTTGTCCCCGCGCCCCAGGAGGCGGCGAGCCGATGACCCGCAGCGTCCTCTACGCCTCGAGCCCCTTGCTCGCGAGCAAGACCCCGGTCTGGCGCAGCAAAACGGTGGTGGCCGTCATCGCGCTGGCCTTCATCGGCCTGGCGGGACGCGCGGCCTGGGTGCAGGTGTTCGGCAACGCCTTCTTCCAGCGCCAGGGCGAGGTGCGCTTCGCGCGCACGATCGAGTTGCCGGCCACCCGCGGGCGCATCCTGGACCGCAATGGCCTGCTGCTCGCCACCAGCGTGCCGGCCCCTAGCATCATGGCCATCCCCGACAGCATCGATCGCGACAAGGGGCGACTCACCCAGCTGGCCGCCCTGCTCGAGATGCCCGTGGCCGAACTTGACAAGCGGTTGCAGCTCCAGGGGGATGGCAGCAAGCCGGTGTGGCTGCGCCGCCAGATCGAGGACGCCGTTGCCGACAAGGTGATGGCCCTGGGCATCAAGGGCGTGCTGCTACGCAAGGAATACAAGCGTCAGTACCCTGAGGGCGAGGCTGCCGCTCACGTGGTCGGCTTCACAGGTATCGACGATCAGGGGCATGGCCAGGGCCTGGAGGGCATCGAGAAGGCCTTCGACAAGGACCTCGCGGGTCGCTCGGGCTCGCGCCGCGTGATCAAGGACCGTCTGGGCAATATCGTTGAAGATGTACGCGAACAGGTGCCCCCGATGGACGGCCAGGACCTGCAGCTGTCCATCGACAGCAAGGTGCAGTTCTTTGCCTACCAGAAGCTGCGTGACGCTGTCATCCAGCACAAGGCCAAGGCCGGGAGCATCGTGGTGCTGGACGTGCAAAGCGGCGAGGTACTGGCCCTGGCCAACTACCCGAGCTACTCGCCCTCCAAGCGCGTGAACGTGTCGACAGAGCAGATGCGTAACCGCGCCCTGGTCGACATGTTCGAGCCCGGATCGACGGTCAAGCCCTTTATCGCCGCGCTCGCCCTCGAGCGCGGGCTGGTGCGCCCCGACACACAGATCCAGACCGCGCCCGGGCGCATCTACGTCTCGGGCATGCCGATCAACGATTCCAGCCCGCATGGTGTGCTCACCGTCAACGAGGTGATCCAGAAATCGAGCAACGTGGGCACCGTCAAGATGGCCATGCAATTCGAGCCGCGCCAGATGTGGGAGATGTACTCCAGCGTCGGCTTCGGCCAGCGTCCGCAGCTGCCCTTCCCGGGGGTGGTCAGTGGCCGTCTGCCGGCCTACAAGAGCTGGCGTCCGATCGGCCAGGCCACCATGAGCTACGGCTACGGCCTCTCGGGTAGTCTGTTCCAGCTGGCGCGTGCCTACAGCGTCTTTGCGCGTGACGGCGAACTCGTGCCGGTCACCCTGGTCAAGTCCGAGCGTCCCGCTGCTGGCGTGCGCGTCTTCGATCCGACCCATGCCGCCCAGGTGCGCCACATGCTGCACCTGGCTACCAGCGCCGGTGGCACCGCGCCCAAGGCCCAGACCGTGGGCTACTCGGTGGGCGGCAAGACCGGCACCGCGCGCAAGACCGAGGGCAAGGGCTATGTCGAGGGCAAGTACCGGGGTTTCTTCGTGGGCCTGGCCCCGATCGAGAAGCCGCGCGTGGTCGTCGCCGTCATGATCGACGAGCCGCGGGGCGGCAGCTACTACGGCGGCGAAGTCGCGGCGCCCGTGTTCAGTGCCACGGTCCAACAGACCCTGCGCATCATGGGCCTGCAGCCGGACATGACCGTCAAGCCGCAGGTCGTCGTGGCGGTGGAGGAGTCGTTCTGATGCAGACCCTGCACACGCCGCACGAAGCTGCCCGCTGGCTGGCGGGGCGGGTGCGTGGCCAGCTGCACTGCGACAGCCGCCAGGTGAGCGCGGGTGACGGCTTCATCGCCTGGCCGGGCGCTGCCACCGACGGTCGCCGCCATGTAGGCGCGGCGTTAGCCAGTGGCGCCTCGGCGTGCCTGGTCGAGGCCGAGGGCGTGGACGCCTTCGATTTCGGCCGCGGTCACGAGGCGGCCGTCGCCCGCTACACCGGCCTGAAGGCGGCCACCGGCCCCATCGCCGCCGCCTACTACGAGCAGCCGTCCGAGCGCCTGGAGGTCCTGGCGATCACTGGCACCAATGGCAAGACTTCCACCGCGTGGTGGCTGGCGCAGGCCTTGTCCGAGGCGCGCGGCGCCGGCTGCGGCGTGATCGGCACCCTGGGAATCGGCCGTCCGCCCCAGGTGATGTACACCGGCCTGACCACGCCCGACCCGGTGCTGCTGCAGGCCCACCTGCGGGGCTTCGTCGAGCAGGGGCTGTCGGCCTGCGCCATCGAGGCCTCGTCCATCGGGATCGTCGAGCGGCGCCTGGACGGCACCCGCATCGCGGTCGCCGTCTTCACCAATTTCAGCCAGGACCACCTGGACTACCACGGCACCATGCAGGCCTACTGGGCGGCCAAGGCGGCCCTGTTCGACTGGCCCGGCCTGCGTGCCGCGGTGGTCAATGTGGACGATATCCGGGGTGAGGACCTGGCGCAGTCGCTGCGGGATCGAGACCTGGACCTGTGGACGCTGTCCTGTCATCGTGACGATGCCCGGCTGCGCGCGCTGGATATCGCCTACGGCGAATCGGGCCTGCACTTCACCGTGGCCGAGGGCACGCAGCGCGAGACGCTGCAGACCGGCCTGGTCGGCCACTACAACGTGTCCAACCTGCTGGGTGTGATCGGTGCGATGCGCGCGGTTGGTGTGCCCCTGGCGCAGGCGGTGCACGCCTGCGGCCGCCTGCTGCCCGTGCCAGGCCGCATGGAGCGCCTGCAGCGGGCGGGCCATCCGCTGGTCGCGGTGGACTACGCCCACACACCCGACGCGCTGGACCAGGCGCTCGCCGCCCTGCGGCCGCTGGCGCAGCAGCGTGGCGGACGCCTGTGGTGCGTGTTCGGCTGCGGCGGCGACCGCGACGCCACCAAGCGACCGCTGATGGCCGCCATCGCCGAAAAGCGGGCTGACCAGGTGGTGGTCACCAGCGATAACCCGCGCCGCGAGAAGCCGCAGAACATCATCAGCCAGATCCTGCTGGGACTGTCGCACCGCGACGCGGTGCAGGTCGAGGTGGACCGCGCTCGCGCGATCGAGGTCGCGGTGCTGTCCGCCGGTGCGGCCGATGTGATCCTGCTGGCAGGCAAGGGCCATGAGGACCATCAGGAGATCGACGGCGTGCGCACGCCCTTCGACGACCGCGTGCATGCGCGCGCCGCCCTGGACAAGAGGAGCGCTGCATGACCGCCCTCCTGTCACTGGACATGGCCGCGACCTGTATCCCGGGCGCGCGCTGTATCGGCAGCGGCGCCACCGCCATCACCCGTGTGCACACCGATACCCGCACGCTGCAGCCCGGCGACCTGTTCGTGGCCCTGCGCGGTGAGCGCTTTGACGGCAATGACCTCATCGCCGACGCCCTGGCGCGCGGTGCAGCGGCGGTCCTGGCGCACCGCGGGCGGCTCCCGGCGGGTGCCAGCGGCCTGGAGGTAGACGACACCCGCATCGCCCTGGGTCAGTTGGCGCAGGGCTGGCGACTGCGCTTTGGCATCCCGTTGGTCGCGGTAACCGGTAGCAATGGCAAGACCACCGTCACCCAGATGGTGGCCAGCATCCTGCGCGCCTGGCAGGGCGAGGCGGCGCTGGCCACGCAGGGCAATTTCAACAACGACATCGGCCTGCCGCTCACGCTGCTGCGCCTGACGCCGCAGCACCGGGTGGGCGTGCTCGAACTGGGCATGAACCATCCGGGCGAGATCGACTACCTGGCCCGCATCGCTGCGCCGACCGTCGCCCTCGTGAACAACGCTCAGCGCGAACATCAGGAATTCATGGCGACCGTCGAGGCGGTCGCCCGCGAGAACGGCTCGGTGTTCCGGCATCTCGCGGCCGACGGCACGGCGGTCTTCCCCTTCGGCGACACCTACACCGCGCTGTGGCACGACCTGGCCGGCGCGCGCCGCTGCATGACCTTCGGTGCCGTCGGCGCCGATGTGGCCCTGGAAGATGCGCAGTGGCAGCAAGGCCGCTGGCAGGTGCGTGCGCGCACGCCCGCTGGCGCCTTGGCTTTCAGCCTGCAGGTGGCGGGCCGCCACAACGTGATCAACGCCCTGGCGGCGGCGGCTTGCGCCCTGGCGGTGGGCACGCCCCTGGAGGCTGTGGCCCGCGGGCTGGCTGCCTTCGAGCCGGTCAAGGGTCGCTCGCGCGCGCTGGCCGTCACGCTGGGCGCGCGCACGCTGACGGTGATCGACGACACCTACAACGCCAACCCCGATTCCGTGCGGGCGGCGATCGATGTGCTGGCCGAACTGCCCGGCCCGCAGCTGCTGGTGCTCGCCGACATGGGCGAGGTCGGCGACCAGGGTCCGCAGTTCCATGCCGAGGTCGGCGAGTACGCCCGTGCGCGAGGCATCCCGCAGCTGCTCACGTTGGGCGAGCAGTCACGGGCCATGGGCGGCCTGCATTTCGAGGCGATCGACGCCTTGCAGCAGGACGTACTCGGCCGCCTGCCGGCGGTGGCCAGCGTGCTGGTGAAGGGCTCGCGGTTCATGAAGATGGAGCGGGTGGTCGACGCCATCACCGCCCAAGCGGCAAACAACAACAACACGGGAGGTGCCTGATGCTTCTGAGTCTGGCCATCTGGCTCCAATCGCTGTCGCCGGAGTTCGGCTTTCTGCGCGTCTTCCAGTACCTCACATTCCGCGCGGTGATGGCCGCCATGACCGCACTCCTGATCGGCCTGCTGGCTGGCCCCTGGGTGATCCGCCGTCTGGCCGAACTCAAGATCGGGCAGCCGGTGCGTGGCTACGGCATGGAGACCCACCTGTCCAAGAGCGGCACGCCGACCATGGGCGGGGTGCTGGTACTCCTGTCGATCGCCATCTCCACGCTCCTGTGGTTCGACCTGTCCAACCGCTTCGTCTGGATCGTGCTGATCGTGACCCTGGGCTTCGGGGCGATCGGGTGGGCCGACGACTGGCGCAAGGTCGTGAACAAGGACCCCGAGGGCATGCCCTCGCGCGAGAAGTATTTCTGGCAGTCGGTGATCGGCCTGGTCGCGGCGCTGTACCTGGTGTTCAGCATCTCCGAAAGCTCCAACCTCAAGGTGGTGGAACTGTTCTACACCTGGGTGACCTCGGGCTTTGATGTGAACCTGCCGCCCAAGGCGGGCCTGATGGTGCCCTTCTTCAAGGAAGTGTCCTATCCGCTGGGCGTGTTCGGCTTCGTGATCATGACCTACCTGGTCATCGTCGGCGCGAGCAACGCGGTCAACCTCACCGACGGTCTGGACGGCCTGGCCATCATGCCGGTGGTGATGGTGGGCTCCGCGCTGGGCGTGTTCGCCTACGTCACCGGCAGCGCGGTGTATTCCAAGTACCTGCTGTTCCCGCACATCCCGGGCTCGGGCGAACTCCTGATCTTCTGCGCCGCCCTGGCCGGCGCGGGTCTGGCCTTCCTCTGGTTCAACGCCTATCCGGCACAGGTCTTCATGGGCGACGTGGGCGCTCTGGCCCTGGGCGGTGCGCTGGGCACCATCGCCGTGATCGTGCGCCAGGAAATCGTGCTGGCCATCATGGGCGGCATCTTCGTGGTGGAGGCGCTGTCGGTGATGGCGCAGGTCGCGTACTTCAAGTACACGAAGAAACGCTACGGAGAGGGTCGCCGCATCCTGAAGATGGCGCCCCTGCACCACCACTTCGAGAAAACCGGCTGGAAGGAGACTCAGGTTGTGGTGCGCTTCTGGATCATCACCATGCTCCTGTGTCTGGTCGGCCTGTCCTCCCTGAAGCTGCGATAAGCCATGAATTCTCTCCAAGACCAGCACATCGTCGTCCTCGGCCTGGGTATCTCCGGCCTGGCGATGGCCCGCTGGTGCGCGCGTTGCGGCGCGCATGTGACGGTCGCTGACACGCGCGAGGCGCCGCCTCACCTGGCCACCCTGCGCGAGCAGCTGCCGCAGGCCCGCTTCGTGAGCGGTCCTTTCAGTGAGTCATTGCTTGAAGGCGCGCAGGCGGTGTTCCGCAGCCCGGGCCTGGCGCCTTCGCAGGTCGACACGGTGCTCGACGCTGCGCGCAGCCGGGGAATGCGTGTGGGCGGCGAGCTCGATCTGTTCGTGCAGGCGCTCGAGGTGATCCGCGTGCAGACCGAGGCGATTGAACGCGCCGAGCAGGCGGCGCGCGCCGCTGCCGAGGCTGCACAAGTCGCTGCTGAAGCTGCCGCTGAAGCTGCCGCTGCTGCGGCTGCCGCCACCGCTGCCGCGGCGACCGACACGCCAGCCGACACCCCCGATACGGACGCAGCGCCTGAGGAAACGCCCGACGAGGAGGCCGCTGCAGGTCCCGAGGCCACCGCCGCCGCCGCACTGGCCCACGGCGACGACGAGCCCGCGACCCTCATCGCCGTCGAGCCCCAGCCTGCAGGCTACCGGCCCGCCATCCTGGCCATCACCGGCACCAACGGCAAGACCACCGTCACCTCGCTCACCGGTCAACTGGTGGAGCGCGGCGGCCGTAGCGTGGCTGTCGCGGGCAACATCGGCCCGTCGATGCTGGACACGCTGGCGGCCCGTATCGACGCCAACGACCTGCCTCAGGTCTGGGTGCTCGAGCTCTCCAGTTTCCAGCTGGAGGGCGTGCAAGGCTTCGAGCCCACAGCCGCCACGGTGCTCAATCTCTCCCAGGATCACCTGGACTGGCATGGCGGCATGGACGCCTATGCCGCGGCCAAGGCGTGCATCTTCGGCAGCCAGGGCCTCATGGTTCTCAATCGCGAGGACGCGCGCGTGATGGCCATGCTGCCCGCGCCGGTGCGCCTGAAGGGCGGCAAGATCGAGCAACGCACGCACATCACCTTCGGCAGCGACATGCCCCAGCGCCCCGGCGACTTCGGCATCGAGGTCGTGGGCGGCATGACCTGGCTGGTGCGCGCCCTCGAGGCCGACGAAACCCTCAAGCGCCGCCGCGACGAGGAGCAGGAGCTGCACTTTCAGCGCCTGATGCCCGCTGACGCCTTGCGCATTCGTGGCCGCCACAACGCGGTCAACGCCCTGTCTGCGCTGGCCCTGGCCGTGTCGGCCGGCTGCCCCCTGGGTCCCATGCTGTATGGCCTGCGCGAGTACCGTGGCGAGCCGCACCGCGTCGAGCCCGTGGGCTTTGTGGGCGACGTTGAATTCTTCGACGACAGCAAGGGCACCAACGTGGGCGCCACGGTGGCGGCCCTGCAGGGCCTGGGCGCCGACCGCAAGCTGGTGGTGATCCTGGGCGGGGACGGCAAGGGCCAGGACTTCAGCCCGCTGGCCGACCCCGTGGCTCGCCATGCTCGCGCCGCCGTCCTGATCGGCCGCGACGCGCCGCAGATCCGCGCGGTACTCGAGCCGCAAGGCGTGACCCTGCTGGAAGCCGAATCGATGGCGCAGGCGGTGCAGCTGGCCGCCAGCCGCGCTCACGCAGGCGACGCCGTGCTGATGTCGCCCGCCTGCGCCAGCTTTGACATGTTTACCGACTACGAACACCGCGCGCGCGTCTTCGTGGAAGCCGTGCACGCCCTGGCCCACGAGGCCGGCAGCTCGCTGGAGGGACAGTCTTGAACCTCTCGCCCGCCCAGCTGCTGCAGTGGATCACGGGTCGCACCGGTACCGATGTACCGGTGCGTACCAGTGGCTATCGCGCGGGCGGATCGGACGCGCGGGTCGAGCAGTTCGACTTCACGCTGCTTTGGGTGGTACTGGGCCTGCTGGCCTTCGGCCTGGTGATGGTGTACTCGGCCTCCATCGCCATGCCGGACAACCCGCGCATGGCACGCCTGACCCACCACCATCATCTGTTGCGCCACATCTTTGCGCTCGCGGTCGGTCTGACCGCCGCCATCCTGGCCTTTCAGGTGCCAGTGGATACCTGGGAGCGCTTTGCGCCCTGGCTCTTCGTTGCGGCCCTGATCCTTCTGGTGGTGGTGCTGATTCCCGGTATCGGCTCGGTGGTCAATGGCGCGCGCCGCTGGATCTCGCTGGGCTTCATGAGCTTTCAGCCCTCCGAACTCGCCAAGTTCGCGGTGGTGCTCTATGCGTCCGATTACATGGTCCGCAAGATGGAGGTGCAGCAGAACTTCCTGCGCGCCGTCGGGCCGATGGCGCTGGCCGTGGCGGTCGTGGGTCTGCTGCTGCTGGCCGAACCCGATATGGGCGCCTTCATGGTGATTGCCGTGATCGCCATGGGCATCCTGTTCCTGGGCGGCGTGAATGCCCGCATGTTCTTCCTGATCGCCGCCGTGCTGCTGGTGGCCTTCATGCTCATGATCGCCCTGTCCGAGTGGCGGCGCGAGCGCATCTTCGCCTACCTCGACCCCTGGAGCGAAAAGCATGCCCTGGGCAAGGGCTACCAGCTGTCGCACGCCCTGATCGCCATCGGCCGCGGCGAGATCTTTGGCGTGGGTCTCGGCGGCAGCGTCGAGAAGCTGCATTGGCTGCCCGAGGCCCATACCGACTTCCTGCTGGCAGTGATCGGCGAGGAGTTCGGTTTCGTAGGCATCCTGTTGTTGGCCGTGGCTTTCTTCTGGCTCACGCGCCGCATGATTCATATCGGCCGCATGGCGGTGGCCATGGACCGCCTCTTTGCGGGCCTGGTGGCCCAGGGCGTGGGCATCTGGATCGGTTTCCAGGCCTTCATCAACATGGGCGTGAACCTGGGTGCGTTGCCCACCAAGGGCCTCACGCTACCGCTTCTGAGTTATGGCGGCTCTGCCATCCTGGTGAACCTGGTGGCGATCGCGGTGGTGCTGCGTATCGACTACGAAAGCCGCGTCGTGCAGCGGGGAGGGCGGCTATGACCCGGCGCGCCCTCGTCATGGCCGGTGGCACCGGCGGCCATATCTTCCCGGGACTGGCTGTGGCCGAGGCTCTGCGCGCTCGCGACTGGACGGTGCACTGGGTGGGCGCCCCCGACAGCATGGAGAGTCGCCTCGTGCCCCCGCGCGGCTTCGCCTTCGAGACCGTGAACTTCTCCGGTGTGCGGGGCAAGGGCCTGGTCACGCTGGCCCTGTTGCCCCTGCGCCTGCTCAAGGCCTTCTGGCAAAGCCTGCAGGTGGTGCGCCGCGTGAAGCCCGATGTGGTGATCGGCCTGGGTGGCTACATCAGTTTTCCCGCCGGGATGATGAGCGTGCTTCTGGGCAAGCCCCTGGTGTTGCACGAGCAGAACTCGCGTGCTGGCATGGCCAATCGCGTGCTGGCCTCGGTGGCCGACCGCGTCTTCAGTGCCTTCCCGAAGGTGCTACCCAAGGCAGCCTGGGTGGGCAACCCGCTGCGTGAGGGCTTTCTGCGCCAACTGCCCCCTGCACAGCGCCTGGCCGGTCGCAGTGGCCCCCTGCGCCTGCTGGTGGTGGGAGGTAGTCTGGGCGCACAGGCGCTCAATCAAATCGTGCCCCAGGCGCTTGCCCTGATCCCCGCCGCGCAGCGGCCGGTGGTGACGCACCAGAGTGGCGCGCGCCAGATCGAAGCCCTGCGCGCCCACTACCAGGCGGCCGGCGTGCAGGCTGATCTCACGCCGTTCATCGACGACACGGCCCAGGCCTTCGCCGACGCCGACCTGGTGATCTGCCGCGCCGGTGCCAGCACCGTGACCGAACTGGCTGCCGTGGGTGTGGCTGCGGTGTACGTGCCCTTCCCGCATGCAGTGGACGACCACCAGACCACCAACGCGCGCTTCGTGGTCGACGCAGGTGGCGGCTGGCTGGTGCCGCAACGTGAACTCACACCCGAGGGCCTCGCGGCCCTGCTGCAAGGTCTGGATCGCGCGCAACTCCTGGTGCGCGCCCAGGTGGCCAAGTCCCTGGAAAAAACCGAAGCGACCACCGAGGTCGTCGCGGCCTGCGAGGCCCTGGCTTCATGAAACACGCGATCAAGCACATTCACTTTGTCGGCATCGGCGGCTCGGGCATGTCCGGCATCGCCGAGGTGCTGCGCAACCTCGGCTACGAGATCTCCGGCTCGGACCTTGCCGACAGCGCCACGCTGCGTCGCCTGCAGGGTCTGGGTATCCGCACCTGTATCGGCCATGCCGAAGCGAACATCGCCGGCGCTGATGCGGTGGTCACATCCACCGCTGTCCAGGCCGACAACCCCGAGGTGGTGGCTGCCCGCAAGCGGCTGATCCCGGTGGTGCCGCGCGCGATGATGCTGGCTGAACTGATGCGCCTGAAGCAGGGCATCGCGATTGCCGGCACCCATGGCAAGACCACCACCACCAGCCTGGTGGCCAGCGTGCTGGCCGAGGGCGGGCTGGATCCCACCTTCGTGATCGGCGGGCGCCTCAACAGCGCGGGCGCCAATGCCAAGCTCGGCGCGGGTGACTACATCGTGGTGGAGGCCGACGAGTCGGATGCCTCCTTCCTGAACCTGATGCCGGTGATGTCGGTGGTGACCAATATCGACGCCGACCACATGGAAACCTACGGCCAGGACTTCGGTCGTCTCAAGGGCGCCTTCGTCGATTTCCTGCACCGCATGCCGTTCTACGGTACTGCGATCCTGTGCATGGACGACCCGGCGGTGCGCGCCATCATGGCCGACGTGCAGTGCCCCATCACCACTTATGGCGTGGACGAGACGGCCCAGGTGCGCGCCATCGACATCCGCCCTGATGGCCCGCGCATGCGTTTCACCGCACAGCGACGCAACGGCGTGGTGCTCCCGGATCTGGACGTCACCCTCAACCTGGCCGGCCACCACAACGTGCTCAATGCGCTGTCGGCGATCGCGGTGGCCGTGGAATTGAACATCCCCGACGCTGCGGTGCAGAAGGCGCTGGCTGAATTCCGGGGCGTGGGCCGCCGCTTCCAGAGCTATGGCGACCTGCCGGTGCGCGCGGCCAACGGCGGCGGCACCTTCCGCGTGATCGAGGACTACGGCCACCACCCGGTGGAGATTGCGGCCACGCTGGCCGCTGCACGCGGCGCCTTCCCGGGCCGCCGCCTGGTGCTGGCCTTCCAGCCGCACCGCTACACCCGCACCCGCGACTGCTTCGAAGATTTTGTGCGGGTCATGGGCCATGCGGACGCAGTGCTTCTGGCCGAGGTCTATGCCGCCGGTGAGACGCCCATCGTCGCCGCGGACGGCCGGGCCCTGGTCCGCGCGGTGCGGGTGGCAGGCAAGGTCGAGCCGGTCTTTGTCGAGGACATCGCCGATATGCCCCAGGCCATACTGGAAATGGTGCGTGACGGCGATGTGGTGATGTGCATGGGCGCAGGCTCGATCGGGGGTGTGCCCTCCAAGCTGCTGGATCAGGGAGGCGCGGCATGACGACCGCACAGAATTTCGGCAAGGTGGCAGTCCTCCTGGGAGGGCGTTCTGCCGAGCGTGAGGTATCGCTGATGTCGGGGGCCGGCGTGCTGCAGGCCCTGCGGGCGCGGGGGGTGGACGCCCACGCCTTCGATCCGGCCGAGCGTGAGCTGTCCGACCTGCGCAAGGAGGGCTTTGACCGCGCTTTCATCGCCCTGCATGGCCGCTTCGGCGAAGACGGCACGGTGCAGGGCGCCCTGGAGCTCCTGGGTATTCCCTACACCGGTTCAGGCGTCATGCCTTCGGCGCTGGCCATCGACAAGGTCATGACCAAGCGCGTGTGGCTGTCCGAGGGCGTGTCGACGCCGCGCTACGTGCTCCTGCGCAAGGGGGCTACCACGCCGCAGCAGATCGCCGAGGTACCGCGCACCCTGGGCCTGCCCCTGATCGTCAAGCCTGCGCGGGAAGGCTCCTCCATCGGCCTGAGCAAGGTGACCGATGCTGCCGACATGGCCCGCGCCTTCGAGGCTGCAGCGGCTCTGGACACCGACGTGCTGTGCGAGCAGTTCATCGCCGGCGACGAGGTCACCTGCCCGGTCCTGGGCACCGGTGACGGCGCTCGCGCGCTGCCCGTGATCCGCATCGTTGCACCTCAGGGCAACTACGACTACCAGAACAAGTACTTCAACGACGACACCCAGTACCTCGTGCCCTGCGGCCTGCCCGAGGGAGAGGAGGCCGCCATCCAGGCCATGGTGCTGAAGGCCTATCGCGTCCTGGGTTGTCGCGGCTGGGGTCGTGTCGACGTGATGATCGATGCCGCCACACGCCGGCCCTGGCTGCTGGAGCTCAATACCTCGCCGGGCATGACCAGCCACTCCTTGGTGCCCAAGTCGGCGGGCGCCGCCGGCACTTCCTACGAAGACCTGTGCCTGCAGCTGCTTGCCAGCGCGGCGCTGGACAACCCCGGGAGCGTGCATCGTCCATGAAATCGGCTGCGCCTGTGCCCGTCGACATCCGCGTGATGAACGCCACCGCCCTGCTGATGCTGGGCGTGTTCGGTGTCATCGCGGTGTCGGCGCTGGGCTGGTGGGGGCTGCGCCATCCGGCGTTCTCGCTCAGTGGGATCACGGTGCAGGGCGATGTGGCCCACAACAGCGTTGCCACCTTGCGGGCCAATGTGACCCCGCGTGTGCAGGGCAACTTCTTCACCGTGGACCTGGGCGCCGTACGCCAGGCGTTTCGCGAAGTGCCCTGGGTGCGCGAGGCGGTGGTGCGGCGCGAGTTCCCGCACCGCCTGCGCGTGATCCTGCAGGAACACCGGCCAGTGGCCTTCTGGGGCCCCGAGGGCGAGACCCTGCTGGTGAACAGCTTTGGCGAAGTTTTCGAGGCCAATCCCGGCGACCTGGACCAGGACGATCTGCCGCGCCTGTCCGGCCCGCGCGAGCAATCGGCCCAGGTGCTGGCGACGTACCGCACGCTGGCGCCGATGTTCCGCTCGCTGGAGCTGGAGATCGAGCAACTCACGCTCACCGCCCGGGGCAGCTGGCAGGCCTTGCTGGATACCGGCGCGCTGGTCGAACTGGGACGGGGCACGCCCGAAGAGGTCGCTGCGCGGGCGCAGCGCTTCGTGCAGACGCTCACCCAGGCCACCTCGCGCTACGGGCGCCGCCCTGAGGCCCTGGTGTCGGCCGACCTGCGCCACGCGGACGGCTACGCCATCCGCCTGCGCGGGGTCAGCACCCTGGGCAACGACGTACAGAAGAAATAGAGAGGACTGCAATGGCAAAGGAATACAAGGACCTGGTCATCGGACTGGACATCGGCACCGCCAAGGTCATGGCGGTCGTCGCGGAAGTCCTGCCCGGTGGCGAACTCAAGCT
>JACCDI011515211.1_pt1 | contig 14106 bp, 7 predicted proteins | sample 7442791 | NCBI WGS metagenome assembly JACCDI01 (sample SAMN15323434, study PRJNA562643) | freshwater metagenome | isolation source: river surface water | place: USA:Blue River Watershed | collected 2017-08-15 | reverse complement strand
TTGAGGAAAACTGGAGTAGCGCCAGCGAACGAATAAATAGTCTGTGCTGGATCTCCGACAACACAGATATCTTTTCTCGTCCCAAGCCAGGCGTTTATCAAGCGCTGCTGAATCGGTGAAATATCTTGATACTCATCAATAGTGAAGTAGCGATACTGGTCTTGCACTCTCTCTCGCACATCGCGTTCTTCTTCCAACATCGCAGCACAAAGCAGCAAGACATCTTCAAAATCGATAGCTAACTCTTGTTTCTTGATACTTTCATAAGCCGTGTAAATTTGGACAAGCTGCTCTGGGATTACACGGGGCTTTTGGCTGCGCTTAGAAATCTCATCAACAAAATCAGGCGGGGCAATTTGTGACACTTTCGCCCACTCAATCTCGGAAGCGATATCGCGCATTAATTCTCGGTTAGTTGCGCGCAATGATTCGCTCAAGCCTGCCCGATTGATAGCTTCAGTTAGAAATCCAGTCTTGGTTGTCATCAAATCTGGAGTGCGACCACCAAAAACGGTCGGCCAGAAATAGAGCAGTTGTTTCAGCGCCGCAGAGTGAATGGTGCGTGCGGCAACTGTTGGAACACCCAATGCACGTAATCGAGTGCGCATTTCTCCTGCAGCTTTAGCAGTAAAGGTCAGCGCTAGAACCTTCGCAGGATCCATAGTTCCAATAGCCACCCCATACGCGATGCGATGGGTTATGGCACGAGTTTTACCAGTACCTGCTCCAGCAATTACACAGACAGGACCACGAGTTGCCAGTGCCACTGCTCGTTGATCAGGATCAAGAGCGGTGAGAATTTCTTCTGCTAGCGCCATTTTTCTAACGCCACGATTCTCCTCCAGGAGCGCTCTGTCCAAGCCATCTCTCAATCATTTTGCGTGCAACTGACATCGTTGGTGGAAGTAGGAGTGAACCACTGCTTGCAGCAGCTAGCAATTCGGTACGGCTAAACCATTTCACATCTGTTATCTCTTCACCATCTCCGCGAGCAACTTCTGGATTATCTGTCACAGCTTCAAAAGCAATCATGATGCTGGCAGGAAATGGCCATGGTTGTGATCCGAGATAAGTTATCTCTGAAACTGTTACGCCCGATTCTTCGAATACTTCACGAGATACACATTGCTCAAAAGTTTCTCCCGGTTCAAGAAAGCCAGCAAATGTTGAGTAACGACCTTCTGGCCACACCGGTTGATGCCCGAGCAAGATGCGATCATCGCGATCCTTGATGAGAACAATAACTGCAGAATCTGTTCGTGGATGATGTTGCGAACCATCTCGTTCACACAGACGTGCTGCACCACCTAAATCAACTCGAGTTGGGCCACCACATCGTGGGCACATGGGGTGGGCGCGATGCCAATTACTCAGCGCGATGGCATGGAGTGCAAGTTCCATCTCTTGCCCACTTAGTGACCCACCGAGTTCGCGTAGCGTTGCAAGACCGCGTTCTTCGTTTATGGTTGCGAGTTGCTCGTCATTCGTAGTGATCTTCCACGATGTATCCCAGGCAAAGAATGGGGCGCGCGATATGGGATCTTGTCCAAGAAAGTAGCGAGCCCCTTCTGAAAATTCACCACTTGTCTGCATCGTTGCAATATCTGTGGCGCTACGAAAAGCCAAAGTTCCAGCGTGTGCTGCAATTCGACCATCAACGCAGTGCAGAATTTGAGCTTTATCCCACAAAGCGTCCAGCGTTGCTTGATTGGTTCGTAACTCTCCTGCGCGATCGATGTGGGATGGATGTTGATTTATCGCGCTCATGCTCGAAGGTTACTAGTCTGTGGGGGTGCGCATCACCTCGTGGAATCTCTTGCATGGGATGGCTATTCCGCCCGGGCGCACCGATGTGTCTCTGGCTAGCGCTGTGCAATCACTCAACTCCGACGTATACGGATTTCAAGAGGTTGACCATTTTCTGCCACGTTCTGCCACGCGCCCGCAAATGCGCGATATTGCAGAGGCGCTCAATACTCCACATTGGGCCATGGGCCCTAGCGTTATTGGTACACCTGGAGAAAGTTGGCGTAAGAAACACGATCACGAACCAGAAATTATTAGCAATCAATCAACACACGCGGAGTTGATGCATGAGTGTTACGGAATTGGCATCGTCTCAAAAATTCCGGTGTTAAGTTGGCATCGATTAAACCTGGGAAATTCCCCACTTGGACTTCCACTTATTGTTCCTGGAGATGAAACCGGAAAAGGTAAACCAAGATTTATTTATGTCAAAGATGAACCACGCTTAGCGTTAGCTGCGGTCTTAGAAAATGGGTGGACCGTTGTGAACACCCATTTATCTTTTGTTCCCATTTTTAATGTGGTTCAACTCAAACGGGTGAAGAAATGGGCGCTTGCTCTGGCTCACCAAACAAATACTCGAGCTTTGATTATGGGTGATCTCAATCTTCCAAAAAATTTACCAATCGCATTCTCATCATGGAAATCCCTGGTCACAGCAGATACATACCCCAGTTGGGGCGCCAAGATTCAATTCGATTACCTCTTGGCACAAGCCCTTCCCGATGGTGCTTTCCAAGGGCTGCCTATCTCAACGACTGGGATAAGTGACCACTTACCACTCTCTGCCGAAATCTTCGAATAGCGCTTTTTTCCGCAGCGATTAACCTAGGGGCATGACTACTGAAGCCACATGTCCATACTCTGTTAATTCCGGCAGCAAACTCAACCGAGAAGGCACCTACAACACCGATTGGTGGCCTAATCAGTTAGACCTATCTGTCCTTCGTCAAAACTCTCCTGCATCAGATCCAATGGATAAAGACTTTGACTATGCAAAAGAGTTTAAGAAGCTCAACCTCAAAGCTGTGCAGAAAGACATTGAAAAATTAATGACGACATCACAAGAGTGGTGGCCTGCTGATTATGGACATTACGGTCCATTCTTTATCCGCATGGCGTGGCATAGCGCCGGCACCTATCGCACTGCAGATGGACGCGGTGGTGGAGGATCAGGTCTGCAACGCTTTGCTCCTTTGAACTCATGGCCTGATAACGTCAACCTCGATAAAGCCCGTCGACTCCTATGGCCGATTAAGAAGAAGTATGGAAAGAAACTTTCTTGGGCAGATTTAATGATCCTCGCCGGAAACTGTGCGCTCGATTCAATGGGGCTAAAGACTTTTGGTTTTGGTGGCGGTCGCGTTGATGTCTGGGAACCAGATAACACCTACTGGGGCAAGGAAGCAGAGTGGCTCAAGAATGAGCGTTACAGTGGGGATCGCGAATTAGAAAACCCACTTGCTGCAGTGCAGATGGGTTTGATTTACGTAAACCCTGAAGGCCCAGATGGAAAACCAGATGTGCTGGCATCTGCTCGCGACATTCGAGAAACTTTTGCGCGGATGGCGATGAATGATGAAGAGACTGTCGCACTTATTGCTGGTGGCCACACTTTCGGTAAAGCACATGGCGCAGCAGATCCCAGCAAGTATGTCGGCGCAGAGCCAGAAGGTGCAGCCATTGAAGAGATGGGGCTTGGTTGGAAGAACACCTATGGAAAAGGCAGCGGCGCAGACACTATCTCCAGCGGCTTAGAAGGAGCGTGGACACCAACGCCAATTAAGTGGGATAACACCTACTTTAAGACCCTCTTTAAATATGAATGGAAGCAGACCAAGTCTCCAGCTGGTGCAACACAGTGGATTCCAACGGATGAATCTGCAGCAAAAGCTGTTCCAGATGCGCACATTGCAGGAAAGACTCATGCACCAGTCATGTTTACAACTGACCTGGCAATGCGTATGGATCCTGCTTACGAAAAGATTTCGCGACGCTTTGCAGAAGATCTTGATGCATTTGCAGATGCTTTTGCGCGCGCGTGGTTCAAACTCACGCACCGCGATATGGGTCCAATTGCTCGTTACCTCGGACCACTTGTGCCGAAGGAAGCTTTGATCTGGCAAGATCCACTTCCTGCTCGTCCAAAGCAGGTAATTGGCAAATCTGAAATTGAACTTCTTAAGAAGCGAATCGCAGCAAGTGGTCTGACTGTGCAACAGATGGTTGTCACAGCATGGGCATCGGCCTCAACCTTCCGCGGAACAGATAAACGTGGTGGCGCAAACGGCGCACGGATCCGCCTTGAGCCACAGCGCAATTGGGAAGCCAATAATCCGAAGGAGCTTAAGAAAGTTCTAGCAATCCTCGAAAAGATTCAGACCAACTTCAATAAGAAGTCTGCGAAGAAAGTTTCATTGGCTGACTTGATTGTTTTGGCTGGCTGCGTTGGAGTGGAGATTGCAGCGAAGAGCGCTGGCGCAAAAGTGAAGGTTCCATTTAAGCCAGGTCGCACAGATGCCACACAGGAGCAGACTGATGTTGCATCGTTCTCTGTACTGGAACCAACAGCAGATGGATTCCGCAACTACATCAGTAAATCTGATAACCGACCAGCTGAAATTCCATTGGTTGATAAGGCTGCGCTCCTGACCTTAACTCCCCCAGAGTTAGTGGTCTTGCTCGGTGGTCTACGTGTCATTGGCGCCAACTTTGATGGTTCGAATACAGGGGTATTAACAAAGAAGAAGGGTGCTCTGACTACTGATTTCTTCACCAATATCCTTGATATCAGCTATGAATGGGCCCCTGCCTCTGACGGTCTCTACAACGCTCATGATCGCAAGACCGGCAAGGTTAAGTGGAGCGCATCCCGCGCCGACTTGGTAATCGGCTCTAACTCAGAGTTGCGTGCACTTGCAGAGGTTTACGCCAGCGATGATGCTGAGAAGAAGTTCGTTCAAGACTTTGTAGCCGCATGGAACAAGGTTATGACGCTCGATCTTTTCTAACTCTGTAAATCCTTTAGCAGTAACAGATCGACGAGTTGCGCCTCGCTCAAGTGGTCAGCTCGTCGGTCTGTTTTATTTATGGGCACGTAATGGAATGCGGCAGAGATTGCTTCAACTGGAAGGGAGCGCAATTTCGCCCACGCCAAGCGATAGACAGCTAACTGCACCGCTGCGGATTCGCCTAACTCTTGCGAACCGGTCTTCCAATCGATGACTTCAAAACCTGTCTCGGTTTTATAGACAGCATCAATTCGGCCACGCACTAAAGCTCCAGCAATAACGGTTTCAAAGGGAACTTCCACTGCATATGGTTCGCGCTTAGCCCAGTCCGATGCCAGCCACTTTGCTTTCAGCTCCTCAAGTTTTTGATCTTCTGCAAGAGGTGTTAGCGCATCAAAGTCTTCGTCATCAAAGAGAGTCTTGGCGTTGAAGTGGCTCTCAATCCAAAGGTGGAAGGCGGTACCACGATGCGAGAATTCGTCGAGCGCTCGTGGCATAGGTCTACGAATATTTTCTGCAAGAGCTGCGGGATTTTCGTGGAGAGCGATGAGTGTCGAGGTAGATACTCGAGGAGGAAGTAGGACATCTTTTGCGCCACGTCGAAACTCCTCAAATTCAGCGATGATGGCGCGCGCATCGGCAACCCAACCGCTCTCATCTTCGCGAAAATCTGTCAGGTTAATAATTGGCGCAGCCTCAACAAGTGTGACAGTGTGTTCAAAGCGAGCCCGTTGTTCGCCAAGAAAATCTTGCGGCCACAGCGCAGTAATTTCGATGTTTTCAGCCGGATTTCGCTCCCCATCCGCCGGCGCTGTCGCACTGGTAAGAACGGTGCCTACCTTTGCAGCAACCTCTTCCACCTTCTTGTAAATCGCTGAAGGAAGAACCGGCTTCACGCCATCGCGCCAATATGATGTTGAGCAGAATAAATGGGTGCGAGCTCGCGTCATAGCTACATAACCCAGACGGATTTCCTCGCGTTCTTTGTAGGTCACGCACTCAGATGCAAAGTTTTCGATGGCATTTTTTGCTTGTGCATTGGTAGTCGCAGCTCCCCACGAGAAATGAGGCAGGAGATCGCCATCTCCGCGAAGTGCAAATGGAATATGTCGTTCATTGGTGAGCCAGTTATCAGGATCTGATTTGTTGGCGCCTGGAAAAGTTCCTTGCGCAAGTCCGGGAACTGCAACCACATCCCATTCCGCACCTTTGGCCATGTGAATTGTCAGAATCTGAACAACAGATGAATCCACTTCTGGGGCGCCAGCTTTAAGTCCACCTTCTTCCTCGCTTGCGATATCGAGCCATTGCAAGAAAGAGGAGAGCGAACCGCCACTACGCACAAACTTGGCAGCTTCATCCATAAAGCGATCGAGATGGCGGCGACCATGCGTTCCACCATCGCGAAACATAACTTCTGCTTCCAGGTTGAGATAGCGCTCGATTTCAACAATCAGATCAGTGATCGGAGCTGCCGCCCGTGAACGCAATCTGCGCAGATCGGCGGCGAAGGTAAGAAGGCGCAGGTATCCAGCTTCCGAGAAGTTACTACGATCGCATTTTTCAATTTCGTCGAGGGCATCGATGACGCTACCAATAAATTGATCATCAGCTTCGGCAGAGTCAGGATTTCCCGCAACAATATTTTTTACAATACTGCGACTATCGGTACGGAGCTTTTCAGATCTGCTGCGGGCATAGCGGCCCAAGGCTGCGATGTCGCGTGCACCGAGATTAAGACGCGCACCAGCTAGGTGCCGCATCAGCGATGCGCCTGCATCAGGATCGTTTATGACCTTGAGCAAGGCCACTACATCGGCAATTTCAGGAACATGAACTAAACCACCAAGTCCAAGAACTTCCGATGGAATTCCGGCTTGGGCAAGTGCGTTTTGAATATATGGAATCTGTGAGCGCTTACGAACTAAGACTGAAAAAGTCTTAGGAACCTTGCTCTTCGCCTCTAAACGTTCTGGGTTATTCCATAGAGGTGCAAAATATTCAGCGATAGCAGCGCTCTCTGCCTCGAGATTTTCAAAGATCCCACAGGTCAAATCACCAGGTCCAGCGCCATCGCGTGGTTTGAGGCGTTCGACTTTAAGACTTTCTAACTGCCGTACTGAATCTGAAATCTCGTTTGCAAGATCAAGTATTGCTCGGTCGTTGCGATACGTAGTGAGAAGTTCATAGACATTTTTACCAGTTGCGCCTGGTGACTTAGGAAAGTTTTTGTTGAAGGCTCCGATTGTTCCAGCAGAAGCGCCTCGCCAGGTATAGATTGATTGGCAAGGATCACCAACTGCAGTAACAGGATGGCCGCCGCCAAAGAGCGCTGCCAACATCCGTACTTGCGATTGAGAAGTATCTTGATACTCATCAAGAAGGACTACTGGATATTTTCCACGTTCGAGCGCGCCAACATCTGGAAAATTAACCGCAATATCGGCAGCAAGTGCAATCTGGTCATCGTAGGAAAGTTCTCCTGATTGACGACGTGATTCAATAAATGCTCTCACCATCGGCAACATAGAAATTCGTTGATTTAAAACCTTGGCAACGCGACGAGTCTCTTCATTTGTTGCACCTGTCATCTGAGAAAGTTGAGTTAACACCTCTTCGTCTGCGGCTTGAATTGCATCGAGAGAGACACGGTGTTCGATTACCATCGAAGTAAGTCCCAATAAATCTTTTACCACCGTGCTGACTGCGTCGTCAGTAGCAAAGGTTCCGTTATCCCATTCGCGGACCAACCTATTAGCTGACATCCAGAGCGCAGCTTCTCCGAGAGGTTGTACATCAGCATCGATTCCGTACCGAATCGCGTGCTCGCTCAATAAGCGGCCTGCATATGAGTGATAGGTGGTGACAGCGGTTTCTAAAGTTGAGAAGGTGCGTTCGATACCTAACTTGTCTTGCGCTTGTTGGAATTGGCGCAGCCGTTTACGTATACGTGTATTTAGCTCACCTGCTGCCTTGCGCGTAAAGGTAAGCCCCAAGATCTGATCGGGGCGGGCAAAGTTGTTTGCAACCAAATAGACAACGCGCGCTGCCATGGTTTCAGTCTTGCCAGATCCTGCGCCTGCAATAACGACTGCTGGTTCGAGTGGATTCTCTTCTATAGAGATGATTGGTCGTTGTTCTTTGCTCGGAGGATAAAAGTCCGGATCAATTGTCATGATCATTTCCGCGATGCGATCTGGGCTATAGAGCTCTTTCATTGGTGCACCGCCTTTCCTTCAAGATGAAGCGGACACACTGGTTTGACGTTACATCTACCGCAGAGATCGCTCTTACGCGCCATAAAGGTTGAGCCCGCCATACCTTCTGCAATTGTTGTAATCGTCTCTTGAATCTCGGCAACGTCGATAGGTGCTCTTTCGCGAGTAGTCACCTTCTGCGTGTTATTTGCTAGAAAAACGAGTTCAGATCCTGATACTTGAGTGCCTTGCAACTTTCCGGCAAAGCCATCGAGAATGACACCAAGCTGGTAGCAGGCTAACTGCAAGTTCTCCGCAGCATCGTTCTTGGAAATTACATTCTTGCCAGTTTTAAAATCGATGACGTAGTACTTACCATCGTTATCTACTTCGATACGATCTACATTTCCTTTAATTGTTGCTCTACCTACGGTTATCGTAAATCCGAGCTCAACACCAGCAATATTTCGTTTCGATTCGCGGTGGTATTGGGCAAATCGTTCTAGCATCCGTTTTGCACGATTGAGAGATGCAGCGCTAATCCAACCTTGGCTATCATCAATGAGCGGCCAGGCAGCAATTAACTTCTCTTGTAATTGTGCATCCGAGATGTCGGGGTCTTCTACTTTGATACGAGCAAATTCATGAATCACCGAGCCCAATAATTGGGCAGTGGAATCGCCATTTGTTCCACCACTCTTTTCTAAGAACCATTTCAGCCCACAATCAGTAAAGCTCTCTGCCGAAGATGGTGAGACTGGCACCTGTGATTGCGGATCAACTACAGGCGCGTGGGTGGAGAGCGAGGTGGCGCCAAGCCACTGTTGGGGTTGAGCTTGATGGATACCGTACGACGCTAAAGTTTTGAGAAGCGCTGCTGCTTGAGGATCCTCTTTGAGGTTCACTTCACGGCGCAGAGTAGCTACCAATGCCGCTGCAGTGAGCGGACGTGGCGCTTCGCGAACTAAATCTTGTAACTGGTGTTCTTCAGAAAATTCTTCAAAGAAGATAGATGGAGATTCATCTTCGCGTGAAATTGCAGTGACAACCAAAGATTCGCTAGCTCGAGTAGTTGCAACGTGAAAGAGGCGCGCTTCATCTTCCAAAAGTGATTGCGCAGCGATCGCATTGAGCGCTGCTTGCGCTAAATCATCACCATGACGTACTCGCTCAACCAAACGTTCGGCCCCAAGTAGCGAACTGCGCTGTTTAAGATTTGGCCACGCACCTTCTTGTACTCCAGCAACTGCAACCTGGCGCCACTGGCGCCCCTTTGCCGAATGCACAGTAAGAACTTCAACAACATCAGGACGAACGCCGCGAGAAGTAATTAAGTCAGCAACAATAGTTTCGTGAGAGATTTCTTGTAAGAAGATATCAGGCGCAGAGCCTGGAAAACGCTCGATATGGCGCGCTGCAGAATCGAAGAGTTGGATCATCGCATCCAAATCACGATCTGCTTGTGCACCGCGTGCACCACCACGTAGCGCCGCCGCTTTCCAGGCATCAGCTAACTTCACGCCATCGCTCGTGGTTGCGTTATTCCAGATAGCCCACAGTAAATCGTGAATCGTTGCGTTCTTCTTAGCCAGCGCTTTTTTTGCTGCCGTTAATAGGTGGTGGATACGTAAGAGTTCAGAAGAATCTTCAATAGCAGTATCTCCTGTTGTGATTGCATCGAGAATTAGTTGTGTTCCACTTCGCTTGTCGAGGGCTTCATCGCGAGCTGCTAAGAGCGCTGCGCGAGTGCGACGCAGCGAGACAGATGTCGCTCCCCCAAATTCGCTGGTGAGCAACTTTTCTGCAGTTTCTAGGTTGAGCGGTTGTGAGCCTGTAGCAACGCGCGCCAACAGAAGAAATGGCGCAATAGCAGCGTTATTTGCCAGCGTTTCAATATCACATGCAGTTGGAATGCCTACCTGCGAGAAAGCGCGGCGAATGCTTGCAGCAGTCTGTCCATGCGAGCGAAGAATTACTGCCATCTCTGAATATGGAACTGCATCCATTAAATGAGCGCGCTTAAAGAGATAGGCGATGTACTGCGCCTCTTCCGATTCACTCGCAAAGAGCGCCGCTTTCTTGGTCGGTTCGCCTCGAAAGTTTTCAGTCAGAGTTATCTCACGCGCGCCAACGTCGCGATAGTGATCAAGCGCTGCCGGTACACCTTCGGGATCTGCTCCGCGGAAACGTCCAACTGCGCTTGCTGGATCAGCCACAATGACAAGATCATCTGGCGCAATTAAATCTAGAAGCGATCGTTGGGCAGGATCACTCTCTTGAAACTCATCGACAATAATGGTGGTGAATCTCTTCCGAACTTCGGCAAGTAGTGGTGGATTATCCTCAAGATGAATAATCGCGCTATTGATGATTTCAGAAGGATCAATTCGTAATTTGGAATCAGCCGAGCCCATCTCTTGCAACGCCATAGCGCCGAGATAGCGCTGCCAAAAGTCAGCGGCTGCCGGCCAATACTTTTCACCTAATTGTTGTCCGCGTTCTGCTAACTTTTTTGGGCTCAAACCGCGTTCGTTTGCGCGCATAATCAAGTCGCGAAGTTCGCGAATAAAACCTTGGGTTGCTAGTGGATTGCCGAGTGACTCTGGCGTTGGATGTAAATCAGCAGGCCATTGAATCGAACCCTTTGCAATATCGCCCTGAAGTAGTTGTGCGATAAAAGTTTCTTGCTCAGCACCTGATAACAGAACTAGATCTCGGGTTTGATCTGTTGTGCGCATTTTAAAAATCGAGTAAGCAAGAGAATGGAAGGTACGAGCTAGTGGTTCATGCGCTGTCTTGCCGGCGCGAGTAACAATCGCATCGCGAAGTTCAGCAGCTCGTTCACGTCCGTAAGTGAGTAAGAGAATGGAATCTGGCGATTGGCCAGAGTTGATACGCGAGACTGCTGCTTCGATGAGCGTTGTGGTCTTTCCAGTCCCAGTTGACCCAGTAATAAGTAATGGCGAACCGCGATGCGCGGCAGCTTCTACTTGCGCATCGCTCAGCGTCAGGCTCGGCGCAGCACCATCTGCTCGGACGAGGCGTAGCTGGGATGAGGTCACGGTTCGTATTCAACCCTAACCCGGTGACATCAAGAGGGATTAGCTCTGATTGTTCTTCTTTGCTCGTGAGGTTGCGCGGGCGCGTTCTGCACCATCGAGGGTCACTTTGCGAATACGAACGACGGCTGGGGTCACTTCAACGCATTCATCTTCACGACAGAACTCGAGAGCGCCTTCCATGTTCAGCTTCTTTGGTGGAATCAACTTCTCTGAATCATCGGTTCCTGATGCACGCATATTGGTGAGTTTCTTTTCGCGCACGCAGTTAACATCCATATCTTCAGATCGCGAGTTTTCACCAATCACCATTCCTTCGTAAACCTCATCACCAGGTTCAACGAAGATGGATCCGCGTTCTTGAATTCCGGCAAGTGCATATGAGGTTACTGCTCCCATACGGTCTGAAACGAGCGAACCTGTTGCGCGTGTACGCAATTCTCCAAACCATGGTTCGTACGAATCAAAGACGTGGTGCAACATACCTGTACCGCGAGTTTCAGTAAGAAATTCGGTACGGAATCCGATTAAGCCACGTGATGGAACTTTGTAATCAAGGCGAATCCAACCAGTGCCATGGTTAACCATCTGCTCCATGCGTCCCTTGCGAAGCGCCATCAACTGTGTGAGTACACCTAAATAATCTTCAGGTGCATCAATCGACAAGCGCTCCATTGGTTCATGAAGTTTTCCATCAATCATCTTGGTAACAACTTGTGGTTTACCAACAGTGAGTTCAAAACCTTCGCGCTTCATGATTTCCACAAGCACTGCTAGCTGAAGTTCGCCGCGACCCTGGACTTCCCAGGTATCAGGGCGTTCGGTATTAAGTACGCGAAGTGAGACGTTGCCGACCAACTCTTTATCGAGGCGATCTTTTACTTGGCGCGCTGTAAGTAGTTTGCCGCTCTTGCCAGCAAGTGGGGATGTATTGATACCAATTGTCATCGAAATCGAAGGTTCATCGACTGTTATGAGCGGCAAGGCATGAGGATTTTCAGCATCGGCCAAAGTTTCACCCAATGTAATAGTTTCAATTCCAGCAACAGCGATGATGTCACCAGGGTGCGCTTCCAACGCTGGTACGCGCTCAAGGCCTTCTGTTACCAACAACTCTGAAATCTTTACGCGCTCTTGTGAGCCATCTGTCTTCATCCACATTACGTTGGCGCCCTTTCTAATGACACCTTCGTGTACGCGGCAGAGCGCCAAGCGTCCCAGGAATGGAGATGAGTCAAGGTTTGTCACATGCGCTTGTAGCGGTGCACCTTCGTGATATACCGGAGCAGGAATAGCAGAGAAGATAGTGTCAAAGAGAACATCGAGATTTGTCTCTTCTGGCATACCGCCATCTGCTGGACGAGTAAGTGATGCGCGACCAGCTTTTGCAGATGCATAGACAACTGGAAAATCGATTTGATCTTCGTTTGCATCAAGATCTAAGAAGAGTTCATACGCTTCGTCGACAACTTCTGCAATTCGTGAATCTGGGCGATCTACCTTGTTTATCAACAAGATAACTGGCAAATTCTTCTGCAAAGCTTTACGTAACACGAAACGAGTCTGTGGAAGTGGACCTTCTGATGCATCCACCAACAAGATAACACCATCAACCATTTCCAGGCCGCGTTCTACTTCTCCACCGAAATCTGCGTGGCCAGGCGTATCAATGATGTTGATGATGGTGTCGCCACGTTTTACGGCCGTGTTTTTAGCAAGAATGGTGATGCCCTTTTCGCGTTCGAGGTCCATCGAATCCATCATGCGATCTTGGCCCTCTTCTTGCTTTTTATGGGCGGCGAAAGCACCAGATTGCCACAACATCGCATCAACGAGAGTGGTCTTTCCATGGTCAACGTGAGCGATGATCGCTACGTTGCGCAGGTTGTCGCGGGTCTTCTTGGGAAGGTCTTTTAGGTGTGCCGGTGTCTTAGACATTGAATCTGAACTCCACTACGTCTCCGTCTTGCATGATGTATTCCTTGCCTTCCATACGCACTTTGCCCTTAGCTTTCGCATCAGTCATCGAGCCCGCTTCTACCAAGTCGGCAAAAGAAACGATTTCAGCTTTAATGAAACCCTTTTGGAAATCTGTATGTATAACACCCGCAGCCTGTGGCGCGGTATCGCCTTTATGAATAGTCCAGGCGCGCGCTTCCTTTGGACCTGCAGTTAAATAAGTTTGTAAACCAAGTGTTGCAAATCCAACGCGCGCAAGCGTTGCCAAGCCTGGCTCTTTTAGCCCAATTGCTTGCAGTAGTTCGAGCGCATCTTCATCAGGAAGTTCGGCAAGTTCTGCTTCAGTCTTGGCATCAAGAAAGATTGCCTCGGCTGGTGCAACTAAGGCAGATAACTTGGAGCGAAGCGCTTCGTCGGCAAGTTCTGCTGCATCAACATTAAAGACATATAGAAATGGTTTTGCAGTGAGTAAATGAAGTTCATGAAGAAGTGTTAAATCAATCTTTGACTGCGATAGCGGCTTACCTGATTGCAACCAATCGTTGGCAGCTTTCACAGCCTCAAGCACTGGCGCTTTCTCTTTAGCTACGCGCGCCTCCTTTTCAAGACGTGGAATCGCTTTTTCGATAGTTTGCAAATCAGCGAGCGCAAGTTCGGTATTAATTGTTTCGATATCACTCGATGGGTCGATACGCCCATCTACGTGAACAACATCGCCATCGCTAAAGACGCGAATTACTTGGCAGATGGCATCGGTTTCGCGGATATTGGCGAGAAATTTATTTCCAAGGCCAGCGCCTTCTGATTCGCCCTTGACGATACCTGCGATATCTACGAAAGAGAGCGCCGCCGGCAGAATCTTTTCGGAGGCAAAGATTTCGGCGAGCTTGGCTAGACGCTCATCCGGAACGCCTACGACGCCTACATTGGGCTCGATTGTGGCAAAGGGATAGTTGGCTGCAAGGACATTGTTCTTAGTGAGCGCATTAAAGAGGGTCGACTTTCCGACATTCGGTAGTCCGACGATTCCAATAGAGAGGCTCATAAGTAGGACAGCCTACGCGGGATTGTCAG